>Ga0099364_10007673_pt1 | contig 15349 bp, 14 predicted proteins | sample TergutTh196P3_FD_73070 | JGI IMG/M metagenome (GOLD analysis project Ga0099364, IMG submission 73070) | Microcerotermes parvus P3 segment gut microbial communities from Pointe-Noire, Republic of the Congo - Th196 P3 | ecosystem: Host-associated > Arthropoda: Insects > Digestive system > Gut ... | reverse complement strand
CGCATGTGCCAACACTATGACTGAAACCGGATAGCTGCTTTAAATCATATACCTGATCATATGCTCCCTCTTGAGGTATGGGAGAAGGACCATGCATTGTACAACTACCAACGCTCATTCCGGCTTCCAGTTTATCAGTTATCTCCATATCTACATCGCCACCATTCATACTAAAATTTCAATTACTCAATTAAACTATTTCTAACATACGCTGTGCCATCCATAATTCTGCGGGCAGTGCGGACATAAGCCAGTCGATCAAAGACATTCACATCTGAACCGGGTTTAATCGATGATTCAATGACCATAACTCCTCCCGGATGCCCAATCCTCAGAGGAATTCTTGCTTTCGCATCTTCATTAAGCTGCTGATTGACTATTGTTCCCGGGATACGTGCCGCTGCGCCTGTCGCAACAGCACCTGTGCCCGGGTATGTCTTATGCATATGCAACATGAACACGAGTCGCGCAACAATGTCAACATCGCTATCTTTCACCACACTCCCCTTAAGCTCCGATACATACTGCGCAGGCTTGCTGACAATTGAGAAAAACGGTGCGTATGCATGGTACTTCGTTGCTTCCTCACGGCTACTGCATAAACCTATCATTACAGTCACAGTTGATCTGATTGCTTCAACTTTGTCCAGCAACGCTCTATTCGCCTCCAATTCAGCAGAGCTTTCCGTACCTATAAGCCCCAGACCGGTAGCTTCAATGAAAATCACCACATTTCCCGCATCAACAACAGATACGGTGAACTCGCCATACCCATCCACATGGACAGTGTCTATTGGATTTCCCGTTGGTAATACAGTACCTGTAGTTGAACCGGCGGAATCCGAAAAATCGAGCATGACAGGGCTTCCGGTGCCGGGTACCCCATCAATTTCGACATCCCCTTCTACCTTGCTTTTACCGTTTTCAACCTCAACTTCAGCCAGTAGCATACAATCGGTATTGGTCTGATAAATACGCACGCTTGTCACAGGTTCAACAGCCGGAACAATACCTTCATCGATGGCAAAAGGACCTACAGCGGACGAAATATTGCCACAATTGCCGCTATAATCTACAAGATCGGTATCAAAGCTCACTTGAGCGAATGTATACTCAACATCCGCATCATCGCGCTTTGACGGACCGATTATAGCTAGCTTGCTTGTCAATACATCCGCTCCGCCTAAACCATCAATTTGCCTCTTGTCCGGACTACCGAATATCGCTCTGATAACCTTATCGCGCTTGATGCGGTCTTTTGGCAACTCGTTTTCCATCAAAAATATCGCTTTGCTCGTTCCGCCTCGATGAATAACTGTGCGAAATGGCGTCATTTGTGAATTCATGAACTCACCTTTCCCTTTGATAACCACCCCGTCGGCTCCGCCGCCACCCCTTCAAAGAGGGGAATTTGGGGCTTCGTTTTTTCATTGCTCATTTGATACTAACAGTTTATGTTCAAGAAGAGGTATCAACCCTCCGGCATTCAATATCTCCATTACCCTCTCCGATATTGGGTCACATAAATGGACTTCTCCGGATGTGTTATTGCGGATCTCTCCGGTTCTGAGGTTGACCTCAAGATTGTCTCCATCATTGATTTTTGATGTATCGGGTAAAATTAGGACGGGAAGACCAATATTGATGCAATTACGGTAAAAAATCCTTGCGAAGAACTCGGCTATAACGAGCGATACCCCACATGACTTAATCGCTTGTGGCGCGGTTTCGCGACTTGACCCGCTGCCAAAGTTTTTTCCAGCAACGATGATGTCTCCGATTTGAACTTTCTTTGGGAAATCTGCGTTTGCACCAATCATGGCATATGCGGCGATTTTGTCATTAGGGAGTTCCATGTACTGTCCCGGACAGATTAGGTCAGTATTGATGTTATCCCCGAATCGATGCACCGTGCCTATAATATGCTGTTCATTCATGTGTAATATCTCCATGAGTCCTTCGTCCTATATTCTCATTTCTGCATTATCATATCTGATTTGTCAACCGCCCGCGTTCGGGACGTCGAGGACGCCGTCCCCTACAATGTCACCGTAATATTTGTACAGTTTAACTACTGCGAAAGCAGAACTCCTAATTCCGAATTCCGAATTCCGAATTTCCATATGGATTGCCGCGTCACCCTTCGGATTCCTCGCAATGACGGGAGACGAGGGCTGTATTGCGGCTAGGATAATTCCGAATTCACTTCTAATTCCCCTCTGTGGAGAGGTGCCGCGTCAGCGGCGGGGTGGTTAATTCCGAATTCCGAATTTTCTCACGTTTCTCGCGGATCGGACAATCGCCCGCGCAGAGCAGATGCGGCAACTGTCGCTGGTGAAGCCAGATATATGTTACCTTCCGGACTACCCATGCGACCTTTAAAATTCCTGTTTGTCGAGGAAATACTGTTCTCTCCTCCTGCGACCACCCCGGAATGAACTCCCATGCAAGCTCCGCAGGTCGGTGCCAGGATTGTAGCCCCTGCATCGAACAAAATATCCAATAACCCCATTTTTGATGCCTGAGACCATACTTTTCTAGATGCAGGACATACGAAAAGTCTACAGTTTTTGTCGATTTTTCTACCTTTAAGTATACTTGCAGCGGTTTCAATATCGCTAAAACGTCCTCCGGTGCATGAACCGACATAAGCATGTTGAATCGGCGTGGACTCCATCTCACCTATAGGAAAAACATTGTCCACTTCATGCGGACAAGCCACTTGTGGAGATAATGCACTTGCATCAAATTCATAGTTTGCTAAATATAAAGCATCGTCATCAGCATCGATTCCTGTGAATTTATCACCATGTCCAATTTCAACAAGGTAACGCTTTGTCTCATCGTCGGCAGCAATCAGACCGCACTTAGCTCCGGACTCCACAGACATATTTGTGATGCACATCCGCTCATCCATACTGAGACCGCTTATTGTGTCCCCGGAAAACTCCATTGACATATAGGTGGCTCCTGCATGTCCTATAACCCCGATTGTATGTAATGCGACATCCTTTGCCATCACGTATTTTGATAGTTTCCCCGTCCAGTTTATTCGCATCGACTCCGGTACTCGCAACCAGATTTCACCGGTCAACAATATACTGAGCATCTCGCTGGATCCAACACCGGTGCCGAGGCAACCGAAAGCGCCGGCCATGCATGTGTGAGAATCTGTTCCAACCTGTAAGGTTCCCGGTATGTCGAAACCATTTTCAGCGAGCATCTGATGACAGGGCCCCATGCCTTCAAAATAGTGTACCAGACCATGTTCCATCACACATTGTCGGGTAAATCTCACTATATCAGCTTGTGAGATTGTAGCTGAAGGGGAATAATGGTCACTGACAACGACGACACGGTCTTTATCCCAAATATCAGCCCCGAGTTGTTTCATCTGCTCGGCAAACATACGCGGTCCGAGAATATCATCGACCATTGCGCAATCTACTTTCGCGATGACCATATCCCCTGCTTTAACGTCAGGGTTTTCACATCGTCGTGATATTATCTTTTCTGCAATCGTTTGCCCCATAATAATGGTTTTACCTTTCGCTATTGATTCGCATATATTTTACGTGGATCGCCGCGTCGCAAGGTCTCGCATGCTTGCCCTTGCTCCTCGCGAAGACGTTAGGAGTGTTATTGTGATTTAATCGTGGATCGCCGCATCGCAAGGCCTCGCATGCTTCCCCTTGCTCCTCGCGAAGACGTTAGGAGCGTTATTGCAATGGTATTGTAAGGTCAACTATCTCCGATAAGCCCGGAACCAGCAGAATCTTTATATCGTTCCCCTCTTTATCCAAGGAAGCTTCCAGTGCTTCCATAGTGTCTTCAAGCGGCCATAGACTAGTTACGATTCTCTTGATGTCCGCATTCAAGTCGCCTCTGTTTATAAGATGAACTGCTTCAGAAAAGTCACCTGTTTGATGCATATTGACTGACAATACATCAAGCTCTTTATCGTAAATCCTCCCGAAGTTGACGGAACGCTCAACATATGGCAGTCCGACCGGTATTACTTTACCACCGTATGCAACAGCTTCGAGCGACAAATCCCAACCGGGTTGCGAGCCGGATGTTTCAAAAACATAGTCTGCTCCACGATTGGATGTATGCTCCTTCGTGAAAGCCTCAACATCATCTCTTATCGAATGACATACTTCAAAACCCATATCACGTAATAAAGCAATGCGACTATCACTAAGCTCTGCAAAAATAATATTTGAAACGCCATTAAGCCGTGCAACTAAACCGATTAAAATACCAACAGCTCCTGCCCCGATAATTAAAACATTGTCGCCTAACCCAACTCCCGTATAGCGAACATCAAATACAGCAACTGCCAGAGGTTCACAAACTGTAGCGACAATCGGGTCTACTCCCGGTGCGAGGGGGAATACTCTATCCAGGTCACGTTCGAGATACTCAGCGAATGCTCCGCCCGGGCGCCTCCGTTCTCCAAACATACCTGAGCAAATACTCGGCCGCCCCGCTATGCACTGGTCGCATACCCCACAAGGCGCGTCTTGAGGACCGACGACCTTGTCGCCGATTTTCACTCTGCATGGTAGATTCTGCGGGTTATTAATCTCAACAACCTCGCCATAATACTCATGACCATATATGCGAGGGTTTTCCGGAGTAGCTCCATAATTATTATGTTTGAAAATGTCCGGGTCGCCTCCGCAGATACCGGCATATTCCACCTTTATTAAACACTGACCGATGCCCGCAGTTGGTATTGGTGCATCTGTAACAGTCCCTTCACCGGGTCCGCTCACCAAGAAACCTTTCATTTTCATTCCAAACCCCTCCAATTCTGCTCAATCAGCGCCTTCGCAACATCAGCGCTATGTTCATCATATGATTTTAAGCCAACGAATCGGATTTGGCTGCGTACGGCAGTTTTAACGAAAAATGTATGTGACTGTTCTAAACGAGCAAGGATTCCGACAACGCCTCCCCGCTTGACCATGTCAATAAACGCATTATATGCGATAGCATTACCCGTTGTCTCAAAGACAATATCATATAACCGCTTATCCGTAAACTCTTTTGCTGTCTCAATGTCATCACGATCATATTCAAAATAATGAATTCCGGCTGTTTCCTCAGGGGTTTCAGTCTCTTTATTGAGTTTTCCATAAGTAATGCTTGCAGCGCCGCAATGACCGGCTAGTGTTCCAAGGGTGCGGGACAAATCATCGTAACCGGTAATAAACACATGCATACCATATCGGAAACCTGTCTTAGAAAGAGCATATACAGCCAGTGAGAGCTGCTCTTGTTCTGTTCTCATACTTATGACCATTCCTCTCATATCTGCATTCTCATATCAATAATGATACATATTCATTGCAACATAGTAAGATAAGATTCTTCCAGTCGGCCTCTAACAATCGGTCTTCCATCTTTTACCAGTATCTTTCCCTTTGCTATAACCGAGTCAAGAGTTATTGACCTATCAAATAACAACACATCACCATCTTTTCCGACTTCAATGCTTCCCTTTACATCATCAAGGCAATATAGCCTTGCAGGATTTATTGTCAGCGTTGATATTGCGTCTTGCAATGGTATTTCTTCACTTTTTACCATCTCTCGGATTTCTTTTATGCAGACATCCACCGGCAATATGGTATCGTCACCATCGCCATAACTATGAAATGCCCCGGAATCAGAAGAGAACGTTATATTATCAAGAGGTACTCCCGTATCAAGCATCATTTTAAGCGCTTTAGCTGCTGATATTGCTTCGGGTTTTGGAATGTTTCCAGTCAGATCCAGAATCATACCACGTTTTGCACATTCAATCGCATCACTAAGAATTTCAATGCTTCGATTTATGTGGGTAGCTATGAAGTGCCGCTTTGGTATCATCAACTCATCGAGCGCATCACAAACCCAGCTCATGCTTCCGGGTACATCTCCTTGATGAGCAACAACCACTCCTGCTTTAGCCGACCAACGCCCTGCTCGCATCACTTCGCTGAGGATGCTTTTCAACTGCTCTTTATCAGGGCTTCGGCACAATACCTCTCGCATGGCCAGCTTTAATCCAATGACCTTGTCAATAAAAACAATATCTGTAGAGACAGCACCTGTGATAGTGACTGATGGAAGCGCATATGAGCCGGTGAGCATATACGTGCTGAGTCCCTCACGCTCAAGCGCTCTTGCTCTGATATATAGTTCACGCGGTCCGAATCCCATTGTATCGAGTCCAAGCGTCCCAATGGCAGTCGTCACTCCTGCTCGCGCTATCGTAGAAAAGTGGACTACACTACTTCGTGTGTCGGGGCCGCCTCCGCCGCCTGCTCCCAGCAAATGAATATGTGTATCGACAATCCCGGGTGTCACGATCATATCAGTTGCATCAATAATATCGGTGGCGACTCCTTGCGGTTGATCAATATTATCCGAAATCTGCACAATCTTTCCCGCGCAAATAAGCACATCTTTAACTCCGATTGATTGCGGAGTGAATACTTCACCGTTTTTAATGAGTAAAAACATCATTCGTTCCTTTATAGTTACTAGTCAACCCCCCCATGTCATCCTGAGCGAAGCGAAGGATCTTATTACGCAATTTTGCCGATAAGTAAGATTCTTCGGTCGCAAGCTCCCTCAGAATGACATGGCAGAGAGACACACATGTCCATTAACTCTTTATAACAAACTCTTGACAGCATCGACTAGAGCTTTTGTGCCATAACCATATTTTTCGCGTAATTTCAATGGATCGCCGTATGCGGGGAATATATCGGGAATGCCAAGTCGTCTAAAACCAGTCTGAATACCGCTTTCCATTAAAACCTCCGCTACAGCACTGCCCAATCCATTATATATGGAATGATCCTCAACTGTGACTATTCGCTTTGTAGATTGCGCTGCTTCAACTATCGCATCAACATCAAGTGGTTTCAGCGTATGCATATCGATGATCTTGACATCGATACCCTCATTCATTAGTATATTCGCGGCTTCTACGGCATTGCGTAATACCATCCCAAACGAAATGATGGTAGCATCTTTGCCCTCTTTTGGTGTAAGCGCTTTTCCGATCACCAATGGGTAGTCTTCATCGTATATGTATCCTTCATTTGTACCGGCTCCCATTCTGATGTACATGGGGCCTTTATGATAATATGATGCTTCAAAAACCTTCGGAATCATGCCATTGTCAGACGGACAAATCACGCAACTATTAGCCATGCCGCGAACAATTCCTGCATCTTCGAGTCCCGAATGTGTTGGCCCGGAATTCGTGATCCCACCGTATTTGCCTATCAGTCGAACGTTCAGATTCATATAACATGCATCAGTTCTAAACTGTTCACAAGCGCGCATTGTTGCAAATGGTGCAATTGTTGCACAATAAACAATCTTTCCCGATAGCGCCATTCCTGCTGCTATACCAACCATATTCTGTTCTGCAATTCCAATGTTGAAAAAGCGCTCCGGTGTTTCAACCCGTACCTTTTCGGTACAGACAGATCGGGATAAGTCACCCGTTAGTGCGATAACATCATTGTGTTTCCGGGCGAACTAACCAAAATAATCGTGCCATAGCGCCATGGAATTAGCTACGATTTTTTCATTGGGATCCAGTAGTTTCAACGTAAGACCTTTCCTTTCGCATATTTCGACTCGATTTCCTCAAGTGCTTTTTCAAGTTGTAAATCATCAATCGAGGTATGGTGCGCCTCGGGAGAGTTCTCCAGAAATGACACGCCTTTTCCTTTTGTTGTATGAGCGACAATAATTGTAGGTTTATTACTTCGCACAGGAGGTAAACTGTCGAATGCTCCCATTATCTGCTCGACATCATTTCCATCGATCTCAATAACATTCCAGTTGAATGCTTTCCATTTATCAACCACAGGTTCAACACCAATAACATCAGTAATGAAACCATCAAGGCACATCTGATTGACATCCTCAATCACAACCAGATTACCAAGCTCAAACTGCGCGGCAGCCATCGCTGCTTCCCATATCGACCCCTCATTAGTCTCTCCGTCACCGATTAGACAGTATACACGGTAATCTTTCGCATCCATTCGCCCGGCAAGTGCCATACCTGTTGCGATCGGTAATCCGTGCCCTAGCGAACCCGTTGATGTGTCGAGCGCGGGAAACAACTCCTTGCAAGGATGCATTCCAAAGCGAGTTTCATGCTGCTTATATGTGTCAAACACCTCATCCATGCTAATATAGCCACGCTGTGCCATTACTACATATAACGCCGCTCCGGCATGTCCTTTGCTAAGAACAAACCTGTCGCGGTTCTCCCAATCAGGGCGTTGCGGATCAATATTCATCTGGTGATGAAATAAACTAACCAGAATTTCCGCAGAGGAAAGATCGCCGCCTATGTGCAACCCTTTTGCTTTGTTACACAGCTTGAGCATATATTTACGATACTCGTAAACTTTAGTATACATCTCATCACAAATATGCTTATCAGACAATTAACTCACCCCTCTACGGATTGATTCTACTAATCGAAAAGTTTGCAGATGACAGCCATATCTTCATCATCATACTTTGAATTTGCCAAAAGAAGCTCGTATATTAGTTTACTCACGGGCATCGGGACTCCTTCGCCCATTGCTAATGCATTCGCATAATCCTTACGCGCAAGCGATTGCTTGAAACCATTTGCGAAATTATCGTTCACCATTCGCGGGAAACGGTTCTTAAACGACATCGACATTCCGGTACTGGCGCATATCATATTATAAAGACTATCCAGATCGTAGTTATTTTTCTTTGCTACTCTGAGCATCTCCGTGATAATAACTAAATTCGAAATCGATAACAGGTTATTGAGATTCTTAAACGCTTTTCCCGTACCGCAAGCGCCTAGAGAAAACAACTGCTGACCCATGACCTCAAGTAGCTCCCAAACTCTCTTCAGAGCATCATCTTTTCCTGCTGCAAAGATTGAGAGAGTTCCCGCAACGGCGCCTTCGACATTGCCACTGACAGGGGCATCAACAACCATGATACTTCTATCTTCATAAAATTTCTCAACTTCAATAATACTATCAGGAGAGCATGATGTCATGTCAAGAATAACTGTATTTGCTGCTAACTCTTTCGCAAAATCCTCATCCAGCAATACTTGCTTGATTTCCTTATCGCCCGGTAGCATTGTAATGATAACCTCACCGGCAGACGCTATGTCAACGAGAGAGCCGGCTGATTTTGCTCCGTGCGTAGTCAGAGCGGAAACAGCAGCAGGCATGATATCATACACAGTAACATCATGTCCTGCATTTAAAAGGTTTAGCGCCATTGGTCTCCCCATTGCTCCCAGTCCGATAAACCCTATTCTCATTGTCTCATCGCCTCCCAATTATATCTACGATTTGATCGTTATGTGATGACCACTGTAGTTTCCATCAACGTGTTCTTTAAGAAACCTCGCCGCGTCCAGCAATAAACCGAAATCCACTCCTGTGTCAAACCCTTCCGCACCCAGCATATAAACCAGGTCCTCGGTTGCAGTGTTACCTGATGCTCCCGGAGCAAATGGGCAACCACCCAAACCTCCCAGTGAACTCTGGACACCTACAGCCCCATGCAAAATGGCTAAATATGTGTTTAGCATTCCCATATTCCTGGTATCATGAATATGCACATTAAAAACAACATCCGCATACTCTGACAGCACAGTGTCAAATGCCGTCACTATCTGTGACGGATATGCCGATCCAATGGTGTCGCATAGCGTCATATCGCGTATACCTATCTCATAAAGATTTCCTACCAGCTCAACGAGTTTTGATATTTCCATCTCTCCCTCAAAAGGGCAACTGAAAGCTGTAGATATATCAACATCGATCTTAATACTTGAATGAACATCCTTGATTCGCTTTAATTCATCAATGCTATCGGCTACGGTCTTTCCGACATTTGCCTTATTATGCGATTCACTGAGCGACAAGACAACAGCAATCTCGTTGAGCCCTGCATTGACTGCGTTATCAGCGCCTCGCAGATTTGGCACCAATGCAAAAATACTTGCATCAGGATATAGCATAACGCATTTTGAGGCTATCTCCGACGCATCACTCATTTGCGGAACAGCTTTTGGGTTTACAAAGGATGTTACTTGAATTTTCTTTATCCCGGACTTGATCAGAAGATCAATCGTCTCCAGCTTAATTTCTGTCGGTATAAACTGCTCAATGATTTGAAAGCCATCGCGAGGCCCGACTTCTTGAATTTGAAGAGTCTTCTCCCCATGGCTTTTTTTCGTATTCAACTAAACGACACCTTCTTCTCTGAATCTTAAACAGTCAGCATCGGTATATCCAATACTCTCCAATATCTCGTCCGTATGCTCGCTTAATAATGGAGCCGGTCGATATACACTAAACTTGTGGTCTGAGAACTTGAGCTGCGATCCCGTGATTTTAACGTTTCCGGCGACAGGATGCTCACAATCCACAAACATTTCACGTGCATCAGCGATATGAGGGTCTTGCACAACCCTGTCAATGGTATTTATCGGGGCAGCCGGTATTCCTAATCCCAGCATAATGTCTACTATTTCGTCTATCGGGTGCAAAGCCGTCCATTCTTCTACAATGAGTTTAAGTTTAGCATGGTTGTTCACTCGGTCAACATTCGTCTTAAAGTCCGGATCGTCAAACTCCGGCTTGTTCAAGTATCCTTTGAGCAGTCCAAACAGTTTATCGTTCCCGCAGGCAATTATGACATCGCCATCAAGCGCTTTGAATGAGTCGTAAGGGTAAATAGATTCATAGCGGTTGCCAATTCGTTGCGGAACTCGATCAGTACACAAATATATCATGTTGATGATTTCAAGAGCCGATACCAAAGAGTCAACAAGCGCAATGTCCACTTTTTCACCAATACCGGTTTTCAGACGATTAACATATGCCGCTAATATGCCGACACAGCAGCTTAATCCGGCAACAACGTCCCCCATTGCAGTACCCGTTCGCGTTGGTGAACCATCAGGCCATCCTGTTGTGCTCATTAATCCACTCATAGCCTGTGCGATAATATCATACCCTGCTCGTTGTGAATAAGGGCCGTAATGACCAAATCCGGAGATTGCAGCATATATTATTCCGGGGTTAATTGCTTTCAGTTCCTCGTAACCAAGACCAAGCTTGTCCATAACTCCGGGACGATAATTCTCGATAACAACGTCATATTGAGATACCAGCTTGCGGAATATTTCTTTCCCTTTATCGGATTTGAGATTGAGCGTAATACCTTTTTTATTGCGATTTAGGTTTATGAAGTATGCACTTTCCCCTCCTTCAATGATTGGAGGGCTTCTGCGTGAGTCATCGCCACCGCCGGGTTGTTCGATTTTCAGCACTTCCGCTCCCATGTCCGCAAGCATCATCGCAGTATACGGTCCTGCTAAAACTCGTGTTAGGTCCAAAACCTTTAACCCCTGTAATAGATTACTCTTATCCATCATGCGATTTCCTCTCTCATATTGTCGATGTCAATATTCTATAGTCTTCTACCGCTGTCATTCTAAGCTTCAGCAAAGAATCTTTCAATGCGGAATTGCATCGTAACAAGATTCTTCGGTCGCAAGCTCCCTCAGAATGACAAAACCGGTGGTTTTTGCATCCCATCTTGGTAAGAATCAGCCATTTACCTCTCAAGAGCTTCTCGTAATATTCTCAAGTGCAACCTTGCCACTGTTTCTGCACGATCCGGGTCATGGTCAGAAATGGCATCCAGGATGTCTCTATGCTTCTCTTGTGATGCATGAACTTGCTTCAGGCTGTTATAGTTATTTTGCATCTCATACATGATTCGAAGTACAATGTTGTACATCTCATGGAGTACCGGGTTATGTGTACAGTCAGAAATGAGTTTATGGAACTCCATAGAACCTTGCATTGCTTCTATATCAGACACACAATCAGCTTTTTTCAAGCATTCTTCAATTTTCGCTATCTCAGCATCGGTAGCTTTTATTGCTGCAATTCGGACGACTTGCGATTCTAACGCAATCCGAGCCTCGAAAATCATTTCCAAGCTCTGCAAGTCAACATCAGTTGTCATTAGGAATTCGATTGGCTTTACGATAACATCGGATAAATCATTACATACATAATGATTATTTTTCTCACTGACCAGCACTCCCATCGAGGTGAGACCTTGCAGAGCTTCTCTGACGACAGTTCGGCTAACGCCAAATGCTTCGCACAGTTCTCGCTCACTGGGGAGTTTTTCATTAAGCGCCAGTTGCCCATCTCGAACAAGCTCACTGATTCTGTTGATAATCTCTTCCGTGATGTTCAGTTTTTTAATAGGTTCAATAGCGTTTAACGCTTTCATCAATAAATGTACCTCTTTATCTTCTCGTCTCTTTTGTTGCGTATTTGTATGTAAAATGAATAGCCGGAACAGTGGTTTTGTTACGCGAAAGATTGTATGACATACTATATATTAGTGTAATACAATATGTCAATATCTTTTCTGTAAAATTACTAAATCAAGAAGTGTCTATTTCTGACCTGCGATAAATACACTTACTTTTCTATGTCTTTCTGCGTTGACAGAACTAAGTAGATATTATACAATTGGCGATGCAGAAAAATAACAACGAAAAAACTAAAAAAAGAAGGGGGAGCGTAATTGAACATCAGTGAACTAGTCGTATTCATCGTATACCTGATAGCAATGTTAGGCATAGGCGTATTCTTCTTTACACGCGCAAAAGGTGGGGAAAAAGAATTCTTTCTAGGCGGTAGACAAATGGGCCCCTGGGTCACAGCATTATCAGCAGGCGCATCGGACATGAGCGCATGGGTGTTAATGGGACTCCCGGCATCGATATTCGCAGCTGGCATGGGGCAAACATGGATAGCAATTGGACTGGCAATAGGCTATATCCTCAGTTGGATCATCGTAGCACCGCGACTACGCCGATTCTCAATAGTCGCAAACGACTCAATAACAATACCGCAATACCTTACAAATCGTTTTCTCTCGAAAAGCAAAGCTCTGCAAGTCATATGCGCGATCATCTTCCTATTCGCATATGCCATATATGCAGCATCAAGCATCAAAGCATGCGGTACACTGTTTAACACAGTGCTGGGAATTAATGCAAGTTTAGCTATGTATATCGCCGCGTTTATTATCATCGCATATACATTCATGGGCGGTTACAACGCAGTGTGCTGGACAGACTTCTTCCAAGGCTTGCTAATGCTGGCTGCCTTGATGGTTGCACCGATATTTGCTCTTGCTATGGTTAATGCCGGTACTGCCATCGCAACGGATGTGGTTTTCCCCGCAAATTTCTGGAGTTTCCTAAGCAGCGGAAAAATGGACTGGGGTAGCTGGGCAGACATTCTGACAGGCTTCGGATGGGGTCTTGGATACTTCGGAATGCCGCACATTATCATCCGTTTCATGGGCATACGCTCCCAGAGAGACGTAAAAAAGAGCGCTGTCGTAGGCATCGTCTGGAACGTACTGATATTGGCATTTGCGGTTGCAGTCGGTAGCATCGGACGTTTGTTCCTCGGGGAACTCACTGATAGCTCGCTGGTATTTATAACAATGGTTCGGAGCATCTTCCCGGCTGTCATATCGGGAATTTTACTGTCAGCGATTTTGTCCGCCGCTATGAGCACAGCAGACTCTCAATTGTTGGCGTCCGCGTCTGCTTTTGCGGCTGATGTTTACAAACCAATTTTGCGAAAGAAAGCTACGGAAAAGGAAATGTTCTGGTCAGGGCGTATAATCGTCATCGTAATTGCAATTGCAGCGGTCATTATCGCTGCAAATCCTAACAGTGGGTCAATCATGAATCTCGTTGGAAACGCATGGGGTGTATTTGGCGCTGCATTCGGCCCTGTAATTGTCTTATCTCTCTTTTGGAAACGCTTTACGTTTGCCGGTGCAATAACGGGTATCTTGGTTGGCGCTGCTGTTGATATTATCTGGCTTGCTGTTCCGGCTCTGTCAGGAACCGGATTATACGAGATTATTCCGGGTGTCGTAGCCGGTACCATTTTCGCGATTATTGCTACACTGGTAAGCAGTAAACCAAGCAAAGAAGTCGAGGTTATGTTTGATAAATCAGTAGCATATAACGATTAGTGGTCTATCGCTAAATAGAATCATCACCGATTAATGTGAGTAACCACAAGCCCTTTCACACACTAGTCGGCGATGATTCCATTAATTCCCCTCCGTGGAGGGATGCCGTGTTGTAGGGGACGGCGTCCTCGACGTCCCGCACGGCGGGGTGGTTATTCCGAATTCCGAACTCCGAATTCCGAATTCCGAATTTACTCTGCTTTCTTCGAAATCTCAATATAACCCTCATCGGCATTGACAAACACAATGTCGCCGGTTTCTATATACTTCAAAGGATCATCTTCAAAATCAGTCATTGCAGGAACACGAGCGACAATCTCCGCACCAACAGTCAGCGGGCTGCATTTAGTATGGACAAAAGCCGCCGGTTTTGCTCCAAACCCATACGCAAGAAAACCACCGGAACCTCGAGGCGAGTAAAAGACAAGCACCTTATCGGTATAAGGAACCCTGAATAGCGGATGATTGCGCTCCGTCGTATACCCCTTCATAGAGTTAACGTTCGTAAACCCTTGCAAATACTTGGGTGCGACAATAGCTTCTGCTTCGACCTTCCCCGGAAAAACGCATCGACCATTTAACCTTATTTTCTCAGCCATCTCCTTACCTCCATTCTCCGTGCCAAATGCCCGTCAACGCGGCATCGACACAGTCGTCCTGAGAACCATAGCACACCTGAAGATGCCGATCATCTTCAGGGTAACAACCTGTGATATACTGCGCTTGCTTCGCAGTATCAACAGCGATGTTTTCGACACCGTCGGGAACAGCCCCCATTGCAGCAAGACACGCTCCGGACATTAGAAATGCTCCCGCTTTCTCAAGAGTTTCCAGATATCCCAGAGATTTTGCAGGCTCATATAACCATGGCGCGGTCATAATCCACATCGGGATTTTGCATTTCTTCCCCTCGAGTTTTGTTGACAACTTATATATGTCAACAATGTTCAAGTGCGGGCAACCGACATAAACCATGTCAACCTTATCGGTCGTATGGTAGTTGAGCGACTCATAAGCGCCGCGTAAAACGCTATTGTCAATCATCACTTCCTTCGCAAAAGGCTTACCACCGGACGCAAACTCGATTGTCGGAGCTTCAGGTGTTATGCCCGGCATATGGTACATGCGGACATTGCCGCCAGTGGTGCATGCTGAGTTGAACTTTTCAAATTGGGTCGTCGTCTGCTTCGCAGTTCCCGTAACAACGGGTACGTCTACCGTGCAG
>Ga0099364_10007672_pt1 | contig 15350 bp, 12 predicted proteins | sample TergutTh196P3_FD_73070 | JGI IMG/M metagenome (GOLD analysis project Ga0099364, IMG submission 73070) | Microcerotermes parvus P3 segment gut microbial communities from Pointe-Noire, Republic of the Congo - Th196 P3 | ecosystem: Host-associated > Arthropoda: Insects > Digestive system > Gut ... | reverse complement strand
ACGAAGATGGCGCCGTCGGGGATAATTTCGTCGACATCGCCAGTGGTGTACTCCTTGGGGCCGTCGTAGGCTTCGTCGGGGTTGAAGCCGTCGGGGTGATCGTCGTTGTAAACTGTGAGGGAGCCGTTTTTTACGACTACTCTTTCGCCTGGGAAAGCTATGACGCGCTTGATAATGAATTGGTCGCGGTCGCCTGCGACGAAATTGGGGTTGCTAAAGACGACGATTTGGCCACGCTTGGGGATGTATTGTCGGCCAAAGAGATGGGCCCAGCTGACTGGGAGGCGATTGACAATGACCCGGTCCTCGGGGTGGAGGGTTTCCTCCATGCTGCCTCCTACGACGTTGTAGGAGCGAAAAACGAAAGAGGTGAGAACGAAGGTTACAAAAATAACGCCAGCTATGAATAGGAAGAGCCCGATGAGGTCCTTGAGGAATGGGTGTTTCTGCCAAAAATGAGCTTGCCGCTTTATCACGTTTCCTTCCATGTTAGTCCTTTTTGCCTGTGATCTTGTTGAAAATGCGTCGAAAATCGGCGGGGGTGCGGAAGCGGATGGTGATGGAGCCAGAGCCGCGGGTGCTGGTAGCGACAGTAGTTTTGGCTTTCAGCGCAGTATCCATTTCTATGACTTCGTCTTCGTAGGGGAGCAGCTTTGCTGATTTATCCAGTTTCTTCCCTGCTTCGCTGCGGCGTTGGACTGCTAGCTGCTCGATTTTGCGGGCTGGCCAATTTTCCTTGAGGATTCTCGGGAGGATTTGCTCGATGATTTTTGGATCGACCGAGATGAGTGGGCGAGCCTGCCCTTCGGTCATTTTGCCAGATATGACTGCGTCTTTGACGGATTCAGGGAGAGCTACGAGGCGGCTGCGGTTACGGACTAGGCCGCTTGATTTGCCGATTTTCCTGGCGATAGCGTCTGGGCTGAGGTTGAATTGGTTTTGGAGTTTCAGATAGGCGGTCGCGACTTCAAGGGGGTTGAGATCGGAGCGTTGGACGTTTTCGATGATAGAAACTTCGAGACGCTTCTGGTCCGATAGTTCGCGAACGAGGGCGGGAATGGTCGATAGGCCTGCGAGACGTGAAGCGCGCCAACGGCGTTCGCCAGCAACGATGATGTATTTGGCGCTGGTGCCATCTGTATTTTTGATATTTTTGACGACCATGATTGGCTGGAGGACGCCGTGCTCCTTGATGGAGTCGGATAGCTCTTCTAGTTCTTCGGTGTTGAAGGCTTTGCGAGGCTGGTCTGGATCGGGTGTGATTTCAGTAATTTCCAACTCGAGAAGCGAGGTGACGCGGGCGTCTTCATGGCTGGTCGTGTCGAGCTTTTCATCAATGATAAAATCTGTTGGAATCAACGACTCGAAACCTCTGCCTAGACCTTTTTTTGACCGCGGCCGAGCGGAATCCGAAAATTGTGATTTCCGGATTCCTCCTAAAGAGCCTTCGGCACTGGCTTTGCCAGCGGAATCTGACCGCGGCCGATCGCTTTGCTTTGTATTTATCATATTACTTGCCCTCCCCCTTAATCCTGTTTTCAACTTCACGAGCCAGAGATTTGTAGGCTCTGGAGCCTTTGTTTAATCTGTCATACGCTCCTATAGGCATGCCAAAGCTAGGGGCCTCGGCGAGGCGGATAGAGCGTGGGATAGTGGTCCTGAAAACGCTTTTGCCGAAGTATTTCTGGAGTTCGGTGTGGACTTGTTTGCTCAAGGTGGTGCGGGTGTCGGTCATGGTGGCTAGGACGCCAAGTAGTTTTAGGTTCGGGTTCATGGCTTTTTTGACGAGGTCCATGGAGCGGAGGAGCTGGGAGACGCCTTCGAGGGCGAAGAACTCTGTTTGGACCGGCAAAAGCAGATAATCCGCGGCGACTAGGCCGCAAACAGTGAGGAGGCTAAGGCTGGGGGGTGAATCAACAATGATAATATCGTAGTCCTTTTTTACTGTGGCGAGGGCGCGCTTCAGAAGCAGAAATCGCTCGGGGGAATTGTTGTCGATGCTAGCTTCAACATTGGCGAGATTCGCAGTGGTGGGAGCGATGTCGAAATTGTCGAATTGGGTGGAGTTGATGGCCTTTGACATTTTGCTATCGCCAGCGATTACGTCGGTCATGGTGGCTGGGAGGGAGTCTTTGTTTATAGCTAGGGCTGATCCAGCGTTGCCCTGGGGGTCGATGTCGACTAGGAGGGTGCGGAAGCGGTCGCGTGCCAAAAAATATGCGAGGTTGACGGCGGTTGTTGTTTTGCCGACGCCTCCCTTTTGGTTGGTTATTGTGATTACCAGTGCCATACTGTATAATAGTATATACTATTGCGATAAACTTTGCAAGCCCTGTGGTGGGGTGTTAGAATGGGTGTTTTTGGTCTTGGTTCTGTTGCAAGTCGAGGATGATACCTCTGGCGGACTGGCGGTCGCGCCACTCGTTGGCTTCGAGGTTGATGAGGAAGTCGGCGCTGGTGCCGTTTTTGACGTCAAACCACTCTTCGTTTGGGCGAAAACTCATGAGGTCCATTTCTTTCCCCTCCTTGTCTCGGACGGTGATTGCGAGATATTTTTCCTTGATGCGTTTCCTGCCGACTATGAGCATGTCGATCAGCTTGAAGATGGGCTGTTCGTTGCCGCGGCCGAATGGTTCCATGGTAGTAATCTCCTGGGCGAACTGGAAGGTCAGATCATTGAGGCTTTTCATTTCCATGTCCGCTACTGGCAGGAGAAACTTGGCTTGGGCTTCGTGTTCAAGTTTTTTATCGACGTATAAATTATTTGCACATTTTATAAAATCGTTCAACTTTTTTATATTTTTTACTGTTACGCCAGCTGCTTCCTTGTGCCCGCCGCCCCTTTCGTAGATTCCTTTGGCGCGAGTGATAAGCTCGGCGAGAGAGTAATCGCCGAAGCTTCGGCCGGAGCCTTTCCAGTGCCCGTTCTCGGTTTGGGTAAAGACCCAGATGGGGCGCTTGAAGCGATCTATGAGTTTGCCAGCGACGATGCCGATGACGCCTTCGTGGAGGTCGGGGAGCTTGACGAAAAGTACGTGTGGTAGGGTTTGGTTGCCCTTTAGGCTATCCATGATCTGTTTTTCGGCGTCTTTTGCGCCTTTGTCTTGGATGCTACGGCGCTTATCGTTGAGCTGTTCGAGGTTTTTGACTGCGGCGGCTACGTCTGGTGCGCGGCCACAAAGAAAGACCTTGAGGGCGCCGATGGGGTCAGATAGGCGGCCAGCGGCGTTGATGCGGGGGCCTATGACAAATCCGACTAGATAAGAGCCGACACCATGGCCTCCTGAGTAAGCAGACCTCATCAGTTCTTTCAATCCTCGGCGGCGGGTTTTGCCGATGACTCGGAAGCCGTAGTGGGCGAGGATTCGGTTTTCGTCAACGAGGTCCATGCAATCACAGATGGTGCCGATGGCTACCAGATCAAGGAGCCACTTTTCTTGGCCGATTGGCATGGACTTTGGCTTCAAACTTATCTGGAGAGCTTGGATGAGCTTGAAAGCGACAGCAACGCCAGCAAGACCCCTGAAGGGATATTTGCTGTCTTCTCTCTTGGGGTTTATGACAGCAATAGCATTTGGTAGGGTTTCGCCGACTTCGTGGTGATCTGTTATAATAGCGTCGATACTGGCTGCTTTCAGATCGTCGATAATTTCGTTGTCTTTACTGCCGCAGTCGACAGATAGAGCTAGGGTGGCTTTGGTCTTCTTCATCTTGGAGACGGCTGAGCGCGATATGCCGTAGCCGTCCTTGATACGGTTGGGGAGGGAGATGGCGATGTCGGTGAAGCCGAGCTGCTTGAGGCCTAGATATAAAACAGAGGTGGCCGTGACTCCGTCGGCGTCGTAGTCGCCGAAGATCATGAGTTTTTCCTGTTTGTCTAGGGCTAGTTTCAGCCGATCAACGGCAGACTTCATATCTGGTAGAAGCATGGGGTCGTGGAGGTCTTTGTAGTTGGGGTGGAGGAATGATTTGATCTGCTGGTCGGTTTTTTGACCGCGTTTGTTTAGTAATTTCTTGAAAACAGCTGATGGGCTAGCCACGAGCGCCTACTTTGCTACACTATCCCCGGCTTCCTTGATGGCGCCGATGATCTGGTTGTCGAGGTTTTTTGAAGGCTGCCGATCGCTCGGTTTTTGTTCCTCCTCCTTTGCTCCTCCTAAGCCTTCGGCAGCGGCTGCGGCGTTTTGGCTGGCGGCACGGCGAGCGGCGGCTCGGGCGGCTTTAGCCTTGGCCTGCTCTTGTTGGGTTTTGATAACTATGCTCTGGAGCTCGCGGAAAATTGGGAAGTTTTTGTTGGTTTGGTAGGACCAGGTGTTGGCGGCTTTAGTGGCGGTCAAGAAGCCGCATTTTCTGAGCTTGGTTAGTTCGCGCTGGATATTGCCGGAGTTTTCCTTGATGATTTTCGAGAGTCCACGAACGTGGATCTTGAAATCTGGATACTTGGCGAAGACTATGATGATCTTGCGGCGTACTCTTGACGAAATAAAAATATCTAGCATATAGTGTATAAGTCTCTCACTCTCATTTCTAGGTTAGCATAGTTTGAAAGGAAAAGCAAGGAAGCCCTCCTGGGTTTGTGAGAACAGATTGTTTGTGCTATTATATGAATGAAGGAAAACCAACAGGCAGGAGAAATGTTATGGATGGAGAGATGATAACGCCAGTACCGAAGGTGCCTATAGCAGTAGAGCGAAAAGGGATGACAGATAAGACGAAAGCTGTGATAACAATAGTGCTAGCGTTTGTGCTTTTGTTTGGGGTGAGTTTAGTAGCGACAGTTATATGGATGGTGGCGAGTGGTGTGGATATACTGGGGATGGATGAAGCTGAATTATTGGCAACGATGCCTGGGTGGATTACTTTCTTGCCGCATATAGTGTTGCTCGCAGTTTTCGGCGCGATGTATGCCAAGACGATTCGAGACGACGCAAAGAGGATGACGAAGAAAAACTGGCTGTTCACGGCGGCTATGGCAGTGGGGGTTTTGGCTTTGGGTATAGTGGTATCAATAATACTGGGGGCGCTTGGAGCTGAAGAGGTAGCGAATCAGGATGCGGTCGAGGGAGCTTTTGGGACGGCAATGATACTCGGGGCTTTTGGTATAATGATAGCGGCACCAGTGTGGGAGGAAGTAGTTTTCAGGAAAGCGCTGGGGGATATAGTGAAGAATAGTGTGGTGTTTGTTATTTTGTCGGCGGCGGTATTCGGGTTGATGCATTGGAGTGGAGTGGCGACGATACTTTACGTTTTGATGGGGTCGATGTTCGCGATTACATACCTAAAGACGGGGCGGAATTTGGCGGCGGCGATCGTGGTGCATGCGGTGAATAATATTGTAGCCGCGATATTTATGTTGCTTGCGATATAAAACTCTGGTAGCGTGGTAGAATAGGAATATGGGAGAAAATCAAGAGGATAAAACTTCAGGGCAAGCCCTGACCCCGCCTACGGCGGGTACCGCCCAAAAGGGTGGAGTTTTATCCTCTTGGTCGTTACCCAATAAAGCAAAATATTTCCTGGTGGGGGTGAATCGGATCGTGATGAGCGGGCAGGATTTTTTGACGTATATGACTACTGATGAGGAGATTGGGGTGGGGTCGATTGTTTCGGTGGAGGTTGGGAAGCAGATGGCGCTTGGGGTGGTATTGAAAAAGGTGCGGAAGCCGAGTTTCCCTTGTAAAGAAATTGCTCTACAGATATTTCCTAGGAGGTTGCCGGAGCATTTGGTTCGGGCGATAAGGTGGATGGGGGAGTATTATTTTTCACCTGTGCCTTTGATTGTGCAGTCTATGGTTCCGGAGAGTGTGGTGAGGAAGAAAGCTTCGGTGAAGTCGGTGCAAGGGACTCAGAACGAACAGCATTGCCCGCGCCCGTCGCCACGGGGCGGGCATGCTTCGCCCTCAGGCTGCCGCCTTCCGGGATGTCGTTCTGAGTCCCTTGCACCGACTTCGGTTGATGACTTTATTATCCCATTGAATAAAGATCAGAAAGAGGTTACTCGAAAATTTGAACAATTCGAGGGGAGTACTTTGCTTCTTCATGGGGTGACTGGGTCGGGGAAGACGAATATTTATTTGGAGCTGTGTAGGAGAACATTGGAGAAAGGCGAGAGTGCGGTTGTGCTTGTGCCGGAGATTGCTTTGTCGAGTCAGTTGAATGATAAGTTTCGGGAGGTTTTTGGGGAGCGGGTGGTGGAGATTCATTCGAAGCAGACGCCGGCGGAGCGGCGGGATATTTGGCAGAGGGTGTTGCTGTCAGATGAGCCGCTCATTATCGTGGGGCCGAGGTCGGCGCTTTTTGCTCCTGTGGCGAAATTGGGGCTGATAGTGATTGATGAGGCGCATGAGCCGAGTTATCGGCAGGACAAGACGCCGAAGTATAACGCGGTGCGGCTGGCATCGCAAATGGCCGCTATGGGCGGGTTTAAGACGATTCTAGGCACTGCGACGCCGTTGGTTAGTGATTATGCTATTGCGAGGCAGAAGGACGCTATAATCGCTCTCAAGACCAAAGCTATTGAAACTAAGACTGATGTAAAGATTACGACTGTTGATATGAAGAATAAGGAATTGTTTAGCCAACATCGGTTCATAAGTGATGCACTGCTGAAGTCTATTAGGGAGGGGCTGAAGAATGGGCAGCAGTCTTTGATTTTTCATAACAGGCGGGGGAGCTCGAATATGATTGCTTGCGAGGAGTGTGGGTATCAGGCGCTTTGTCCGATGTGTCGGATGCCGCTTACTTTGCACCATGATAAGTTTAAGGTGATATGCCACTTGTGTGGGTGGAAAGATGAGGCGCTTAAGAATTGCCCAGATTGTAAGTCGCCGAAGATAGTTTATAAAGGGTTTGGAACGAAGACTGTTGAGGAGGAATTGAAGAAGATATTTAGAGATGAGAAGATTGCGAGGTTTGATTCTGATACGGCGGCAGATCAGACTATGAATAAGCTGTATGATCAGGTGAAGAGTGGGGAGTATGGGATAATAATTGGGACGCAATCTATTGCTAAGGGGTTTGATTTGCCGAATTTGACTACTGTGGGGATTTTGCAGGCGGACAGTGGGCTGACGATGCCGGATTATATGAGTAATGAGAGGGTGTTTGAGCTGCTCAGTCAGGTGATTGGGCGGGTTGGGCGGGGGCATACCTCGAAGGCGGAGGTGGTGATCCAGACGTATCAGCCAGAGAATCCGATTGTGAAGATGGCGACCCAGCAGGATTATGAGGGGTTGGCGAGTTTGACGCTGAAGGAGCGGAAGAGAGATTTTTTCCCGCCCTTCTCTCATCTGCTCAAGCTAGTGTGTTCGTACAAGACTGAGGGGGCGGCGATAAAAAATTGTTCAAAGACGGCGCTGGAGGTGCGGAGGCTTTATCCTGGAGTGAAGATTTTTGGGCCAGCGCCGGCGTTTTATGAGTATATGGGTGGGAAGTATAGGTGGCAGATTGTGATAAAGTCTGCGAGGCGGCAGGAGTTGTTGGATATTTTGGCGAAAGTTGATCTCCATATGGCGAATTGGTCGGTGGATTTGGATCCGTTTAATTTGTTGTAAAAAATTTATTATTGTAGAAAAAGAAGAAAGCCCCTACTGTATTTCAAGTAGGGGGCTTTAGGGGGTTACGATTGGGAAAAGACTATCTCATTAAGCAATACGTCGCAGGCAAAGGTGGCTTCGCTTGAAAGCAAAGTCCAGAACTCGGTAAGCTGCTCCTTGGTGGTGCAGAAGCCGGTCTCGATGAGCTCGGCTGTTATGCGCTCCAGTTCGGGGTCGGTTTCATCGGTGAACCAGAGTGGATTTGGCTTAAGGTAGCCTTTTGACGTTTCCGCCATTTGGCTATCATAGTACCTGTCGAAGGAATCGTGGGTAGCCTGGATGACTTCCTCGATCTCTTCTTTGCTCACGTTGTGCTTTGTTGCCAGTTGTTTGACAAGGAAATTGTGAAACAATGTGTTGGCGTTGGCAATATTGTTGCGAAATGTTGCGCCGTCGGTTTCTTTCCCGGAAAGCTTGTAGGTGACTTTTTTGTTAGTCGCCTCAAACCTGCCGTGGATTAAAACGCTGCCAGATTCGACTTCGCCGAAGTTTGCAGTCATGCGTTGGAAAACTTTGTCCGTGGCAACATCTTGATACAGATGTACTTGGGTACAAAGTCCCCAGGTCTTGTCGTCACTTTTGAACATTTCGTAGTTGTTTTCGATAAAACTTCCGAAATTGGTAGGACCGTCGGCGATAGATGGGGTGTATTTTTCCCCGCCGCCACAGATACCTTCTGGGGTGAAATCCCCGTCTTTTAGGCATTCTATGGGGAATCGCATGTAGCCGCCGTTGGTGAAATGGCTGTAGATTCGGCCGCATTTCACTAGGTTGCTTTCAGGTGTGGGTACAAGCTTGCAACGGATGGTGTCGGTAAGGCAAAGCTTGGCTGCGTGCTCCCTGAGTAAGCAGATTGAATCTGTGTGGCTAACATTTGCCTCACGAAAGGCTTGGTATGTGGTAGTTACGTGTGCAAAAAGGTCCATTTTATAACCCTCCTTATTAAGTTTCGATTAAAGTTGTTGGAATATTTTATCTTATAAAATATTCCCCTGCAGGGGAATATTTTATCTTATAAAATATTCCCCTGCAGGGGAAGCTCTATTTTTACATATTGCTGCCCTGTTTGCAGTTTGTTTAGTATAATGAAACATTATTTCATTATACTGTAGCCATTATATCATACTTTCATGAAAAAGTCAATGGTTTTGGGGCTTTTTGGGGTGTTTTAGGGGTAAAAAGTCTGTAATGACAGTAGTATGTGGGAATTTTAGGTATTTTGTGTTAAAATATGGGTATGAAAGATCAGATTAGAGTTGTGCCAGATCCGGTGCTGAGGCAAAAGGCCGAGAAAGTCGGGGAGATTACGGATGAGGTGAGGCAGATTATTGAGGAGATGCGGAAGGCGAGCTTGGATTGGGAGCGGGATCATCCGCATGAGATGAGTGCGGCGATGGCGGCTCCGCAGCTTGGGTACTCGAAACAGATTGTGATTGTGCGGGAGAATAATGATGATAAGGATGATGCTAGCTTTGTTGCGCTCATTAACCCTACGGTGATTCGTACTAGTAGTAAAACCAAGAGGGACTATGAGGGATGTTTGAGTGTGCCAGATATATATGGAATGATAGAGCGGCCGGAAAAGGCGACGATTGAGGCGACTATGGAGAATGGGGATGAGGTGCGGATTAAGGCGACGGATGGAACGGCGAGGGTGTTACTGCATGAGATTGATCATATGAATGGGGTGCTGTTTATTGATCATATTAGGGGGCAGAAGAAGGCGTTTTATAGGTTGGATGATGATGGGAAATTGCAACAGTTGGATTATTCGGAAGTGGAAAATAATAAAAGCCTTTGGGGAGGGGAATAAAATGGATAGTAGGAAAGTTATAGCGATAATGATTGGGGGAGCGGTGGTTTTGTTGGGGGTGGTGTCGTGTTTGCCGATATTTGAGTATACGGATCCTTGGTCGTGTATAGAGTGTGAAAGTGCTGACAAGGAGGTGGAGTACTTGAGTTTTTGGGAATTTATTAGAAAGTAATTTGGGATAGTGAAGATTGTATTTTTTGGGAATGAGCAGTTGGCGCAGGGGCTCGTGAGGACTATTACGCCCTGTTTTGACGCGCTTCTTGAGTCAGAGTACGAGGTGGTGGCGTTGGTTTTGCCGAGGGAGCCTGGTGGGCGGTCGAGGGGTAAGTCGCTGGAGATGGTGATTGTTGAAAAGGCGCGAGCGAAGGGGGTGCGGGTGATTTTTGCTGATTCATTCGCTGGGATAGAGGAGTTTAATAATGCCCTCGGAGAGTTGGGGGCGGAGATTGGGGTGCTGGCGAGTTTCGGGAAGATTGTTAAGAAGAGTACGATTGAGCTGTTTCCTGGGGGGATTTTGAATATTCACCCTTCTCTTTTGCCGAAGTATCGGGGGACGACGCCGATTGAGACGGCTATCATGAATGGGGATTCTGTTACTGGGGTGTCGCTGATGGGTCTGGTGGTGAAGATGGATGCGGGGCCGGTGTATGCACAGGCTTCTCTTGAGGTTGCTCCGAATATGTCGAAGCAGGAGATTTATGAGAAATTGGCTTCTCTTGGCGCTGGGATGTTGATGGAGAATTTGCCTTTTATTGTGTCGGGCGAGGCGGAACCTTGGGTGCAGGATGAAGATAGGGCGACTTATACCCAGATGCTCTCGAGGGATATGAGTCAGATAAAGCCAGATGAGTATACGGCTGAACAGATTTTGGATCGGATTAGGGCGTTCATAGGATTTCCGAAGTCGAAGATGGAACTAGCGGGGGTAAAGATTACAGTTGTAGCGGCGAAGGTTTCTTCAGAGCCGTCTGATGGCGCTGTCAGGTGCAAAGATGGGATGTATTTGGAGCTTCTCGAGATTATCCCAGAGAATGGGAAAAGAATGACCGTTCAGGCGTTTCTAAACGGTAGGAAATAATTACTGGGTATCGTACAATATGCATCTTCGAATCCTCTGGGTGGTCGGAAGGGTTTTGTTTTAGAACGAATGAAAGAGCCCTGCGCGGACAGGAGGGCTCTTTTGATTTTGACGGCATTAGCCTAGTTTACTGAAGAAGGTTGCAATGGATAAATTAAATCTCTTGCGCAGAAAACTACTGAAGCCCCACAGACACAATGTTATCATGAAAGCTGTAGCAAAGATGTTGTTTGACGATGCAGACATTGAGTCTAACGGATTAAGAACGCCTGAAAGTGGTGCTCGGACACGGATAGAGGATGTTCCGCCGTTGATAACTTCGACACGGGCATAACCAAGCAGAGTGCCGCTCTCGTTATAGATTGCTAGTGTGTGCATACCACTTGGCAATGATTGTGGTAAATCAACAGTTATGTAGCCGTTCTCATCGGGAATACACGCTCCGCCGTTACAAGTTGCGGCTACTGGCGTAGAGTAGAAATAGACCAAGAATTTTCCGTCGCCGAGTTGTCCAACATTGATTCGGATTGATTGGCCGTTATTGGTGATTTGTATATTGATTTCTCGAACCGAAGGGTTGTTCTTAATTTCTTCTTCAAGAGAACCACTATCGGGGTGGATGCCGTCAGGGATAGTCTGGCATACACGTTCAACATTCACAACGGAATCAGCACTCTTTTTACCATCAGCCCCAGTCATGACTTCTGCGGCATTAGTCAGCATATTCGCCCCGCAATTCGCCAGCAGATTTGCATCAGCTACACGAGCGCTGAAGGTTATAACTGCGTTACTGCTATTGGTGTAGTTACCAATGTTAAGGCCGATTGTGGTAATATTTTTAGTTTCGGTATCAGCATCGGGATTAATATCTTTTACTAAGGGAGCATTTGGATGAGATGCGTTCGCAATTCGCGCCGAACCTACAATATATTCTAAGCCAACCGGTAGTTGACTGCGCATGATAACGTTATTTCGTGTTACGTCGCCTGTTTGAGTATAGACCAACCTGAAATTGACTATATCGCCTGTTTTCGCGCTAATAGAATTCTCCCAATCATCCACTCCTTGCCCATCATGTCGTACAGAATTAGTTAATGTGAATTCGTTTTGATTGTCATAATTTATCTTAACCTTGAATGTTACCCAACCAGAATACTGCGTACAACCTTGAACACTTCCAATGCTTGCGCCATTGCCAACTGTCGGGTTGCTAATTGTTTTTACAGCTTGGCCATATTGCGCCCATTGTGCTGAATTTTCTACATAACTAATAGAAAACGGTTTATCGGCTGTAAATTGAGCGCTATCCCAAACGCTTGCAGGACTGGCACTGGCAGAATTAATCCACCCTGTAACTGGTAGAACATATTGTCCGTTGATAAACTCTGCGTTTCGGTTGGTATCAAACTTAGCCATGACGTTTTGCGCTACCATACTTAGGTGCGGCGCGGCATTATTGTGTACATAGGCCAATACATAAGCCTCTTGCCCATCTGTAACAGTTAGACTTTCGGTTATGGTTGAGGTATTGCCTCTATCGGTTGCTACTTTAACAAAGTCGCGCTCATCCCCAGTCCCGTTCATCACGGCTGGATTATTCGTCATGGAATTGAATGTGTTATATGGCGCAGGATTTTCAAGGGTAAATGTTGGACGTGAGGGCCCCCAACCACTAACAGGAGGATTTGGGCTATCGCAATCTTTTTCTACACGAATATCGACTGAAGCGGTCTTTTCGTTACCATCAACGATGACACGAGAGGTGCTGCTCAGATAGTTCATTCCGCAAATACCGAACGCATCAGCATCCATAACGCGCGCGTCAAATGTTACAGTAGTGCTACCGCTACCATAGAAGCCACCGATATTCAAACCAGTTGTTGTAATATTATTCGTTGCATTGTCAGCAAAGTTTGGTCTTTGTATGTCAATATCGGACACGGGATAATCATTAATTTTTGATGAACCAACAACATACTCCAATCCCGCCGGCAACTGGCTCTTTAATGTAATGTTATCTCGAAAAATCCCACTGCCAGTTTGGGCATAGGTTAGCCTAATATTAACTATGTCTCCTGGTTTTGCATCAGATGATGGCGCTCCATCGCTAGAATCGGGACCATGTATAGATTTATCTAGCGAGAAATAAACATCCTCAAAAGTTATGCGCGCCTTAAACGAAACCCAACCAGAATTTTCTACTCCGCTCTGTATATTGCCAAGCCAAGCACCTGTTCCTGTTGTTGGATCATCTATCGCCATAATCGGAGCGCCCATACCCTCCCATTGTGCTGAATCTGGAACATAACTAATTCGGAATGGTTGGTCAGCAGTAAACGAACCCCTGTCATAAACAGTTGCGGGAGATGCGTTGCTCGAGTGTATGAATCCATCAACACCATTAGTGAATTTTCCCGTAATAGTCGATTGCCAAGCTTCCCTGTTGACATCAAACTGCGCTATGACATTACGTGCCGTAACACCTGCGGCGGCATTATTATGAACATAGGCGAAAACATAGACTTCCTGCCCATCAGTAACCTCTAGGGTTTCAGTTAGGTCATTGAGATTATTGGTCGCAGAAACCTTAACAAAATCGCGCTCATCGTTTGAGCCGTTACGAACAGCCGGATTGTTTGTCATAGAGTTTAGCACTGGGAATGGTGCCGGATTGCCTAGAGGGAATGTCGGACGAAACACGGGACCCCAATATCCATTGCCTGACAAATCAGGTACGGTAGGCTCGGAAGGAGCAGTAAATCCATCGCATGAAGCAGGCACTTCAGCTATGCTACCGTTAGGCAGGATAACATTTACGCCCCTACATACTAGTTGGTCTATATTTGAGCTCTGGTTAGTAACATTCGTGTCTTTCAAATTCAAACTATTGAGCAAGTGTAGGTTCATTATAGGCGTTATGTCTGTGATATTAGGATTATTTTCAAGGTTGATGTTTCGTAGCCACAAGATTCTTTCAACGGGATTAATATCAGATATATTGTTGTGGCTCAAATCAAGAGTATGCAGATAAAAAAAGGTGTTTGCAGATAGCATATGTAGAAATGAAGAATCTTGAATTCGGTTGTGAGAAATATCTATACTACTAAGCCCCCTAAGTTTATCTAGGTTAGTTGGCCAGAATGATGTGTCACTAGGCAATACAACGTTTGAAATATCAAGATGTTTGTAATTAAACTCTCCTATTTCGGAAACCATGCCATTTTTTGAGGAGAAATCGCTTAGTAAGGAAAGATCGTTTTCAAGAAGATAGGTCGAAGATGCGGTGGAAAACCCATTGTATGTTACGCCTCGCAACGCACCTGTAGCTTCAATTATTCTTTCGAGATACTCAGGATTATTTGCGGTTTGGCCAACCTGAAACCATTCATCAATATATCTGCATGAATCAACGCGGCTCCAATTGTCAACAAAATAGACATCTTCGGGATTAATGGCATTTGGGTTATAATTATGGACGCAAGCATTGCCTATAGGACCAGGCCTATGCCATCCTGCTATTGCCGCATTCACATCCACCATATTCACAAAAACCGAACTGACGAGCATAAAGACACTCGCAATGCAACCAATTCTTGATAACCTCTTCACATCAACTCCTTCTCGCTGAGATTTTACTCAATTTGTACACCCTATTATTTAATATTTTATCATATATTAGATAAATAACAATAAAAATACCCTGTATGCTTTACGTCGTTTTAGTTAGCGTGAGTCTCCACGTCTGAACCACGCATTAGTGCTGGTTATAGACTGAAGATAACTCCCCGACCACCCAGAGGATTTCGTATATGAGTTGATTGAGAATGAGGTTAGCCTAGGATGTTATCGCGGTTGTTGATGATGTCGGTTTTGAGTTCGCCGAGGGTTTTTAGAACAATAGAGTCGTAATCTGGGACGACTTGGGTGATCCAGACGATAGCATCGCGAGCGCCAGATTCGCCTTGGTTCATAAATTCCTCGAAGGTAGCGATCTGGTCGCTGGTTAGGAGATCGGATAGGACTTCGCCGACACGTCGGTCGAGTTCGGATTTGCAGTGGTCGAGGAAGGCTTTACGTTCTTTGGAGTTCAGCCCGTCATAGACACCTGTCTCATGGAGAAAGGTGTCGTCGATCATAGTTTCACTTCCTGGATTTCTCGTGTAAGGAATACTAGTCTATCTCCTATTTCGAGCTTGAGACGCTTGCCATTGGTCTTTAGGGAGAGGCCGCACATTTCGGGTGGAACGGCTTCCGGGACATCGCGCTTTTCACGTTGGACGTTGATGACAATGGCTTCGCCAATAATTTCTTTCTTACGCATAGCGCGGGCAATGTATTCTTTTTTGACGCGACCTTCGAGCATTTCGCCACCGACGATGGCTAGGTCGGAAGTTAGGCGGAAAACGCCGCGGATGGCTAGTTCGCCCTGTTCGGTTTCTTTGACTTCTGGGGCAATGAGCCTCGACATTTCTTCTTTGGCATCATCAAGAAGTTCGTAGATAATGGTGAACAAGCGTACGCTGACGCCTTGCGCTAGGGCGAGGCGCTTGATGCTTGCGGACATGTTGACGTTAAAGCCGTAGATAATTACGTTTGGACCGCCAGCTAGGAGGATGTCGCTTTCGGTAATATCGCCTACGCCAGATCCGACGACTTCGACGGCAACTTGGCCACCAGTATCAATCATGCGGAGACTGTCGGAGACAGATGTGATAGAGCCGAAAACGTCGCCCTTGATAATGACACGGAAAGGTTTTTGTTCGCTGTTATTTTCCATCATAGTCAATAGATCGCTACCAGTTAGGCTGATTTCAGCGTCTTTGCCTGCTCCGCCAGCGAGTGCTAGTTTGCGGGCTTCTTTTTC
>Ga0099364_10007671_pt1 | contig 15353 bp, 8 predicted proteins | sample TergutTh196P3_FD_73070 | JGI IMG/M metagenome (GOLD analysis project Ga0099364, IMG submission 73070) | Microcerotermes parvus P3 segment gut microbial communities from Pointe-Noire, Republic of the Congo - Th196 P3 | ecosystem: Host-associated > Arthropoda: Insects > Digestive system > Gut ... | reverse complement strand
TGATCAAGCCCCAGCTTTTCTTTTCGCGTAGTCAGAAGCATGATCAGCTCCTCCATCGAGCAATTCCCAGCCCTCTCGCCTATCCCGTTTATCGTCGTCTCTACCTGGCGGGCGCCACTTTGAATACCGGCAAGTGTATTCGACACGGCAAGCCCAAGGTCGTTGTGGCAATGCGCGGAGAGAACGGCTTTGTCAATGTTCCCGACATTTTCAAGAATCCCGCGCATCAGGGCCGCATACTCGTCGGGGACGGCATACCCTACCGTGTCGGGGATATTCACTGTAACCGCTCCAGCCCCTATTGCCGCTTCGATCACGCGGTACAGAAACTGCGGGTCGCTCCGGCTGGCGTCCTCGCATGAGAACTCAACGTCGTCACACAGCTTTTTCGCCACCGCAACGCTCTTTGCGGCTCTGTCGAACACTTCTTCGGCGCTCATTTTTAGTTTGAACTTCATGTGTATCTCTGAAGTGGCAATAAACAAATGCAATCTGGGTTTCTTTGCGAACTTAAGGGCTTCCCACCCTTTTTGTATGTCCCCCTCGACACAGCGGCAGAGCGCGGCGACCGAACAGTTCGCGCTTTTGGATATTGCGCGGACGGCTTTAAAGCCCCCTATAGAAGACGCCGGAAACCCGGCTTCAATGACATCCACCCCCAAAGACTCGATATGCCTTGCGATATCAAGTTTTTCCGACAGGTTCAAGCTCACGCCGGGTGTCTGCTCCCCGTCGCGCAAAGTCGTATCGAATACAATTATCCTGTTAGACACTACAGGCATCGCAACACCCCTGTGATCTATGATTGTGGCAGTATTGTCTCAAGCTAACGCCGCCCATTTAACGCGCATTCCAATATCGTTTTTAAGACGGCAGGGTCCGCTTTGCCCGACGTCTTTGACATTGCTTTGCCCATCAAAAACCCGGCGACTTTTTCATTGCCAGCAATATACTGCTCAACCGTCTTTTCGTTTTCCTCCAGAACCGACTTTATAACGCCCTCAAGAAGCGATTCGTCTGTAAGTATCCCTAGGTTGTTCTCTTTCACATAAGCAACCGGGTCAATATTGTCGGCATATATGAGCACAAGGATTTTTTTAGCCGTGTTTCTATTGATTGTTTTCTTTTCGACCATTGATATAAGTGCGGCAAACTTGTCGCAATCTATGTGAATATCGTCATAAGACTTGTTCTCTTCGGTGGACATCGAAAGTAACTCGGTTACAATCCAAGACGCGGCTTCCTTAGCGTTCAAGCCATGTGCCATGATCCCGTCAAATATGTCAGCTAGACGTTTACTGCCCGCGATAATCTTGCTGTCTGGATGCGAGACGCCGAGTTCCTCCGTCATTCGCGTATATTTTTCGTTCGAGGCTTCAGGAAGCGTGTTCCTGACTTCGTTGACCCAGCTGTCGGATATGCTGATTGGCATTATGTCCGGGTTGGGGAAATAGCGGTAATCGGCCGCGTCCTCCTTGCTCCGCATCGGGTAAGTCTCCCCTGCCCCGTCGTCCCAGCGGCGCGTCTCCTGTACCAATTCCCCACTGTCGGCCTCCAGTGCGTCAATATGCCTTTGGCTTTCGTATTCGATAGCGCGCGAAATAGCCTTCAGCGAGTTCATGTTTTTGACTTCGGTACGGACGCCTAGCTTCACGGCCCCCGCTTCACGGACGGATAGGTTGACATCGCAACGCATGGATCCCTCCTGTAGCCTACAGTCCGACACATCGGCAAAGCTCAGCAACAACCGTAGCTTTTCCAAGTACGCCGTAACCTCTTCCGCGTTTCGGAAATCAGGCTGGCTGACAATCTCAACAAGCGGCACGCCCCCCCTGTTGCAGTCAATCAGTGTTGCGCCTCGCTCATGCACTAGCTTGCCCGCGTCTTCTTCAATGTGAATTTGCTTAATTCTGATGCGCCTGGTTACCCCTCCTATGTCCAAATCGACATGCCCGTCCCGGCATATCGGCGCGTAAAACTGGGTTATTTGATACCCCGTCGGCAAATCAGGATAGAAGTAGTTTTTTTTGTCAAATGTGATAGATGGCGAAATGCGGCAATTTGTTACAAGCCCTGCGGCAATGCCCAGCTCAATGGCCCGCTTGTTTGCGACAGGCAACATCCCTGGCATGCCGGCACAAGCAGGGCATACGTTCTCGTTTGGCGCAGCCCCAAATTTCGCGCTGCACGAGCAAAAAAGCTTCGACTCCGTCGCCAGCTCTACATGGACTTCAAGCCCCATAACAACTTCGTATTTCATTGCAGCACCCCCTCTGGTTACTAAAAAACATGCTTAAATACCGTTTTTTCGCGGCCTTGCGCGGTTATCAGTTGTACGGCCGACTTCCCAGCCATAAAAGAAACCGACGCATATCCGCACAGCGCCGCCAATGCGTACAACGACAACTGCCGATACTTGCCCACCCCGTCAAGCCTTGACGGAATCATCAACGCGCCATACTGCGACAGGAGCCCGTCGTAGCTTTTCTTCACAAGGCCCCTTATCTGCATTGATTTATAATAAGCCTCGTCATAGAACCCTTCGGACAACACCATGCTGCCAACCATGGACGCGAGCTTAATATCCCTTCCGAACCCCTTGGAGCGGGTTTTTATATATATACCGTTAACACTGTTTGCGTCTACGCGCGCTCCGAACCCTACGCCGACATACCTGTTTGTGTTGCAGCACAACTCGGCGCTTGCCAACAAATAGAACACGGGCGCTAAAACTCCAAAGAATTCCAAATCGTTTGGGTCGCCAACTTCGTGAACCGACGCGGGCTCGTGACTGCCTTCGCCGCCATCCGGCATGCCCATGCCCATGCCTATGCCCATACCCATACCTATGCCCTCTAAGCTGACCGGATCCCTCTCGTCGTAGCCCGCAATAACTGAAAACGCCTCAGCGCCATCGCTGATGTTTCGGCAAAGGACGCCTATTTGATCCATTGAGGATACCGAAGGCGTCAAGCCGTGCCTGGATACGCTCCCGTATGACGGGTGGATGTATATCAAGCCATTCTCGGGTGCTTGCCGGGTCAACTTTCCAAAAACTCCGTTGCAGAGCACAATATCGCATGCCCCGCTCCTAAGTGCCTCAATAGGCGCGGCCAGCTCGTCGTCCCCGTCAAACAGCTTGTCCACCCCAAATTCGTCGGAAACCACATGTCCGCAAAAATCAAAGCCAGCGGCGATGCATCTCTCATATACCGTTGCGCTGAACGGCGCCCTAAACCCGCTTTGGATAGAAGAACCCGCAGTGCACACCATATCCTTAACGAAAATACTGTCCTCAAGCATAAAACGCATTGTTACGTAACCAATCCTCTCCTATACCTAATACCTCTTAATTCCTAATAACTCTTAATTCCTAATACCTCTTAATTCCTAATACCTCTTAACCTAATACTGCTTATACCTCACATACCTCTTATACCTCACATACCTCTTATACCTCACATACCTCTATACTGCCCGTGCCTGACTGCTTCTTACTCAAGCGTCCTAGGCACCCGAAAAAAACCATCCTGTTCATCTGGGGCGTTTGACAAAAGCTCGTCCCGCGATATATCTTTCCGGGCAATATCCTCCCTCAACGCGCCTCCATTGTCAAAGGCGACCACAAGCGGGCTAACGCCTTCCGCATCAATGTTTGATAACAGCTGAAAGCTGTCTTTTACGACAGACGCCGCACCAATGGCAAACTCCCACTCCTCGTCCGTTAAGCAAAGTTTTTCCATTTCCGCATATGGTTCCAGTTCCTTCTTACTCACTTTAATCATTGTTCACCCCTACCACATCTTTGTATGGGTTTCCCCACTGCATCCATACATGGGCTTCCCCACTGCATCCATACATGGGCTTCCCCACAGCATCTATATATGAGCTTCCCTACCGCATCCATACATGGGCTTCCCTACCGCATCTATATATGAGCTTCCCTACCGCATCTATACATGAGCTTCCCTACCGCATCTATACATGGGCTTCCCTACCGCATCTATACATGAGCTTCCCTACCGCATCCATACATGGGCTTCCCCATCGTATCTATGCATGAGCTTCCCTACCGTATCTTTATATGAGCTTCCCTGAGTTGTTGTTCTGTAACATAAGCAGGCGCCCCCATCAACAGGTCCTGTGCGTTGCTGTTCATCGGGAACGCTACCACCTCGCGGACATTTTCCTGCTCGGCAAGAAGCATGACAATCCTGTCAAGCCCCGGTGCCATCCCCGCGTGGGGGGGCGCGCCATATTGGAATGCGTTGAAAAGCGCGGCGAACTTGCCCTCGACTTCCTTTTTGGAATACCCCGCGATCTCGAACGCTTTCATCATAACGTCCGGTTTATGGTTTCGAACCGCCCCTGAAGACAGTTCAACGCCATTGCATACAATATCGTACTGGTGCGCAAAAACATCAAGCGGATCCTTCGTCAACAATGCCTCCATCTCTCCTTGCGGCATTGAAAACGGGTTATGGGTAAAATCAATTTTCCCGGTTTCCTCGTTGATCTCGTACATTGGGTAATCCACAATAAAACAGAACTCAAACCTCGAATGGTCGGTAAGGTTGAGCCTCGTGCCCAACTCGGTTCTAATCTGCCCGGCAAGCCTGTCAATAATATGGGGAGCGTCAGATATAAAGAACAGCGTGTCGTTCTCTTTCAGCGAAAACCTTTCCGCCAGTTCCCTTTGTTTTTTTTCGCTTAGGTGCCTCACAATCGGGCCCTTTAACTCCAAGCCTTTCAGGACGGAGATGTACCCTAGCCCCTTCATACCAATGCCCTTTGCAAATTCCAGCATCCTTTCGTAAAAGGACTTTGGCATTGAAGCGCAGTTTGGCGCGGCAATCCCCCTTACCAACTTGTTCTTAAACGGGGCAAAGTCCACGCCGGAAAAGAAATCCGTCAAGTCTTCAATAATAAGCGGGTTCCTCAAATCTGGCTTGTCAGTGCCGTATTTTGCCATGCATTCCGCAAACTTAATGCGCCGAAAAGGGGCTTGGCTAACCTTTTTGCTGGAAAAATGGGTAAATGTATCGTATAAGACTTTTTCCGCAACGGTAAAAACGTCCTCTTGCGTGGCAAATGACATCTCGAAATCAAGCTGGTAAAACTCGCCAGGCGAACGATCAGCCCTGGCGTCTTCGTCCCTAAAACAAGGGGCGATTTGGAAATACTTATCAAAACCAGATATCATGAGCAGTTGTTTAAACTGCTGGGGGGCTTGCGGCAATGCATAAAACATTCCGTGGTTTTTCCTGCTCGGAACCAAAAAATCGCGAGCCCCCTCTGGTGACGAAGCCGTCAGAATTGGGGTTTGTATTTCCAGAAACCCAAGTTCCTCCATCTTCTTCCGCAAAAACCCTGTTATCTTCGAGCGCAGCACAATGTTCCCATGCACTGAAGGGTTCCTCAAATCCAGGTACCGATATTTCAGTCTCAACTCCTCTTTGGTGTTGGCCGACCCCCTTACCTCAAACGGCAACTGGTTCTTGCATGCCCCGAGAACCCTCAACTCGTCAGCCCGCAACTCCACTTCGCCTGTTTCAATTTTTGCATTAACTGTGTTTTCATCCCTTTTCTGTAACTTGCCGCTAACTGAAATCACATATTCCCGCGTCAGCCCCGAGACCAAAACGCTGTCATTAAACACAACTTGAGTAACACCGTAATGATCTCTCAGATCAACAAAAACAACGCCACCATGATCGCGTATTGTATCCACCCACCCGGCAAGGCTGACAGAAGCCCCAATGTGGCTAGTCCGCAACTCCCCGCAATTATGCGTTCTGTAAATATTCATAATGTAATCCAACCCCTCCAAGGCTCAGCCACCACATATGCGACTATTCGCAAATCGTTTTTTTGAGAAAACCCCATCGTCTCCTCTAAAGACAGACAGGCTTGTGGGCAAAGCCCTCTTTAATATTCTTACGTATCATATCACAACCCAAGCCATGTATACAAGATCGAACAATTTTCTCAAATGAAATGAACTCAGTGACTGGGCGCAGGGGCTGCAGTGACCGCTGTGACTGAGCACAGTGACTGCGGTCACCGCTTTGACTGAGCGCAGGGGCAAAAAGCAACTTGCGGGTTTCGTTTACGGGTAAACCTCCGTCCAGATCTCTCCAGAACCGCTCTTATCGTAATCATGCCCCATTGAAGCTTCCATAATCATGAGGTAGCCCCAATAAGACGACGTAAGGTCAGAGTACTCCCTTGGCAACGAACCCGGGTTTGCGGTGATGTACGCTTCGTCGGCGAACCTCTCCACCATGCGCCCCACAAGCGTAACGACCTCAGCGCGGGTAATGCTGCTCTCCGGCCTAAACCCCCCGTCAGGGTAGCCGGTGATCCAGCCCTTGGTAGCGGCCGAATTGATGAATTTCACCGCCCAGTGGGTGTTCGGCACATCTGGGAAGTTGTTTGTGTCGGTTAGATCAAGGTTGTCAAAATGAGTCGCCAGCGTAGCGAACTCAGCCCGCGTCACTGCGTCGTTAGGCCTGAACCTGCCGTCGCGCGAATAACTTGCCAAAACGCCGAGTTCCTGCATATACCCCACCTGGTTTGCAAACCAGTCCGTAGGGTTTACGTCAGGGTAATAGTTGTTCCTGTGGTCGTCGGCCACATTCATGCTTTCAGACAGTAGCCTTGAAAACATGACGACGGCTTCCGCCCGAGTCATGTTCGCATTTGGCCTGAACGTCCCGTCCGGGTACCCTTGCATAAACGCAAAATGGTCGTCCTTTTCAAGTTTGGGTATTTCCTTGTTGACGAAAGTCACGGTTGCATACGGGGTCAAATTCTGGCCAGCCCTGATAAACACGCCGTCTTCCTCAATTGTGATGTTGTATTTTTCGTCCGTCGCATTATAGCCCGACGGCGCTTGCTTTTCGCTCAGTATATAATGCCCCGGCGCCGCATCAAATTCCGCGAGCCCGTTTACTGTGGTCACCTCGTGCAATATGACAGCCGCGCCCTGCGAATATGCGCTGTCGGGCGTGAGCGACAGCACCGCCCCCGACAGGAGGTTGCCTTCGCCGTCAGTTTTCCTGACGCTGAAACCATGGTCTCCTCCGGGTTCCCCAGGGGCGACCACCTCGATCCTCGCTGGATTTGTCACTGCTTCCTTTGGCACGGACGATTCAGACGTAACAGCTCCAGGTATTTGCTCATTATACTTTAGAACGGCGTAGTAGTACTTGACGCCGACTTCGTCAGTCGCAGGGATATGTGTCGTTGTGTGAGTTATATGCCTGCTATACTCAACTGTGGTCTCTGTAAACCCGTTGATCCTGCCCGTGTTTGAGTTTTCATTGCTCCAATACCACCGTACCGTAATGGGCTCCATACTGTCTATCATGCCAGACACATTCGGCATCGTCCCGTACTCGAATGTTGCCCTTATCGGTGTGGCATCCTCATTTAGAAGGTAGGTTGCCCCGACAGGGTGTTCAGTGACCTGAAACGGGCCAGCAGTGCCAGGCACTGTTTCGGCTACCGTAACCTCTTCAATCCTGTAAAACCCTGTATTTGAGCCGTTTTGGTAGTGTATGCCGGTCGCCGAGCCGCCATAGCCCCACACTGCGGATGCGCCTGACGGGCTGACGTTCAGGTTGGTTTCTGAGCCTTCAGCATACGCCAGAACCCCACTCGGCCTGACCCACGAGCAGACCACGACGTTACCACCGATTACAGGCGTCCCGCCATTTTCCATTATAATAGCCCCGTTATTGTTCCTGTCATAGTTAAACACCAACCCGCCGCTTATATTGACGGTTGTGCCAACGGCTTCGGAATGGACATAAATTGCTTCGAAAGTGTCGCTCAAACACTCCACCGTGCCGCCGCTCACTGTAACTGAACAGTTGCTGCCGATTACGTAGATAGACGCGCCCCCCGAGGAACTGACAACGCCGCTGCTCATTTTAACAGTACAGTTGTCCCCTAGAATGTGGATCGCGTCATATGCGCTATCCACCCTGCCGCCGTTCACGTTTACGGTGAGGTTTGAGTCAAACGCAAAAACCCCCTTCCCATTGCCAGTGGCTAAAATATGACCGCCCGCCGCAACCTCAAACGTGCCGGATCCGGTCAAGGAAAACAGGTCTGTACCCGCCGCGCCGCCGTAGAAAGCCTTCCAGACGACCGTCACGCCTGAGTCGATGTCCAAAGCCATCAAGTTCGTAGCGTTGTTGACTGACCCGGTAACAGTCACGGTATTGCCGGACACAGACGCATTAAGGTTGCCCGTGCCGCCATGGGTAAACCCTTCAATTCCGTCCTTTAGTTTGTTTGCATCCAACGCTCTAACCGTTACGGGCAAAGCAAGGAACAAACTAAAAGCCAATACAACTGCCAATAAGCGCAACAAGAATCTCTTCATTCCTTTCATGTTTTTCCCCTCCAAATTCATTTAGATTTGTATAGAGCTAATGATACATTGATTATACTCCTGTTAGGTGAACAAAAACACCCTTGTCTTATAAAAACTATTACAATTCTACAACAAAAATACAACAATAATACAACAATAATACATTGCTGGTCACAAGCAACCGTCCTAGGCAACAGGGTGCAACCAATAACACGCCACGTTAACATCTTCATTTACATCTTCATTTACATCTTCATCTACATCTTCATCTACATCTACATATGCATCTTCATCTGTGTTTACATCTTCATCTACATTAACATCTACATTAACCTATCTAAAACAAAACTTTATAACTTGACCGCAAAACAAAAAAAGTATACAATTAGTACATTCCATGTGCATTTCTGCGTTGTTAATACATGGTTTTATGCAAATTTACATGCTTGAAGTACACAGGGGGTGTAGTAAATGTTTGGTAAAACGCAATCTGAAAGAATCGAGCCGTTTAGTACGACAATAGACTCAAAAGTTAGCATAGAGGGAAGCATTATTTCCGCTTCGCCTATCCACATGTCTGGAAAACTAAATGGCGATATACGTTGCGAAGGCGACGTTTTCATTGGCCCGGAGGGCTTTCTAAACGGAAACATCTATGCGGAGAATGTTTTTATCTCCGGCATCGTCGAAGGTGCTGTTGAAACCGAAGGTTTCCTAAAGATCTTGGGTACAGGGAAACTTTATGGTAATATAGTAGTTAGAAGGCTGGTTACAGAGGAGGGGGCAGTGTTCGAAGGCAAATGCTCCATGACGGACATGTCAGTCACGTCAATAGGCCAGCCTCAAATCGAATTGAAGAAAAGCAAAGCTGACAACCTGTTTAGAAAGAAAAACTACATTGAGGACAGCCCATCGTTGTTACAACAGATTGACGGCGGCGTAGGCAGCGATTGAAGCAACCAATCTTTTGCTTAATAAACATAATAAGGAACACTTCTGTCTATGAAAAAATATGGCGGTACTGACGATAGAACATATAGCAGGATGCCGAAAAACGGCCCTGAGCAGTATGGCGATGGTAAGCCTGATGACAAAAGTATGCCTGACGGCAAGGGTGGACTGCTTGTCAGCCAGGATACGGTTGACAGCGGACGTGGACGTGTCCAGGTTGACAGTAGCAGTAGCCGAAGCATTGTAGGCAGCGGCAGTAGCATTGTAGGCAGCGGCAGCAGCAATGGCACAGTTGGCGACGGCAATAGCCATGTTACAGTTGACAGCGGCAGTAGCCGTAGCATTGTAAGCAACGGCAGTAGCCGTGGCACAGTTGGCGATGGCAATAGCCATGTTACAGTTGATAGCGGCAGTAGCCGTGGCATTGTAAGCAACGGCAGTAACCGTGGCACAATTGGCGATAGCAATAGCCGTGTTACGGTTGACAGCGGCAATAGCCGAAATAAAGTTCCCGACAGCAGTAGCCACAATAGCCGCAATAGCCGTGATGGTCGTAGTATAGCGCGTGGCGGCAACAAATCGATGCGAAACGACAATTCGAGCTTGTTTCGGACAAAAATCAACATGAAGCTTGATACCGACGGAGATGGCACTGACCCGGTTGGTGAAAAAGTGAAATCTAACATCAACCCTGATCGACAATCTAAAATGGATCTGTTGATGAGCGCGAAAACGGCTTCAAGTGTAAAACGAAACAGCCAAAGCCCGCCCAGCAAGCAACCTGACCCCAGCTCTGGTTATACCACGGCTCATAACAATGGCCTGACAGCCAATATGTACCATAACGGCTTAACTAATAACAGCACTCTAAAAGGCGACAACTCAGGAAAGAAATATGACGCGCATGATAGCCCTGATGCCAAAAATTTCAACAGCACATACGGTGGCACAGGTCTAAGTAGCACATACATTGGCACTGGTCTAAGCAACACTTATGGCGGCACTGGTCAAAGTAGTACATACAGTGGCACTGGTCGAAGCAGCACGTATGGCAGCACTGGTCTAAGTAGCACGTATAGCGGTATAGGTTTAAGTAGCACATACAGTGGCACTGGTCTAAGCGGCACATATGGCGGCACTGGTCTGAGCAGCATGTACAACGGCACTGGTCTGAACGGCACATATGGAAGTAACTTCGATGGAAACAGATTCGACGAAAAAAGCCACAACGGAAGCGGCTTTGACAAAAGTAACCGCAGCGGAAACAACTTCGATGGAAGCGGTAACTACGAAAGCAGCGTCGGCGAAAACAACTTTAACGGAAGCGGCTTCGATGGAAGTGTAAAACACAGTAACAGCTTCAACGAAAACAACTTCGACGGAAGCGGCTTCAATGGAAGCGGCAAATACAATAACAGCTTCGACGGAAACAGCTTTGACGAAAACAGCTTCGATAGAAACAGCTTCGACGGAAGCGGCAACTACGAAAGCGGCTTCGACGAAAACAGCTTCGATGGAAACAGCTTCGACGTAAACAGCTTCGACGGAAGCGGCAACTACGAAAACAGCTTCGGCGGAAACAGCTTTGAAGGAGGCGGCTTCGAAAACGCAGATGATTACACCGATGATCCGGACATCGACGGCAACCTGGATTTAGTAACCGTTTCAAATAAACGGCGTGTCCGCCAGGCATATTCCGGTTCAGCAAAAGTAACCGCTGTGCGTATAGCAAAGAAAACACTCTTTATACTTTTGAAAGGAATAAAATGGGTATTAGTATATATGAGTAGGTTTATTTTTTCCGTATTAAAGATTTCCCTTGTCCTCCTGTTAATTCTGGGGTTTGGAGTCTTTGGCGCCGCTTATGGCGCTTATCGCGGTTACATTGAAAACATCGAGCCCATAACAAACGACATGCTGGAAATAAAGATTCTGACGTCTTATATATACGACGCCAACGGGGAAGAAATAGCAACCCTAACAGGCAGCGAAAACATGAACCGCCAGCTTGTCTACTATAACGACATTAGCAAACACTTGCCAAAAGCTTTTATAGCAATTGAAGACGAGCGCTTCGAGTCGCACAACGGCGTTGACATTAGAAGGATTGGCAGCGCGGCAATCGGTTTCGTGACAAGCGCCGGAAGCGCCCATGGCGGGAGCACAATAACCCAACAGCTAATAAAAAACGTCACCGGAAATGCCCAGGAAACCCTGGAGCGGAAAGTTCAGGAATGGCACCTTGCTATGGAGCTCGAAAAGAAAATGGACAAGTGGAAAATTCTTGAGCTCTACATGAATGTTATATATTTTGGCCATGGCTGCTACGGCGTCCAGTCTGCGTCGAATACTTTTTTTGCTAAAGACGTCAGAGACATTACCCTTGCAGAAGCCGCGTTGCTCGCGAGCATCACAAACAGCCCAGGCAGGTACGACCCCTACTCCGAAAAAGGCCGCATCAACGCAATGGACAGACAGCGCATTGTGCTGTCTCTAATGCTCAAGCAGGGCATGATCGACCAGGGGGAGCATGACCTGGCGGTAGCGGAAAAAATAAGAATAGTTCCGAAAACAGTCCGGGAGACGATAAACAAGCCACAGACGTATTTCGTTGATCAGGCAATACTTGAAGTAAAAAACGATCTTATGGCCGAACTAGGAATGACTGAGCAAATGGCTTTGACAACCATTTATAACTACGGCATAAAGATATATACAACCCAGGACAGTTCGATTCAGGCGGCAATGGACGAGGTCTTTAACGATGAGCAGTATTTCCCAAATATAAACTCCGACGCACAGCAAAACGACGAACAGCCCCAAAGCGCTATGGTTATCCTGGACCCCGACACAGCCGAAATCAAAGCCATTTATGGCGGGTATGGGGAGAAAAAAGGAAGCAATATGTTCAACAGGGCTACGCAGGCAAGGCGTCAACCCGGCTCAAGCTTTAAGCCAATAGCCGTTTATGCGCCAGGGATCGACTCTCGTGCAATAACAGCCGCTTCAGTTATTGACGACGCCCCCGTCCACCTTGACACTCAAAACTTCAGCAAGATGTACCCGACAAATACTGCGGATTTCTATTCAGGCTTGACTACTGTCAGAACTGCCTTAAGGCGTTCGATAAATGTCGTGGCGGCAAAAGTGTGGACGCAGATACCTGATACGTCCATGAGGTATTTGAGCAATCTTGGATTAGACAGGAGCGATCAAGACAATGTGACGCTTGCCCTGGGGGGCCTCAACAAAGGGGTATCCCCTCTTGAAATGGCGGCTGCGTACGCCCCGTTCATAAACAAAGGATTGTACTATACCCCAACAACGTACACTCATGTAGTTGACAGCGACGGAAAGACCATTCTTGACAATAGGTCAAGGCCGCCCACAATAGTGTTTAGCGAACAGACTTCGTTTATTATGACAAATATGTTACAGGATGTTGTTTCTTTGGGAACCGGGACGTACGCCCAGTTGTTCAGTGGCAATATGCCCGCCGCTGGAAAGACAGGCACGACAAACGACAACGGCGACAAGTGGTTCGTTGGCTACACCCCTTACTATGTCGGTGCGACGTGGTACGGGTACGACAACCGGATCAAACGCATATACCTCACTGAAGAGGAAGCAAACCAGGCGATGTACATTTGGAAGGCTGTTATGGAAAAAGTTCACCAAAACCTCAGCCCCAAGGATTTTCCATTTCCTGACGGCATCATATCAGCCAGTGTTTGTGTATACTCCGGTAAATTTCCGACTGACAGCTGCAGAAGCGACCCGCGCGGGAGGGCGGTTAGGACTGAATACTTTATTAAGTCTACCGAGCCAACTGAGGGCGACCCCTGCGATGTCCACATCACAGTTGATGTCTGTACAGTTGCCCAGAGATCTAGCGAAGGCACCATACTAGCCAACCAATACTGCCCTGAGAGAAGCATCGGGCAAATAACAGTCATCAAACGCGTCATACCGTTCATTCCAATGAGGGGCGACCCTTATCCTGCTGACTGGAGGTACGAGTACAACAGATCCAATGTATGTTCTCAGCATACCGCTCCCAGAACGTACAGCAGCTCCCGCAACCGGGATGGCAGGCCTTCAGGCGATGGCAGTGATGATAGCGGTAATAGTTCCGGTAGTAGTAGCGGTAGCAGAAGCAGTAGCGGCGGTAGTGGCAGTAGCGGCGGCGGCAGTAGCGGCGGCGAAGACGGCTCCCTGGACAACACAAACGGAGACGTCGGAGAAGGTGGCACCCAAGGCGACGGCACAGGCAGTGGCGGTTCCGGCATTGACGGCAATGACGGCACTGACGGCAATAACGGCAGTAGCGACAGTGGCTCAAGCATTGACGGCACTGGCGACGGCGGTTCCAACGTTGGCGGCTCAAGCAGCAACGAAGGCGGCTCCTCAGACGACAGTACAGGTAGCGGCGGTTCAGGAAATGACGGCAGTGGCGGCGGTAGTTCAGGCAATGACGGCGCAGGCAACAGCAACAATGGCGAAGAAAGCTCAGGCAACGGCAGCAGCGGCGGCGCAAATTCAACTAACAACAACTCAGAGGGCGGGGGGCAAGGTCAATCCGACTCTTCCCTATCTGATGCCCCCGCACAAGACAGCGGCAACAGCAACAGCGGCGGCTATTCAATAGAAAGGCCAGATGAAACAGGCCTGCGGGAATCTAGCGACAGCCACATAATACACATCCCGACTTAGCAGAAGTTGCCTTACTCTACAATTTGCAAAGCATGTACATGGAATTCTTTCGTTCCCGGGTATAGTTTATTCCGCTGAGAACAGCGTCCCTATATCCCCGCCGTTCATAATATCATAAATGAGAAAAGGGTCCCCCCCGTTGGCTAATATCATGTCTATGCCATTTGCAAGCGCCATCTTTGCCGCTGATATTTTTGTTTGCATTCCCCCAGTACCCCTGAGGCTTCCCACGCCACCCGCCGCATTCTCGATCTCTGGTGTGATGCTGCTAATGTGGCGAACCAACACCGCGTCTTGGTTTTTTCTCGGGTCTTTGTCAAAAAAACCGTCAATATCCGTCAGTATAATTAGAAGATCTGCCTTCACAAGCATTGCAACAATGGATGAAAGCGTATCGTTGTCGCCGAACCCCACGCTGACCTTGCTCTCAATTTCCTCTATAGATACCGAATCATTTTCGTTAACAACCGGGATGACCCCCATTTTCATCAGGGAAACAAAAGTATTTGTTACATTGGTTCTCGGCTTTGCATTGTCAACTACATCCCTGGTTAAAAGTATCTGTCCGACAATATGCCCGTACTCGGCAAAAGACTTGCTGTAAATATGCATGAGTTCGCTCTGCCCAACTGCCGCAATCGCCTGACGTTCACTCACGCTATGCGGCCGTTCCTCAAGCTTCATCTTTCCGACGCCAAGCCCCATTGCCCCAGACGACACCAGGATCAGCTCTTTGCCCATATTTTGAAAATCTGACAACACCCGCGCCAGCTTGTCTATCCTGTTTAGGTTTATTTTCCCATTCTCATAAGTCAGTGTCGAAGTCCCGACCTTCACTACGATTCGTTTTTTGTCTTTCAATCGGCTTCTGCAAAATGACATACTCCCTGCCCTCCAAAATGTTTATATTGTGCCATGCCGCAAAGCATATAACAACCTAGCCGCAACAACTTAGCCGCAACTGCTTAGCTGTAGCGTCTTAGCTGTAGCGTCTTAGCTCGTTTCAATCCAGTACCTGTCCACCATTTTGCCGGAGTATTCAGACTCCATCTGGTCTTCGAAAACCCCTCCGTTGCCCAATATTACCTTTTTTGACCATTCGTTGTCAAAATCACAGGTCACCAACACCCTTCGCAAACCGATGTCTGCCGCTTTTTCCAGCGTAAGCCTCAACAGCTCCGTCGCATATCCCTTTCTTCTCTGCGACGGTGGAACGTCGTATCCAATATGGCCGCCTTCCCTGAGGGACCTCTCATTTAGCCTGTGCCTTAACCTGCTAACTGCGAATATCGTATGCCTGCCG
>Ga0099364_10007670_pt1 | contig 15354 bp, 11 predicted proteins | sample TergutTh196P3_FD_73070 | JGI IMG/M metagenome (GOLD analysis project Ga0099364, IMG submission 73070) | Microcerotermes parvus P3 segment gut microbial communities from Pointe-Noire, Republic of the Congo - Th196 P3 | ecosystem: Host-associated > Arthropoda: Insects > Digestive system > Gut ... | reverse complement strand
GTTGCTTCAAATTCTGCATCGCTTTGGTTGTAAACCGCTGCGAGCGTCATAGGCTCTGTTATGACGGTTGAAAATCCCAACTTGTCCGACAATGCCTGCGCTTTGTGGGCTTCCAACTCCGTAAATTCGTATTTGGCAATCAGTCTGCCTTTGCGCGTAAGGGCGCTGTCCACGCGCGAAAGATCGGTGTTGAACGAACAGACTATCTGTATATTCAGGCAGTCGCTCAACAGACCATCGGCAAGATTTAGCAATGCCGAAACCGATGATGAGCCGCCACGGTTGCGGTCAATGATGATGTTTTCAGCATCTTCGATAACGAAAATGGAATTGGGATTATCAATTAACACATTCATCAGTCCGGGGTCGGTAATTGAGGCAGCCATGTTTGGAGGAAGAAAAATGACGCTCTTTTTTGTCTTTGTAACCAAATAACGGATATACGATGTTTTTCCGGTGCCGGGCTTGCCGTGAAGCAATACCAAACCCTTGTCGTTTTCCTTTGCAAGCCGCTCCAATATCATTTGGTGCACAGGTAAAAAGTCATCGTTGTAATTGTCTTCAATGGAAAAACTTGGCGTTGATATTGTCATGGATTTAGTACATAACCTGTCATCTTTGACAAGCAATTTTATCCTCGATTGATTATCACCCTTTTTGAAGGTGATGATTTCGTCCACTATTTTGTTAACCAAAGCGCTGTCCGTTTTTCGATAAAAAAACAAGGCTTCTGATTCCCATTCCCGCAGATACACCAACAAATCGTCGAACAGGAAAAAACATACAATAGTGTAATAAAAGCCCTTACGACTTTCATAACGTCTTGAAAAACAACAATCCGTAATGCTTTCACTATAGGTTTGCAAAATCCATTCGCGGGCTTTTGGGCAGTTGATTTCTTTTAACAGAATATGGTTGGGAATCCTGAAATAGCGTGTGAAATACATGCTTTGCCCTTGATAATCGCCATCATATTTGAAGATGGTTGCTACATTTGGCGTGTTGCGAACTTCCAAATTCACACATCGCTCTTCCGATAATTTTTCCAAATATTCATTCATATTGATTCATATTTAATTTTGTCGCAAAAATAAATGTATAGTCCGCCAAACTGTGGCGATATAAAAAAAAAGAAGAGTATTTTTGTTTTTTTCCAAAAATCGAAGCCTCTTTTCCTGTCATTTCTTTGTTTTTTCTTCCTCTATTATCTCATCAAGCGCTTTTACTGCTTTCTCGATAAATCCTTTCACAAAAAAATGTTCATCTAATGCTTGTATTAAAGCCTCTTTAAAACTTTTTGAGGTTTCAAAATTTATGGGAATCAGAATCTTATAAATATGAAAATGACCGCCTCCTTCTTTCCTATCTTCGCGTATCGAAACACAACCACAATAAACATTTTCTGATAACAATCTTTGTTCCAGCCTGTTTCCGTATTTCGTATTTTCTTTATCATACAGTTCATAATAAGCACTGAATTCGCTGTGATATCTTAAATGTCTAAAATCAACCCAAAACAAGAGCCGATTGATAGTGTCATAATCAACACCGTAATCATGTTTCTCCTTGAAGTTTTGGTCAATGCGAAATCGAGCAGAATTATCTAATTTTGACGCACCCGAACTGAATCCATACTTGTTCATTATTTCATAAACAGGTTGAGCAACGTGTGCATACAATTGCTTGCTAAATGATTGGAATTTAGTAATATTATCCAAATTGTTTTCATATTTTCCAAATTTGAGATTTTTGAGTTCTTCAATATTTTCTCGATTTTTTTGGTACTCTTTTAAAAAAGCATCCATTTCTTCATGATTTTTATTCGGATACATTGCCTCAATATTTAAAATGTATTCTTTTAAAAACATTAGATGTCTGTCGTCAGCATTCAAATAATAATCTGATAGATTCTGCTTTACCTGCTCAACCAATTCCAAATGAGTAATATTAACAAATTTCTCATTCCTTTCCGGAATTTCAATTGGAAGTACAGACAAGACGATGCCTATCTTATTTTTTGCTTCAACACGATTCCAGTAATCCTCTAAATCATTGTACAACGGTGCATCAATTTTATTTTCGATGATGATTGTCCATCCGGTTTCATATTCCAGCAATAAATCTATTCGTTTTCTGCTGTTGTTAGGCGGCGATTCCCGCTTAACGGAAAAATTTCCATCATAAAGATTTTCAATTTTTGCGTTTGTACTTTTGGTGTAATATTTATCCAAAATACTTTTTATAAATAATGAGCCGAACTTATGTTCTTCATTTTTATCAAAATAAAATGCTAACAGATTACTGTTCACATTTTCCCATCTTGGGAAACCAGCAATATCAAAGAAGTTTTTTCTTTGTTCCGGAGGTTCCGGAGGAATTTTTTCTACGAGTTCGACAAGCCAATCCAACTTCAATTCTATTTCTTCTTGTGCCATACTATTAATTATTTAACTGTTTTAAATATATATACGAAAATTTTCCTAAAATGTTACATTTGCACCTTATATTTTTCCAACGTAATTGTCAGGATTTCCTTAATCGTATCGACAAGTGTTAGCGGTTGTATCACTTTCGCCTCCTCGCCATACGAAAGGATTTGTCTAATCAGTTCAATCGTCGGGTACACGTTGAGGCTGATGCGCAATTCGTCGGCGGTTTCCGAAACGATTTTTTGCGTAGGGTGCAACGGCAACGATTTGACGTATTTTGCCTGAAACGGCGTGAATGTAATGATGACTAATTGCGGTTGGGCGGCGGCAGGGATGGTAACGCCGTAACACGGGGCAAACATCGCTTCTACATCCGGTTGTGGTACCGCCGGAAACTGTTCGGACGTAATATCCAACGCGCTCATCCGGTCGAGACCAAACACTTTGAGACGGTTGTCGCCCTCGTCGTGAAGCAGAACGTACCACCGCCGTTTGAACTCCTTGAGCGCATACGGTTTTCCGCAACGTTGGGTGGGTTTATCATCCCAAAATTTGGTGTAAACGAAACGGATTCGCAACCGGTTTTTGATGGCGTGTATCAATCCATACATGTGTTCCGTACCAATCGGTCGTTCCTTTTCGGGATATACCACATTTTCCAAACCCTGCGTCACGTTCAGCGAATGGAACATTTCAAACGATTCCACCATGTTTCGCAACGCCTTTTCGCCGAAAGCGTTATCTTCTTCAATATAATAACCTCGCTGCGAATATGAATATTCGATACTGATGCCCGCCAGATTGCGGATTTCGCGCAGGTCGCGTTCGAGCGTCCTTGCCGAAATGCCCACTTCCAATTCGTCGTCCAAATGACGCACATATTCCATCTCTTTACCAAGATATTGCAGCAACTCGCTCTTGGTAACGTAGGGCTGTCGCTGTACTTTCTGTACAATCTTGCCATACCGCCATAAATAACCTTTTTTCGACATGATATTCGTTTTTTAATTTGATGCAAAGATAAACATTTAATTCGACAAACTATGGCGAACTGAAAATATTTTATGAAAATTTCGCAAAATTTTTATCGAAAGCAAGCCGCACATCGCCCAATGCGCCATTACTATTTTTGGCAATGATAATTTCAGCGACGCCTGACAGAGAATTACCTTGCTCATCTTCGGTAAAACCGTAATATTCGGGACGGTGAATGAAGGCTACCATATCAGCATACTGTTCGATTGTGTCCGGCGATTCGCAGAGGTCAGCCAATTGCGGTCGCTTGCTTTGAAGACCGGTACTGTGTTTCTCTCCGGCTTTGAGTTGCGAGAGAACGATGATTGGAATGTTCAATTCCTTGGCGATGCCTTTGAGAGAACACAAAATACTTGATACTTCATGTTGACGGTAACCCTTGACAAAGTCTGCCCGAGCCAAAGTCATCAACTGTAAATAATCAATGAAAGCAACACGAATGTCGTGCTGATACACAAATTTTCTGCAATTGACGAAAAATTCCAAATCCGAAAGCGCCGGCGTATCATCGATAAATGATCGCGATTTAACAAAATAGTAAATTTTTGTTTCTAATCGCTTCCTTTCGTAATCTTCGAGTTCTTCGGCACAATTTTTTTCCAAATCAATTTCCGCTGCGACTGCCATCATACGTTTGAACAACTTTTGCTTCGACATTTCGAGCGAAAATAGTGCTACACCGTATCTGTGGTCTATTGCTATATTGCTTGCCGTGGAAAGCATGAAAGCCGTTTTCCCCATCATGGGAGGCGACGCTATTATTACAAGTTCACCGGGTCGCCATCCTCCCGTTATGCGGTCAAGTTTCTTAAAACCCGACGGAATACCGTTTAAACGCATCCTTGCACCGTCATTCACAGGATGATTGAGATATTCACTGCTGTTGTCAAAATTCATGGTTGTCTGTTTTATTTTATTTTTCGACATGATATTCGTTTTTAAAATTTGAGGCAAAGGCTGCCATTATTGCAACACATATCGCATGGGATTTGTTGAAAAAATATGCTCCGCCGATGCTCCATTGATTCCAAATTTTTAAGACCGTTTCTTTATCATAGCCATTGGCGTTACAGCCTTCCAAAAACAATTTTTGAAATTCGTTTAACCGGTTAATCAACTTCTTTCCTAACGCTTTTTGCAATTCATTGCTTTGAGTGGGAGAAAATCCTGCCAAATCGCGGCTCATGCTCATCACCTGTTCCTGATATATCGTAAGCCCGTATGTGTTTTTTAGATGTTTTTCCATTTCGGATAATTCATATTGTATTTTTTCACGCCCGTGTTTACGGGCAATATACGACGAAATCAATTCTTTACTATGTGGAAGAAAACAAGCAAAAACGTACATTGCTGCCAATTCTTCGATATTCGACGGTCTAAAACGACGAAGAACGACATTCATATCCGCGTTTTCAAAAATATCGGATAGTTCGCCGTTTTTTTCAGCACTTTCGCGCATAACGGATAATGATTTCATGCCTGCAAGATAGATTTCAAATTCTGCTTCGCTGAAGACAGATATTGATTTAAAGTCGCCGCTACCTACAATTTGTTCTACAGGCTGATCTGTTCTATTTGTAATTCCCTTCTCTTTGAGATAGCCGATAGCCTCATTTTTCCCTTCTATATCAACGCAAACATAAAAGGAAGGCAGGTTGTATTCACTGTTGGCGAAACGCTCGAACAACAAACCGTATGCCAAGGGGTCAACATCGGTGATTTGCAGGCAATATGCCACAAGCGAACCAGGAAGCGCCCCTCCTCCCGGTCCCGTGATTGCCCCTTTTGTGCGGATGGTATAAACCATATCGCGTATCAGAAGAAAGTAACCCGCCCAATTCCTGCTGTTGATTACCTGTAACTCAAAATTCAAGCGCTTTTTAATCTCTTCGCTGATATTTCCATAACGCATCTTTGCGCCATCGTACACAAGATGATTGAGATATTCACTATTGTTGTCAAAATTCATGGTTGTCTGTTTTACTTTATTTTTCTACATGATATTCGTCTTTTAAATTTGAGGCAAAGATAAATATTCAGTTCGCCAAACTATGACGAGATAAAAAAATAATGAACTTGTTGTAAAAAAAATATTTGACGAAACGAAAAAAGTATTACTTTTGCGGCATGATAAGTTTTGGAAACATATCAGTTTTAGCAAGAGGCAAAAGAGTTGCCTCGGATGTTGGTTTTGGATTGGCGGAATGGCTTATGCTGAGTCGCCGAGCCGGAATTTGCGCATATTTCAGACTTAGTTGTAAACTTAAAAAAAATAAGAGATGACAAAACAACAAATTTTAGACCATGTAAGGGATATTCCGGCAGATAGCCTTTTTGAATTTATTTGCTGTGGAAAAGTAACTTTGGAGGAATTGATGAAAACGGGTAATTTAATGCCCGAAAAACGTATCGATATTGAGATAAAAATAAGGAACCACGAGCAAGTAGAAACGGGTGAGTGGGAAGGATGTCGTCACTCTGGCGACGAGTCAAAAATAATGGAATACATTACCCTGTATCCGGCAGGCAAATATTTAGCTGATGCCCATGCAAAGATTCGAGAAATGCGCGCTCAAAAGGAATATGACGAATGGGAGGCGGTCAAATATTCCAACGTGTCGAAAATAAGGGATTTTATTGAAAAAAATCCTGAAAGCAAGCATGTTGAAGAGGCAAAAAGGAAAATTGACCAAATAGAAGAAGAGAGCAGGAACGCCAGAAGGAAACATGAGCAAGTAATTAACGAAATCAGATTAAACCGGAACTTTTATACTCCGGTTGAAATACAAGAGTTTATCAATAAGGATATTATTTCTGTTGATGATTTGCGAAAATGTCAAATACCTGAACCTATAATATCAAAAGTTCTTAACCACAGGAGATTAGACATTGAATTGGGGGAAACTCCTCAATTCATTCCCGACGGTTTTACAGAAGTGTATTTTTGGGGAATCCCAAGTTCCGGCAAAACATGCGCATTAGCAGCAATTTTGAATACTGCCGAAAAGCATGGTTATATGAAGATAGGCAAAGGAACCGGAACAAAATACATATTTAATTTAAAAAATCTGTTTCGCACCGAAGATAATATCGGATATTTGCCAGAAGGCACAAGAGACAGTACTCAATATTTGCCATTTACCTTAAAAGATATGAAGGAAAAAAATTCGCGTTCTGTTTCGTTAATAGAACTTAGCGGAGAAGTGTTTAAATGTTTTGCAAAAAAATATATTGACCATTCTGATTCATTATACGGAATGGAAGAGACTTTTGCTACATTAGACAGGTATTTATTGAATACAAATAATAGAAAAATACATTTTTTCTTTATCGATTATGACCCCACCGCTATTGCCCAAGACCAATATACTCAGAGCGATTATATGAATGGCGCAATATCATACTTTGAGGAAAAGAAAGTATTTACAAAAAGTACAGACGCTATTTTTGTTGTTATAACTAAAAGCGATTTAATTGATGGTTATCATACAGATGATAAGAAACTTATAAAAGCAATTAACGATTATTTGGATAAGAACTTTAAGTCTTTTGACCATTATCTTACCGAAATATGCAGAAAATTGAGCATTAATGGCGGTAGACCTATTATTTTACCGTTTTCGATTGGTGATGTATATTTTAAGCGTATATGTAAAATTAACAGAAACCGTGCGGAAATAATTCTCAACTATCTGTTTGAACGTATTAAACCACAGAAAAAGAGCATACTTGACGTTTTTAATAAATAAAGAAATAATAATTATGGAAATATTAATATCAGCAACACAAGGGGGGTTTAAAGTGCTACATAAAACAACGGGCGCACCTCAAGGAATAGCAAGAGACCTAAGAAAAGATTCGGGCAGCGAATATGCAGTAGGCAGCGATGCATATTACATATCGCATCTAAATACGGGGGTTGTGTTCTCAAAATGCAGAATTGTCAGAGACAATTTAGCCGACAAAAGAGTAGGCAACATCTCCATATCGGTTTATTTGCCTGCCGAACAGCGATTACAGGGCAAAGAAATTAAATCGTTACTTGATGAACTTTTGAATTATTTTTGCAAAACTCATGCCCCTGACCATGGACTTGGCTACATTTACGAAGATTGGAATTTTGTAGAAAATAATCGTAATAAATACAATCCCGTACCGGTTCCGGCAAACGAGATAGAACGCTATGAAGAAGGCACAAGAGAAGCCGCTTTTATGTATTGCAGCGAAAAAGAATTTGAAAAATATCTTGACGCTCCCTATCAGCCGGAATACAGAAGTTTTAAAAGAATTTTCTTTGTAGAAAACAAGTGGAAAGAGAATATGGATAATAATCCGCTCGAAGCCTTGCGCCACGACCCCGCACATGATGCAGAACTAAAAAACATCGACGTTGAAAATCCAAAATGCACAATATGGATACCGGATAAAATGGTGAAAGACGGCATGAATATAGACATTAAGGCTAATGGAATAAAAATTAATGACGGAGATACGATAAGAAAAAAAGATAGATTGGAAATTTCTTATCGCCAATTGTATCGCGAAACAAAAACTGCGAAAATAAAGTGGGACGATGCAGATTTTGGGGAATATGTGGAAATACAAGGCAAAAAACTTATAGTAAAAAAAATAACGTTAGCGCTTGAAAAAAGGATTGTAAAAATTTATGTGAAGGATAAAAATGGCGTAACCGTTACAGACGCTGAACTCGAATATGGCGGCAACTATGCGCCAAAAAACAGAACAGTCCTTAAACATGAATATCTTCCACTTGAATTTAAAGGCGACGAAATCGCAGAAAAATGGACTATTTCCGGGAAAAAGGGCAATATGTCGGGCTCTAAAACAATAAGACCCGACAAAGATACGGAATTAACTTTGACATTAAAAGCTTCTTGTATTGTCAACATAATAGTGACCGAACAAAATAATGAAAATCTTGCACAAAATTGGAAAATAGAATTAAAAGCAGGCAATGCAATCTTTGATGATAAAGGAAATGTAAAATCTATTGAATATAAGGGCGATGAAATTAAACAGCATCATATTATAACAGTTTCAAATGATGATTATGAAACAACATCTGAAGCATTTTGTCCTGAAAAAACAAATACTTTATATGTAGATTTGAAAAAAAGACGCAGATTTGATGAAGAAGATAATGAATCTAATGAAAAAAAGAAATTTTCATTTTCCAAATATCGAAATCCGATAATTTATGGTATATGCGCGGTAGTAGCGCTTTTATTAATAGGAATTTACTTTCTTTTCATAAGAAGCGACAAATCGACTATACCCGACAATAATCCCCAAACAACAGTAGATAGAGATATACGGGAAGCATTAAATACCGGAAATATTAACTTTTTAAGACAACGAACATATTCCCCGGAACAAGAAGTTTTCAAAAATGCAATTAATGCTATTTCTCCGGACTTGGAAAGTAAAATAGGAGAAGCTTTAAGAAATCAGGAACACAGAGAATTGTTAGAATGTATGGATTTAAATGAAATCAGTCTTTTTATAGTAAATCTTCAAAAACAGTTTGATGTCGAAGAAAAAGTAGATGATTTGAGAACTGAACAAAGAGAAACGTCGCAACAAACTCTAACACGAACAGAACCGGCAACGATTTCAACTCAAACAACGGAAATAACAAATTATTTGAAAGGAAACGAATTAAGAATGAGCCGACTTCAAAACTATAAAAATGCAGCAAGCGGCGATTTAAAAACAAGCATAGAAATGTGTATTGAATTTAGAATTGTGCTTGCAACCCTTACTTTATCTACTGTTCAAGATGCGCAACACATAAGAGGTGCAACGCCTTTTACTGATTTTCGTTCTGCGGTAAATGGCAATACACATTTATCGTCAAACAGTTTTCTGCTTCAAATTTTAGATTCGATATCTGCTAACAGCTCCCGTTTTACTACTAAAGTTCCTCAAGCAGACAGAACCGTAGACATACCATTAAGTCAAATAATAAATAGATTAATTCAATGACAATGAAAGCAGTAAAAATTATTTTATCAGTAGCCGTTGTAGCGACAATTGGTTATTTTGTGTTTAAAGAAATCTTTGAAGCTCCGCCAGCCGTCTTTGGCTCAAGACCTCCTATAAATCCATTTGTAGAGCGCATTGAGAAGAAAATTGAAAATCTCTCTCATTTGCCCGTTAATGTATTCTGTAGAGATTCTAACGCTCATATTCTGTATTTAATTGCAGATTATCACAAAAACGAATTTTTAGGCGCCAACAGCAGTCAAAACGAACAATGGAGGGATATATTAACCAAAGAGTTATATGTGGTTTATTCTGCCAAATTTATAGAACAGGCGTTCGACGTGTTCGGCAAGCCCGACTGGCGTCCGGGCGATTTAAATATCATAAGAACCGAAACCAGAGCGCTTAAAGCGTCGCCTCAATTAGACAGAGGAAGCCCCGTTGATAGTAAATTTGACGAGATATTATCTATTTTGAACAGATATGACGCTATTACAGGTTTAATTTCAAGTTTTCCGAATTTTCCCTTAAATCCCACTTATCAAATGGATGAAAAATTTCCGGTTCAGGATGTTTTGTCTAAACTTCAATCTTCAAGGGAGTACATTGCAACCGGAATGGGTAATATATATGTAAATAATTGCAGACGTCTGCACGAAGGATTAGGACAGGCGCCAAATATCCTGTTTTCAAATCATACCGAATATTTGCAAAATAAAGTTATAAATTGGACAGGTAAATATACAGAACACAGCAGTTTTGAAAATTATTCAAATGCAATTTTTAAGCCTTTGGAACAGGAAATAAGAGATTTATTGTATAATTACAGAGAAATATACGGGCTGTCGGGCAAAGAACAAGAAATTAATAATATTGCGAACATTTTAAATAGCGATAATAATCGGGCATGGGCGCACTTTACTTCAATTAATCGATAAAAAAAGGAGGTGGATAATGAAAAAGATAATAATATCAGCGTTGATTTTAGTAAACAGTTTTGCGGTTTTTTCTCAGGAAAGACTTCAAAGAACAATAAGTGAATTGCGAGATGAATTAAAACAGAAAGAAGAATTATTAGATAATTTGGAAACACAAAAAACAGATGCAATAACACGTTTAGAAAAACAGATAGCAGAACTCGAACAGGAAAGCGACAAGAGAGCAAATGAAGAATATGAACGGGGAAAGCATGATATGTATGTGCAAATAGCGCAAATATTTGACAAATCTTTTGATGAACTGATAACATTGTCTACTGAGCATTTTTTTGCGCGAGATTTGCAACTGACAGACAATAATCCTGAAATGACGCAAAAATTAGAAGACTTGCTAAAATATTATTCAGCGCGAGAGATTCTTTCAGAAAAATATGACGAGCAAAAACTTAAAGACGCTCAAAATAAATTAGATACCATAAACGTGTCTTCTGCCTTGCTCAACAAACTGAAAACAGATATGGAGGGCTATAAACGACGTATTGATATGCTCCGTGATTTGATTGAGAACATAGAAAAAACAAATGCAAACAGCGTCGATACTCAATCATTGAAACGTAAAGAAATATTATCAGACATTTCTGAATATTTACTTGCAACGGGCATTAATTACAACAATTATCCTCATTTAATGAACATTGTTCTTGAAATTATTACGAGGATACAGTTGGACGCTAACGCCGATTTGTCTGATTTGTTACAAAAACTGTAAAATGAAAATAGTAAGAACTTTAAAATTTGTTCTACCCATTGTTGTTGTTCTTGCAATATTATTATTTTTGCTGTTAGGCACAGGAGGCGGCGATGATATAACTTCAAATCAACCCTATCAACCGTCAGCACAAAAGACACAGCATGTGGTACATATTGAAGAAGAGATAAATGAATTAGAGCAATCGTCTGTAAATGAGTTCAGCAAAGATACATACGAACGGATTTTAAACAGAATAGAAAACAATTACACAAATGGCGAATTGGGCGCAGATAATCCGGAAAACGAACAATGGAAAGAAATATTGACAAAGCATTTGTATGCTGTTTATACGTCAAAATTTGTAGACAGGGCTTTTTATCTGTTCAGCGCTTCTGAATGGCGACGCGATGATTTGAATTTCATAAGAAACGAAACACGCGCTATTAAAACATCGCCACTGCTCGAAAAAGGCAGCCCCGCTGATGAAAAATTTGACGAAATATTGAACATTTTGAACAGATATGACCTAATTTCGAACTTTATTGCTGAGTGCAAAAATTTTTCTTACACAAACTATCAAATAACCGGAATTTTCCCAATTAATGAAGTAAAATCAAAAATTCAAACATCAAAGGAATATCTTAATCAGGTACGCAGCAATCAATATGTAAACAATTGCAGGCAACTGAATAACGACCTAAGACAAGTTCCCCGAACGCTTTTAAACGCTCATATCAATTATTTGCGTAATAAAGTCAACAATTCGACAGAAAGATTCAGGCAATACAACAGACACGAAGATTATCTGCGCTCTATAAAAACCCCATTAGAAAGAGAACTCGTAGATTTTTTACACCAACACGAAGAAATATATAACATATCTGATAGACAATCGATTAACAATATTTTTAGAACATTAGATAACGACAACAATGCAGCCTGGGAATATTTCAGAAATTAAAAATTCAATTATTCAGTTATTCAATCATTCAGTTATTAAAAATCAATTATCAAAGCAATCGCCTTATTTACCTTCTCAAACGAAAACTCTTCAATCACTCTCTCCATCTTTTTTCTTATTTTATCGTTGCAAAGGTTGCCGATACTGCCTTCGTGCGTATGTTCCACGTTTTTTTCGGGGTTGAAGCGTCCCTCGTTAATCGCCGTTCCCAGTTCTTTATAGGCGTCGCGAAAGGGTTTGCCGCTTAAAGTCAAGCGGTTGAGAACTTCAACGCTGAACATATAACGGTAGCGCTCGTCGTCCAAAATATTTCGATTGACTATGATTTGTCCTACCATATATGTCAGCATATCAAGGCAATTCTTCAATTCATTAAAGGCGGGGAAAAGCGCCTCCTTCAAAATCTGCATATCTCGAAAATATCCCGACGGCAAATTATTGACTATTAGCGTTATTTCGTTGGGTAAGGCTTGTATTCGGTTGCATTTGGCGCGAATAAGTTCGAAAACGTCAGGATTTTTCTTGTGTGGCATGATGCTTGAGCCGGTGGTCAGCTCATCGGGCAAAGTTATAAATCCGAAATTCTGGCTCATATACATGCAGGCGTCGGCGCTGAAACGCGATAGTGTAGCGGCAATTGAAGCCATTGCAAACGAAACGCTTTTTTCTGTTTTGCCGCGTCCCATCTGCGCGTAAACAACGTTGTAGTTCATATCGTCGAATCCTAACAATGCCGTTGTCATAGTCCTGTTCAGCGGGAACGACGAGCCATAGCCCGCCGCCGAGCCCAGCGGATTTTGATTAGCCACCTGCCATGCAGCCCGCATCAAACGCAGGTCGTCTGTAAGGCTCTCGGCATAAGCGCCAAACCACAAACCAAACGAAGAAGGCATAGCTACCTGCATATGAGTGTAGCCCGGCATTAAGACATCCTTATAGCGTTCGCTTTGCGAAATTAATGCGTCAAAAAGCAGTTCGACGCTTTTTACGGTTTCTTCTATCCGGCTGCGTACAAACAACTTAATATCCAATAAGACCTGGTCGTTGCGCGAGCGTCCGCTGTGAATTTTCTTGCCGGCGTCGCCTAATTTGCGCGTAAGAATAAGCTCCACCTGAGAATGTACGTCTTCAACGCCCTCTTCTATACAAAAATCGTTGTCTAATATACGCCGATAAATTGCGCGCAACTCTTCTTCAAGCACAGGCAATTCCTCGCTTGTCAACAATCCGATGCTTTCTAACATGCGGATATGAGCAATGGTTCCCAAAACGTCGAAACGAGCCAGATAAATATCCATATCTCTGTCGCTGCCAACAGTAAAACGCTCAACTGCATCATTGACGCTGGTTCCCTTGAACCAAATATATTGATTATCTAACTTCATCTAAATATATCTTTGAATTTTTGAATCATTGAATTTTAACTATTCTAACCGTTTTAGACTTCCTGTCTTTTTCCAAACGCAAAATATACATTCCAGCCGGCAGATGTTCCAAATTGACGGTTTCTTCAATATTTTCAATCTTTTGCGCGTGCGTCAATACTCCTGTTATGCTAAAAACTTGCAGCATACTGCCTTCCGCTCCAATGATGCGTAGCGCACCCGTAAATGGATTTGGATAAACATTCAGGTCAGGCATAAATACATCTTCCTGACTTAATAGGAAGTCGCCTGTTAATGTGATTTCTACCTCTTCCGATTTCGTAAAGTCAAGCTTGTATGTTGCGCGTACAGTGAGCGTTTGGGCGGTTTCGCTGGCGCCCACCGTAAGCAGACCGCTCGCATTGATGGTTGTGGCGGCTGACAAATTGCCCAAAACAGTCCAGCTTATATCTCTTGCTGTTAAAAATCCCGGTGCAATTATTTCGCCTGCCTTATCGCCGTTTTCCGCTCCCGGCGTTGGAACAGCATACGCCCACGAGCCGTCGCTCATGCGGGAATAGCTGTGAACCGTGTTTCGTGTAATATTGTTCCTGTCGTCTAATTGCGGTAGCGGTTCGTTGCCGCGAATAAAGGTACTTATTTCGTTGCCTGACGGAGCAACAAGAGCAACTTTCAAAATTGCCTGGTCTGATATCCCGGAAGGAACTCTCCAATCTTGATATCCCGGATTTGCATCTAAACCGGCGGTAAAAGAATTGAAAAGGAATAAACGATACGCGCCGGCAGGAATATTATCTGTTGCAGACAAAATCAATTCACTGCCGCCACCAATTGGTCCGTCATTTCGTTGAAGTCGAACCCCTTCCAAAGAAATATCATTGTCGCCTGAATTATATATTTCAACAAATTTATGCTCTCCGCTGATTTCGTTGAGTACTAAATCATTATATATTTCATCATCAATATATGTTATTTCGGCAGAGAACTTCTGTGTGCCGCCTCTCTCTACGGTAGACGCGGCAGGGATAATAGCTATGTGGACTTCCGGTACTATTGGCGCTGTTACTGTTACTGTTGCAATATCTGTTTTTGTAAAGTCAAGCGCAGATGTTGCTTTTACAATGAGTGTTTCAGCGGTTTCGTCGAAGGCAACCGTCAGTTGTCCGCTTGCATTGATGGTTGTGGCGGCTGACAAATTGCCCGAAACAGTCCAATTGATACCCCTTGCAGTTAAATATCCCGGATTTATTATGTTGCCTTCTTTATCGCCGTTTTCTGCTCCCGGCGTTGGAAAAGCATACGCCCACGAGCCGTCGCTCATGCGGGAATAACTGTGTACCTGATTTCGTGCAACGTCTGTTGTGCTCTGCCAAGCCGGCAAAGGCTCGCCGCCGCGAATAAATACGCTTGTTTCGTTGCCTGACGGAGTAACAATGGCTACTTTCAAAATTTGCTGGTCGGATATTCCCGAAGCGACCGTCCACCCCGATATAAATGCCGGATTATCAGCCAAACTTGCCGGCGTGTAATCCCTGAAAAGGATTAAACGATACGCGCCGGCTGGAATAATATCAGCAGTAGTTCCTACCCATTCGCTGGCGCCGTCATTTCTTTGAACTCGAACGCCTTCCAAAGGAATAGGTACTGAACCTGAATTATAAATCTCTACATATTTATGGAACCCGCTGACCTCGTTAAGTAATAAATTATTATAAATCAGTTCTTCTCCAATATATTTTATTTCGGCTGCGAACTGTTTTGTGTCGTTCCTTTGTATAAAGGCGATGTTAGGCACAATTTCGATGGATTCAACAACAGCGGCAGCGCGAATAACTTTTACATTGTATGG
>Ga0099364_10007669_pt1 | contig 15354 bp, 12 predicted proteins | sample TergutTh196P3_FD_73070 | JGI IMG/M metagenome (GOLD analysis project Ga0099364, IMG submission 73070) | Microcerotermes parvus P3 segment gut microbial communities from Pointe-Noire, Republic of the Congo - Th196 P3 | ecosystem: Host-associated > Arthropoda: Insects > Digestive system > Gut ... | reverse complement strand
CTGAGAAATCAATTTCTCCAGCGTCTCGGCATTAGCGCGCATTTCATCGGCGGCGGCGGTGCTTTCCTCGGACGCGGCGGCGCTTTCCTCGGCGGCGGCGGCGCTTTCTTCGGCCAGTGAACTGTTATGCTGAATGATCTCCGCGACTTGGCTGATGTTGGTATTGATTTGCGTTATGCTTCTCGACTGTTCCTCCGATGCTTTGGCAATCTCCGTGATTAGGTGGTTGCTTTCGTTTATGCCGGCTACAATCTCCGTAAGGCTTGCAGCCATTTCACCGGCTACATGGGTGCCTGATTCAGCTTTTTCCATTGAGGAATTAATAATGGAACTGGTTTCTTTGACGGCTTCCTCACTTTGAACGGCGAGTTTACGCACCTCTTCAGCCACAACCGCGAAACCTCTGCCGTGTTCTCCGGCGCGTGCCGCTTCAATGGCAGCGTTAAGCGCGAGCAAATTAGTCTGGCCCGCGATGCCGTTTATTGTCTCCATTATTTTACTGACTGACTTGCTGGCTTCGTTGATATCATTTACGGACGTCACCATTTCTCCCATCTGCCGGCTGCCTTTTTCAGCGTTATTGATGATGTTTCGTGTAAGTTGAGCGGCTTGATCGGCCATGCCCGCGTTTGTCTTCGTCTTTTCGGCAATTTCGCCAATCGATTGCGACACGTCTTCCACTGATTCGGCTTGTCTCGTGGCGCCTTCCGCGAGTGATTGCGCGCCGCTTGCCATTTGTTCGGAGCTATCCGCGATATTCGCCGCAGTTCTCGCAACCTGTTCAGCGCCGGATGACACATCAACGGCGGAAGCGTTCATTTCACCGAACATCTTATTGAGGTTTTCACACAAGTTATGTAACGAAAGTCCCATCGTGTCTTTATCCGAGAGCACATCAATGTCGTGCGTCAGATCGCCGTTCGAGATACAGGTAAGTAAATCGCTTACCGCTATGATACGCTGGACAAACGCGGCGCATGATCCTATAGTCTGCCCGATTTCATCCCTGATGCGCGTAAACTTGCCGATAGTCTCTATATCTTCAGGCTTCAGGATAATGTCTCCGGTAGTACTTGCATTTCTCATAAAAGCGGAAAGTGCGTTTAGAGGCTTGCTGATCGCCCCTGAGATGAACAACGCGAGGAAAAAACTTACCGGCAGTATTATTATAATAAGTACAATAATAACGACTGAAGATGTTCTTGCGATATTTTCCGCCTCGCGTTCACTTTGATGCACCGAGTCAGAGTAATGCCGGGTTATTTCAAGCAAAACCCTGATAACCTCGTCGCAATTCGGCAAGATAGTGTTTACAACGTGCTCCATGGCATTGTCCCTGTCTCCGTCGCTCAAAAACTCTAAAACTTTTCCTGCTTCCTGGTGGATAGTATTATGTGGGGAAGAAAGCTGAGACAACAAGCCGAGGACTTTTTGATCCGTTAAGCTCTCCGCTTCTTCGCTGCTCAGCCATCGACCGAGCACGCATTCTCTTGGATTGAGCGAGCCCGTAAATTCTTTTCCGCTCAGCATCAAGTCGGTCAGCCCATTCCGCCATCCATAGTGACCGTTCAGTATTGTTGTAAAAGTGTTCGACAGATCCGAATATGCTAGTAATTCCGTCTGCTTTGCGGTGAGTAAACGTGCGGAAATCAATCCGGTGACGCCGAGGAGCATACCAAACATACACACAAATGCCATAGCCACAATGATTTTTTTACGAATTGACATGATAATACCCCTTTGCAGAAAAAATTAAGTTTTTGTAAGTATATCACAAATGTAAAACAAAAATTACTTTTAGGTATCGGCGACGCCGCACGTTTTCAGCAATATATCGTACAAACTGCGCAGCAGCTCCGTCATACCCTTTCCGGAGAAAGCGGGCGAACTGTCGCCGATACCCAGCAGCAAGCGGCTGGTGAAGGCATATATTATGCTTGAGTGCGCTTTTACCCAAAAATCCGGATCAGTGTCCGGCCGGAGGACATTAAACTCTTTCAGTTTGTTTATTATCATCCCAAACGTGCGCTCAGTGCTCAGGATATACTGTTCAGAGATAAACTTGCGAACGATTGGATTGCGATGCTGTTCCTGCAGTATTACGTAAAGCCTCTTCACAAAAAAAAGCTCTTTGCCCTCGGGGAAAGAGAATCTCATGCAGGAGAATATAGCGTCTGCGGTCGGGCTTTTTTCAAGCATGGAAAGGTTGCGCCGATCAATGAACATATCGGTAAATTGCAGATACTCCTCCAGGATGCATTCCAATAAGGCGCTTTTAGACGGAAAATGATTATATATGGAAGCTTCTTTGACTCCCACAGCCGCCGCCAGTTCACGAATGGTAGTCTCCGTATAGCCTTTCGCGGCAAACAGGTCGGCGGCGCTGTCGAGTATTTTTTGTTTTGTGGATGTTTTTTCCAAGTTGTTATCCAAGTCACTAACCCACCTTTTTTTTAACCTAACGCGGAACTAAAATAGTGTCATCGGCAAAATCCCTTAAAAATCCCCTGTAATTAATCTGGAAAAAACACAACGCCACGCGTTGGACGCGACATACTGTCGCGCAATTCCATTACGAAGCCGAATGACATAGAAATGGAATTATACGGATTCGAAATCAAAGGACTAAAGCTAAAGCGTTAAAAGCAAGACTATTACCGGCTTTGCGAAGCATATATCACTCGATTGATTGCGAATTTGCATTAATCAAACGCTCGTTTGTTATAACGGGGTGTATTTTGCGATTTCAAAAACAGCAAATTGGAGATTGATTTGGAATTTTGAAAATATTATTCTTATTACGAAGTCAACCAAACGCTTGTTCAGGCGTAGCATAAATGTAATTTTGCTTCAATAAATAAAAATATTAATCGGGAGATAAGCGGATGGCCATGTTTAAGCGCGAAAAAAACTTCTTAACCATCATGATGATTTTTGCGGCAGTGTCCTTAGGAGGAGTGACACTATCTCTCCGAACTCGGCTTTACGGCGAACTGTATGCCGCCTTGCCGCTCGTATTTGTAGGGAGTGTAACCGCTATCTTTTCGTCAAAAAGGATGCCTGACTCATACGCGGCGCTCAATCGTCAAAAGGGGAGATGCTCCGCATCGAAGGATGTGTGCGTATGTTGCAACGAGGTTCGCTCCACAATCAAAGATATAATAAGCTTTTGCGAAATGTCACTTGACTCTGGAAAAATAAGGGGCGCCTGTGAGAATCTGGAGAAAGTTTTCAACTCGGGCGTGACCTTATCAAATATAATCGACGACATTTTGGAAGCCGCGATAGGCGGTAACGACCGCTTCTTGCCGGCATACTCCGATTACGGCACACCCGGTAAGGGAATATCGCTGAACGTCCAGTTCATTCGTGACGACCGCGTTAAATTCAATCTGCAAATCAATGTGCCGTTCCCGATGCTTTTTGACGGTGATGCAAAGAAGATAAGGCAAATTTTTAATAGCATCCTCTCCAATTCCTTCACGTACGTCGCGGAAAGCTCGGCCAACTGGGAACTGCATTGGGGTACGGGTGATATAGACCACGCATTGATACGGGAAACTTTAAACATTGGAACTACGGAATCACGCCATAACGAATGTTCCTTTTCATATATTAGGGAACTGACCGATGAAGCAGGCCTGGGGCTATTAATAACCAAAAACACGGTCGAGACGATGAACGGGCGGATGGCTGTTGAGATGTATCGCGGCAGCAGCGTTTTCACGGCGCGCTTCAGACAAACGCGAGCAGGGCAAGAAACAATTGGTAAAGAGATAGCGTTCAACCTCGCCACCTTCAACCGCGCCTCGGAAGAACGCGGTACTCCGTGTATGCCGGAAAGGAAGTTAATACCCCGCGCAAATGTGCTGATTGTTGATCAGTTAGAGACAGACCTCGAACTCATCAAGGATATGCTGAGGCCCTACGGAATGAGGATAGATTGCGTTGACGACGGCTGCTCGGCGGCCGAACTTATCGCCGCTGAGGACTTGAAGTACGACGTGATATTTATTGATTACTCGATGCCGGTAATAGACGGGTTTGAGGCAGTCGACTTAATACGAGGGATAGCCACCGATTATGCCGAAAGCGTCCCAATCATAGCGGTATCGTCCGATAAAAGGATCGGCGAGGACAGAACTTTCACGGCAAAAGGATTCCAGGACTTCGTTGCCAAACCAATCGACGCAATTGAATTAAACGGAATAATAAATCGCTGGGTACGCTGAGCCCGTAGAGGGATATTATGAAAATAGAGCGGCGTTCAATATTGTCAGTCTGAGGATTCATCTCGGGTTTTGCACGTTTTAAGCAAAAGATCATACAAATATTTAAACATGTCCACCATACCCATACCGGAAAACTCAGGCGCGTTATCCCCAATTCCCAGCGCCATACGGCTTGAAAAGGTATATATCAAGCTGGAATGCGCTTTTGCCCAAAAATCCGGATCCGTATCCTTCTCCAGCACATTTATGTCGATTAAATAATTAATAATCGCCTTGACGACTCGCTCACCGCCGATGATTGTGCTTTCAGTTAATATTTCGCGAACGAGGGAATTGCGGTACTGTTCCTGAAGCATAACTCGAAGCACTTTAAGATAGTAATCTACTTTACCAGGCGGGAAATCAAGCATAAAACATGATAATATGCCGTCGGTAGTTGGATTTTCTTTTAACATGATCAGTCTGTCCTGGAAAAAAGTATTTGCGATATTTTTCGCGAAATCCTCAAGAAGAAACTCAAGGATGGAGTTTTTAGACGGAAAATGATAATATATAGATGCTGCATTCAACCCAACATCGGCTGCTAATTCACGAATAGATGTTTCGGTAAATCCTTTCGCCGCAAATAAGGTGACGGCAGAACTCAGTATCTTTTCTTTGGTGGATTGTTTTTCATCTTCTATCATTTAAACTTAACACCGCGCTTCATCACTATATATCGGAAAAAATATCGCCGCGCTTAACCGATAACGCAGGATATATAAACGGTATACACTACGCCCGTTCGCTTTCGGTAAAGCAGAAAAGTGCGATACTTCAACGAAATCATCATAACAAAATTTGCGGCCGGAAACAAGAAGCGTCCTTCGAGTTGCCATTCGTCTGTGATAACATTATCTGCGAAAGTTTTTTGTTGAAAAGCGGAGGTATCGGGATATGGAAGCGTATAAAAACCCAAACTGTAAAAAAGTAAGAGGCAGCCATGTTTTACAGGTTAACTGCGCTTTTTGTAAATGCTTTATCGCTAACTATCAGAAAGTTGGCGAGAGCAACTTCGTAAAAATGTATAACGATAGAATCATAGAGGGTTCAATCGACTTTTCGAAGTATCATGGGGCTTTGTTTTGCCCAAACTGCGGCGAGCGTATAGCAACGCGATATATTACGAAGATGGATAAAAAAGAGGCGTACAGATTCGCTCCCTCCGCGTTCAATAAAAAACGAGTTAATTCTTCATAGCCGGTAAGTCGCTGCGGTATACTGATATAATCCGAAATACGGGGGTGATAAAATGGCGCGTCTAGTTGGCGTCGACCTTGGAACGCAGAGTGTGAAAGCTATGATAATAGATGAGCGCGGAAATGTGTTGGGGCTCGATTCCGAGTCTTATGATTTCACAATTCCGAAACCGGGTTACGCCGAACAGTCGCCGGACACATGGTACGAGGCTTCGGCTTCGGCAATCGCGCGCGCGGTAAAATCGTCGGGTGTTAAGCCTCATGATATTTCGGCAGTCAGTTTCTCCGGCCAGATGCACGGCCTCGTTTGCACGAACGACGCCGGGAAACCGCTGCGCGACGCGATGCTCTGGCTCGACCAACGGGCGAAGGGCGCGATTGCCCAAATATACGGGAAGCTGGGGAGTGATTTCGTCACGTCGAATGTGCAAAATACGATCTCAACCGGATTCCTGATAGGGTCACTCTACTGGATGTACCTGAATGAGCCGGATTTATACGGGCGCATAAAGTATGTCATGCTGCCCAAAGATTACCTAAAATTCAGATTGACCGGCCGCGTTGTGACGGATTATTCGGACGCGGCGGGCAGCGCCGCTTTTGACAACGTAAAATTGCGCTGGGCGGCGCCTCTTATAGATGGACTTGGACTAGACATGAGTAAATTCCCGGAAATTTTGCCGTCGACGGAAATTATTGGCGAGGTGACCGACGCCGCCTCGGGCGACACATTGCTGCCTCCCGGGACAAAGGTAGTGAACGGCGGCGGCGACACATTCATGCAGGGCATCGGAAACGGAATAACCGATGAAGGAGTTTTCGCCTGCAACATAGGCACGGCGGGACAGGTATCCGCGTCCTGCTCAAAGCCCCTTTACGACAAACTTCTAAGAACCAACACGTTCGCCCACGCGATTCCGGGCCGGTGGTACATCATGGGCGCCTGCCTCACGAGCGGCGTTTCGCTGAAATGGTTTGCTCGCTCGGTACTCGGGTTAAACGATTACGCCGATATCGGCGATGAGGTTTCCAAACTGAGACCGGGTAGCGACGGGGTGATTTTTCTGCCGTACCTTTCGGGAGAAAGGACGCCTCACCTAGACGCCTCGGCAAGAGGGCTGTTTTGCGGCCTCACTCTGGGACACGGTAAGTACCACATGGTGAGATCCGTAATGGAGGGCGTGACTTATTCGCTCCGCGACTGCATGGAGTTGCTTATAGGCATGGGCATACCTTGCGACAGGGTGGTCGCGTCGGGCGGAGGAGCGAACAGCGAAGTCTGGATGCAGATGCAGGCCGACATACTGGGCCGCGAGGTATGTAAGAGCCGCGTATCGGAACAGGCCTGCATGGGAGCCGCAATAACCGCAGGAGTGGGAACGGGCGTTTACGGGGATTATTCCGAGGCGTGCCGCGAGCTCGTAAAGCTTGAAGATAAGTTTTTTGCTCCCATAAAGGAAAACGCGGAGGCTTACGGAGAGTATTACTCGATATTCCGTGAGCTGTACGCGGCAAACAAGCCAAGCTTCGCGAAACTTAGCGCGGCTTCGGGCCTGTAATAGAGCGCAAATAATATTTGGAAGGGTATTTTTATGGGAAGTTCAAAATATGTAGCTATTAACGGGATCCGCTTCGGAGGCAATGCGCCGGTGCGCGTGGAAAGTATGCTCAAGACGCCGCTGACTAACGCGGAGAACTGCGCCGTGGAACTGGACGAATTGAGTAAAGCGGGTTGCGAGTTGGTACGGATTGCTTTTCCGGACGAATCATGCAAAGCCGATTTGAAATACTTAATCGGTATATCGAAAGTACCGATCATGGCCGATATCCACTTCAATCACAAATTCGCCATCGAGGCCCTTGATTGCGGAGTACCGTCGATTAGAATCAATCCAGGCAATATGACGTCCGCAGATGGGCTTGCCTCGGTACTTGCCGCAGCCCGCGCCAACGGGGCAGTTATCAGGATAGGCGCCAACGGCGGTTCGCTGAACAACGAGCAGATCGCCGCCGGCGCGGACAGAGCGTCCGCGCTCGCGGCGGCTGTCGAGGAACAGCTTAAGCCTTTGGTAAACGCGGGGTTCGAGGACATCGTCATCTCGGCAAAGTCTTCCTCAGTCAACGAGACGGTACGCGCCAATTTTCTGCTTTCCGGGAAATATCCGTATCCGTTGCACATAGGGATCACCGAAGCCGGCAGCGGTATTGACGGCACGGTAAAAAGCGCTGCGGGTCTCGGCATCCTTCTTGGGCAGGGGATAGGCGATACCATGAGGGTCAGCCTCACAGGGGATTCCAGAACCGAGGCGGACATCGCTTACTCCATACTGCGCTCGTTGGACATGAGGAAGCGGGGCGTCAATCTGATATCGTGTCCGGGCTGCGGCAGAAGGCGGATGGAAGTCGCCGAACTTGTCGCGAAGGTCAAGTCGGTCATACCTGATCCCGCTCCGGACAGACTCGACATTGCGGTAATGGGATGCGAGGTGAACGGACCGAGGGAAGCTGCGTCCGCAGATATCGGAATTGCCGGGACGGAGAGCGGTTTTGTGCTGTTCGAGAGGGGTGTGCCGGTAATAACCGGAAGTCCCGATGAACTGGAAGAATCTTTTTCCAGGCGCTTGACGGAGTTTTTGAAAAAATAGGTTCTTCTTTCTTCTTTCACGCGCGGCGAACGTAAAAATTTTTCGTGTTTTTTCCTAATGTTTCTGATATACTGAATTGCAAGTTAACAACGAATGTTTGCGGGGGAACTCCACGGAGTTGAGAAGGTAAAACCTGACCCTTTGAACCTGTTGGTTAATACCAGCGTAGGAAGCAAATAAGCGAAATGAGTTTGTCGAGCGCTTTCTACAAAGGTTAGCGCTCTTTTTTTATTTTAAAATTTTATCCGGAGGGATCAGGCATGAAAAAAGCGCTTAGTATAGCGGGGTCTGACTGCAGCGGCGGCGCGGGCATACAAGCCGATCTGAAAACATTTTCTGCGCACGGCGTATTCGGCATGACGGTTGTCACGTCGGTCGTGGCGGAAAACACGGTCAGGGTTATCGAATATCGGGATATCCAACCCGATTTGATTGAAAAACAAATAGACGCCGTTTTTGAGGACATTCCGCCGGATGCGGTAAAAATCGGCATGCTTTCCTGCCGTGAGACTATGTTGGCTGTGGCGAAAAAACTTCGCGAATGGAGACCGCAAAATATAGTCGTTGATCCTGTTATGTACGCAAAGAACGGCAGCCCTCTAATGGAAGAATCCGCCATCGGCACATTGATTTCGGAAGTCGTGCCGTCGGCAGGCTTGTTAACGCCCAATATTCCCGAAGCCGAAAAAATGGCGGCAACGACGATCAAAACGTATGAAGATATGCGGCGGGCGGCGCGGCTTATCCACGCGATGGGCTGCCGCGCCGTTGTTGTTAAAGGCGGACATATCGAGGGCGATGCAACCGATATTTTGTTTGACGGCGATGATTTTTATGCATATCCCGCGCCCCGTGTAGATACAAAGCACACTCACGGCACAGGCTGCACTTTTTCCTCTGCAATCGCTTCAAATCTCGCATTGGGGCTTACCGTCAATAAAGCCGTCGAAAAGGCCAAGGAATACATCAACGCGGCAATCACCCATGCACCGAAACTCGGCAAGGGAAACGGACCGACGCATCATTTTTACGAGATGTATAAAAAATATTTTGAGGGGGAGCATCATGCCTGACACATACGCCGTTTTATTGAGAAAAGTACGGAAAAACAAGCCTTTGGTTCATCACATCACAAACTATGTGACTGTGAATGATTGCGCAAACATCACGCTCGGCGTCGGCGCGTCGCCGGTAATGGCGGATGCTATAGGTGAAGCGGCCGACATCGCCTCTATCGCGGGTTCGTTGGTGCTGAACATGGGAACGTTAAACGAGCGCACAATCCCGTCCATGCTCGCCGCCGGAAAATCGGCAAACGCAAAGAATATTCCAGTTGTGTTCGATCCGGTGGGCGCCGGCGCTTCAAAACTTCGTAACGATACCGCTGCGCGCGTTATCGGCGAAGTGAAGATAAGCGTTCTTCGCGGTAATATCTCCGAAATCAGATTTGTCGCCGGTCTAAGTTCGAAAACAAAAGGCGTTGACGCTTCGGAAGGCGACTTTGCCGATACTGCCGGCGCGGGGCGGATTGCCAAAGAACTTGCCAAAAAACTCGGCTGTGTCGTCGTGGTAAGCGGCGCTGTCGATACGATTTCAGACGGAAGTAAAACCATTCATGTCGAAAACGGACACCCCATGTTGGGTAATTTGACGGGTACGGGCTGCATGTGTTCATCCCTGATCGGTTCCTTCTGTGCCGCCGCACCCAACGAGCTTTTTCCGGCGGCGGCTGCCGCTATGATTTTAATGGGCGCCGCAGGGGAATTGGCTTTTGAAAAAGCGGGGCAGCTTGGAAACGGCAGCTTTCGGGTTGCGCTTCACGACTCTGTGAGCCGGATGGACGCTGAAACACTCGAAAAGATGGCGAGATGCCGTGAAGCCTGATATCGACTATACGCTATATCTTGTGACTGACAGAGAACTAATGACCGCCGATTGCATCGAGGATTGTGTGGAGCAGGCTATTTCGGGCGGCGTTACCGTGGTGCAGCTTCGGGAAAAAACCTTATCTTCTCGTGAGTTCTACCATACGGCAATGCGGTTGCGGGAGATAACCGCGCTCTTGAAAGTGCCGCTGATTATTAATGACCGCGCGGATATCGCTTTGGCTGTTGACGCTGATGGCGTTCATATCGGCCAGACTGATTTACCGCATGACGCGGTACGGCGTATCGTCGGGCAGGATAAGATCGTTGGCGTTTCCGTAAGTAATTTTACCGAAGCTTTGGCGGCTTTCGAATCCGGCGCGGATTATCTTGGCGTGGGCGCTATGTTTGCTACCGGAACAAAAGCTGACGCAAATCTCACAAGCATGGACGAACTTCGGCGTATACGCGGGAATATCAATATTCCGATTGTTGTAATCGGCGGAATAAATAAAGAAACCGCACCGCTTTTTAGAGGAACAAACATTGATGGAATAGCTGCGGTATCGGCTGTTGTAGCCCAAAATGACGCAGCCGGCGCGGCGCGGGAATTGAAATCACTGTTTAAATAAACCGGCAGTCGGCGTGATTTTTGATTTTCAAGATGCGCGGCCGCCCACAAAAATCGGAGGAACCATAATGTCGTTTTCAAGAGGTCTGAAAGCAAAAGCGGGTAAAGTTTGGGAGGACGGTTTCAATCATCCGTTCGTGCAGGAACTCGGAATGGGGACTTTGGACAAAGAAAAATTCAAATTTTATTTATTGCAGGATTATCTCTATCTGCTGCAATACGCTAAAGTTTTCGCGATTGCCGCCGTTAAGTCCGATACCGAGGAACTGATGACGAACTTTACGACGAGCCAGTATTTTATCCTTGCCAACGAAATGAATGTACATCGTAAATACATGGCCGGCTTCGGCGTGACACAATCGGAAATGCTGTCCGTCAAACCCTCGCTCTTCAACAGGACATATACGGCTAATATGCTTTCTTTCGGCCTGACGGGCGGCTTGGCTGAAGTTCTCGCCTCTGTTTTCCCTTGCGCGTGGACGTACGCCGACTATGGAAAACGCCTGAAGGAACGGTATGCCGACCGATTTGAGGGTAATTTCTACAGGACATGGATCGAGAACTATGCCGGCGCTGAGTTTTCCGATTCATTCGAGTGGTTCTATGACGCTCTTGACAATCTCGTTACAAATATGACGGATGAACAACTTGGAAAGATAGAAGATATTTTTATTTCCAGCGTTGAGTTTGAATATCTGTTTTGGGATATGGCTTATAAGCGGCAAATGTCGTATTAAGTGTTAAAATAGAGACGGGTTACGGCTTGTCCGGCTTATAATAACTATCAACGGAGGGAGAATTATTCCAAACTTTAGCGATATGAAAAAACGTTTGTTTTTGATTGTGTTGGATAGTCTCGGCATAGGAGAGCTTCCCGATGCCCGAAAATACGGCGACGAGGGCAGCAATACCCTTGCCGCCATTGCGAACAGCGACAGGTTTTATGTTCCGAATCTTGAACAAATTGGGTTATTTAACATTGCCGGCGTTAATTGCGGAAATAAAGCACAAAATCCAGTCGCGTCATTTTGCCGGCTTGTGACGGAAAGCGCGGGAAAGGATACTATCATCGGGCACTGGGAGATTGCCGGAATTATTTCGGAGCGGCCGTTGCCCACATATCCGAATGGTTTCTCAAAGACGTTGATGGATGAATTAAGCAAACTGTCAGGCAGGCCGGTTCTCAGCGGCAAACCCTATTCCGGTACAAAAATTCTGCTGGACTACGGTGAAGAACATGTGGAAACCGGTAATCTCATAGTATATACCTCGGCGGATTCAGTGCTGCAAATAGCGGCCCATGAAGAAATTATACCTATCCCGGAGCTTTACGAAATATGTGAAAAAGCTCGCGCTTTTATGCAGGGAGAGAATGGCGTGGGGCGCATTATCGCCCGTCCGTTTTTAGGAACATACCCGAACTATACGCGAACGGCAAACCGCCATGACTATTCATTGGCTCCGCCCGGCACTACAATGTTGGATACATTAAGTAAAGCGGGATTTGACGTGTTGTCTGTGGGAAAAATATTTGATATTTTCGCCGGTAATGGAATCACTTCATCAATTAAAACTAAAAATAACATGGATGGCATGGATAAAACCATCGAGATAGCGAAACAAAATTGGATCGGTCTTTGTTTTGTGAATTTAGTCGATTTTGATATGCTTTACGGGCACAGGAATGATATTGCAGGCTACGCCAACGCAATGTCGGAATTTGACGTTAGATTCGGAGAATTAAGGAGCCTGCTGCGCGACGAGGATGTTGTTATAATAACGGCGGATCATGGCTGCGACCCCTCTACGCCGTCAACGGATCATTCAAGGGAATATACGCCAATGCTGGTATTTGGTAATTATATTCGCCCTGGAATAAACTTGAATACAAGACGAATGTCCGATATTGCCGCAACAGTTCAGGAATGTTTCGGAATAGACATTCAGACCGAAGGCAGGTCGTTTTACCGGGAAGTATTTCTTTGAAAAGCCGGGCGGCGACACGCCCGGCTTTTATTTAGAATAATAATATTTCCGTTATTCTCTCTTCCACCTCGTGCCCTGATGCGTATCCTCCAGAATTATTCCGCGTTCGCGGAGTGTATCGCGTATCTCGTCGGAGCGTTTAAAGTTTTTCATTCGGCGGGCATCGTCCCTCTCGGCGATCATTCTGTCTATCTCGGCGTCGTCCTCGCCATTTGACTCATCCCGAGTTCCTATTATGCCCATTATCTCATCCACCATGCGCAGAAAATCAGCCGCACACTCGATCGCCTCACAGTCTATACCGTCTGTCCGCCCCAAAGACACGTTCGTGGCGTGGATGACGTCGAATACCGCTCCGATCGCTCCGGCTGTATTGAAATCATCTCTCATACACTCGTCAAACAGATTGCGGGCTTTCGCCAAAGCTTTACGCAGTTCATTGTCGGTAACGAGCGGGATCGCATCACAGGGACGGACTTTGATCGCGAAAGTTATCTCGGCCCAACCGTTTTTAAGTCTGGAGTGTGCATTCTCAGCTTGCTGGAGGGTGTCGCGCGAAAAGTTTATAGGAGAGCGGTAGTGGGCGGACATCATGAAGAGCCTTATAACAGGGGCCGCGTATTCCTTCATTACGTCTCTCACAGTGAAGAAATTACCGAGTGACTTCGACATCTTCTCATGGTCTATCATCAGATATCCGTTATGGATCCAGAATCGGGCAAAGGTTCCGCCGTTTGCCGACTCGCTCTGGGCGATCTCGTTCTCGTGATGAGGGAACATCAGGTCGCTGCCGCCGGAATGTATATCTATGGTCTCGCCGAGATGACGGCGAGCCATTGCGCTGCACTCTATATGCCATCCCGGACGCCCTAATCCCCACGGACTCTCCCATGCCGGTTCTCCCGGTTTTCGCGCCTTCCACAGGGCGAAGTCCAAGGGCTGGCGCTTGCGTTCATCGACTTCTATCCTCGCCCCCGAGCGCAGGTCGTCGAGGCTTTGCTTCGAGAGTTTGCCGTATTGCCGGAAAGAGTCCACCTCGAAGTACACGTCCCCGTCCACGGCGTACGCGTGTCCGTTGTCGATGAGGCGCGTTATCATCTCGATGATCGCCGGTATCTCGTCCGTGGCTTTCGGATGCATCGTCGCGCGTTTTATGCCAAGGGCGTCCGCGTCCTCGAAGTAAGCAGCTATGAATTTTTCCGCGAGTTCGCTCACGGGGACGCCCATTTGATCGGCGCGCTGGATCATTTTGTCGTCTACATCTGTGAAATTTTGTATGAATGAGACGCGTAGCCCTTTCGACTCGAAGTATCTCCGAAGTACGTCAAAAACTATGAAGGGTCTCGCGTTACCGATGTGAAAAAAGTCGTATACTGTCGGACCGCATGTGTAAAAAGTGACGTGTCCCGGTTCCTGCGGTTCGAAGTCTTCCTTGCGTCCGGACAGGTCGTTGTATAACTGTATCTTCAAGCAGGATTGCACCTCCTGAGGCGATTATTTATCATCGCGATAATCTTATACTAAAATCTGCGGTGGTGCTATACTGTTATTAAATGCACTTTATCGGAAAAAGGGGCGAATTTCAACGATAATAGGACGAGAAATCATGGATAAAGAAAGTTTGTTGAAATTGATAAAGCGCTTCCCGGACAAACCCGGCGTTTATATAATGCATGGGGCGGACGGTAAGGCGCTGTATATAGGAAAGGCGAAATCCCTTAAAAAACGCGTATCGTCATATTTCCGTCACGCCACGTTCGCCTCCCCCCGTTTGAACCGCCTCGTGTCGGATATTTCCGACGTCTCTACGATAAGGACGGAGAACGAGGCCGAGGCCATGATTCTGGAGTCGCGGCTGATAAAACTTTACCAGCCTTTTTTTAACGTCGAGATGAAGATGGGCGAGAAATATCCTTTAATAAAAGTTACGAACGAGGATTTCCCGCGAACTGTAATCACGCGCCACAAACAGAATGACGGAGCTGTGTACATCGGTCCGTTCGTGCGCGCGGGACATCTGAGGGGACTCATTCGCATCAGCGAGCGGTACTTCCCTCTCCGGACATGCGCCTTACCCCTTAAAAAGGGCCATATTCACCGGGAGAGACCCTGTATGAGGAACACGCTCAGCCTCTGTCTCGCTCCCTGCGCGGGACTCTGCGGCGAGCCCGTATACCGCGAGAGGGTGGCGGATCTTGTTATGCTGCTTCAGGGAAAGGGCGCGGATCTCTCTGGACGCCTTCATAAGAGAATGGACGCCGCCGCGAAGCGATTGGAATTCGAGGAAGCGGCGCGTCTGCGCGACACAATTCGCGCGATATGGCGAGTCAACCGCCAGCGCTTGGCGACGCCTTCCATGTTCGAGGAAAACGCAAACGATTGGGTTCCGTTGGAGAGACTGCACGAGGTGCTGGGCCTCCGAACCCTGCCGTGGAGGATAGATGGTTTCGACATATCACACATGGCCGGGGATAACACAGTCGGCGCGGTAGTTGTTTTCGAGCAGGGGATAGCGAATAACTCGCTGTACAGGCGCTTCAATATAAAGACCGTCGATGGCGTTGACGATTTCCGCTCGATAGAGGAGACACTGTCGCGCAGGTACAAGCGATGCCTGGAATCTCAGGAACCGATGCCTCAGCTGATATTGATAGACGGAGGTTCTATCCAGCTCGAATTCGCCGTTTCCGCGCTTAATTCGCTGGGGCTGGCGCAGATTCCGGCCGTATCGCTGGCGAAACGCGAGGAGGAAGTTTA
>Ga0099364_10007668_pt1 | contig 15354 bp, 12 predicted proteins | sample TergutTh196P3_FD_73070 | JGI IMG/M metagenome (GOLD analysis project Ga0099364, IMG submission 73070) | Microcerotermes parvus P3 segment gut microbial communities from Pointe-Noire, Republic of the Congo - Th196 P3 | ecosystem: Host-associated > Arthropoda: Insects > Digestive system > Gut ... | reverse complement strand
GAGAACATCACCCGCGTCGATCCGCCTTTGAGGGAGGTGTTCAGGGAGTTTTTGGCTGAAACGGGATTTGTGGACGCTAGCGTCAAAAACGCCCTGTACAGGATGAAGATGAAGACCGACAACGTATATTTTTCGGACTGGTGCGACATACTTATACAGTGCCAGGACGACCGTGAGCTAAAATATGTGCTGCCATCGATTGTGGCGAAGCTGAACAGCGTAAAAAAACTCCAAATGGAGCTTGATACGGTCATGTACGATGTATACAAAGAGTTTTTGTATGTGGCCGGCATTGTCGTTTTGAATTTTCCGCTCATGTTCCTCATAAACGCGGAGTGGGCGGCGATACTGTTCGGGACGCCTATCGGGAAGCTGACGGTCGCCGCCACGTTCACAGTGGTGTTCCTGGCGTCTGCCTATGTAGTGTCCGTCAACCGCTCGCTCGTCCGCATGACTATATAAGCGCGCACTGCCACAGGAGCCGAGCTATGATTTTTTATGTACTGCTGTTATTGATATTGTGTGCGACGTGCCTTGCGCTGTTCAACCTGGTGGTCTCCATATTGCCCGTTGCCGACGGCAAGTTGGCGAAAATACTAAAGCGTGTCCGTAATGGGGATAATCTGCGCGGCAGGGTAAATCTGCACGGCAGGGAGAATCCACGAGGCGGGGTAAATCTACGCGGCAGGGAGAATCCGCGCGGCAGGGAGAATCTACGCGGCAGGGAGGCCGATTTTGGCATGCACGTTTCAGACGCTGCGGCTCGCGCGAAGCTTGCCATGCGTTACCGCGCAGGGGAGGACGCGTTCGGGCTGGCCAAGCGGGCGGTGTCAAAAATGATTGTCCTTTCGGGCGAGCGCAGGGTAGCCGTCGAAAAGAAGCTTCTGCGAGCCGGGTACAGTGTGAAAGCGGAAATGTTTTATGCCGACGTGATCGTTCGCGTGCTCGCCGTCTATCTGCTCGTCCCGCTCTTCCTCCTGTTGGGGGTGACGGCCGCCGCCGCAGGGACAGTTTTCCTCGGTATTGGCCTGTACTATAAATGGATTGGCGAGCCGGATGAGCGGATCCGGCGCATCTCCGCCCAAATAACCGACGAGCTGCCGCGCTTTGTGAGCGTGCTGGGCTACAGCATGACGACAGACAGGGATTTGATCCGCACAATCGAGCGCTATTTGCGCATCGCAAAGCCTGCGCTTCGAAACGATCTGGAGCTGCTGCTGCTTGAAATGAAAGCGGGCAACAACGCCGACGCGCTAAAGCGCTTTGACGAGAGGGTTGGCAACGCGCAACTCTCGGCATTTATATCGGGGCTGATTGACGCCGGGCGCGGCGTTGACCAGAAGACGTTTTTCTTTTTAATGGAGGAGAACATGAAACAGTTGTTCATTGAAAACAAGAAAAAAGAGCTGGCCAGCCGGCCCGCCAAAGTCAAAAAAGCGATCATTTCGGCAGGGTTGTGCATGTTCTTAATATACTTGGTCCCGATATGCGTCCAGTTGGTAGAAGGCATGACCATGTTTAAATGACAAGCGCCAATTAAATTTTGAGATGTAATGCAAGCATTATCATTCCGAACAGCCCTAATGCCATTTTAAACGATGTTAAATATATTAACGTATGCAACAGGAAAGGACAGCTTACATATGCGCGCACAAACCATATTGTCCGCGATGCCCGCAGCAGCGCGGGTTGTACTGTCGTCTGCGGCGGCGCGGGTTGTACAATCGGCCGCCTTGGCGCGTGTTTGGCGCTTTGCGGGCGACGAGGCGGGGGAGGGCTTTATCGACGTACTTGTGAAGATGCTGATCGCCGTCGTCGTCGGGGCCGTGCTGCTGGCCATCATGCGCCAAGCCATCCCGCAGCTCTTCACCGACATGCTCACCAAAATAAGGGATATTTTCGAAGTATGAAACGCATATTTAAATGCTGCGTCCATATGGCGCCCGCCGATCGCGCGGATCGCGAGACAGGCGCCTTTTATGTGGACGCGTTGATAGTGTTTTCTGTGTTTATAGCCGTGATATTTTCGTTCTTAGCGGCGCCGGAGGTCATGGTAAAGAAACAGGAGCTCGACTATATCGCAAAGACAGTGGCGCGCAGGATTGAGCGGGACGGGATGGCCGGCGGCGCTCTGTGGCAGACGATACATGAACTTTCTGGGGAAACGGGCATCTCGCCGGACGTCACATGGGCCGGGGCGTTCCAGGGTGCGGAGTCGAAGATACAGATCCGCGACCGCTTTACAGTGACGGTCCGCTTCACTGTCCGCGTGCGGCTGTTCGAGCCCTCGTTTGGCGCACCGGTCTACATGGACATACCGATCCAAAAAACGCTGTCGGGCGTGTCGGAGGTATATTGGAAAGAGTTGGCATAAACGCCGGCGCCGCGCATAAAGGCGTATGCGCCCGGCGCAGGTGTGCGGCATGGTCACGCCTGCATTCGCGTTTGCTGTCATACAAGCGGTCGCATTTTCCGTCGCGCTTGCAACTATGCATATGGCTGAATCGTCAGTCGGGCATGCTGTCATACCAGCGGTCACATCGTAGGTCGGGCATGCTGTCATACCAGCGGTTGCGCCTGTTGTCGCACTTGCGGTCGCGCTGCGGGGCCGCTTCTGTCGGCGTGTTGCTTCTGTTCGCCGTCTCCATCACGGCTATGATGCTTGTGTGCGAATTCATATATGCATTCAGCGCGAAACAGACAATAGACATAGAGCTTTCAAGGGCCGCCAACACCGCCGTCGACCTTGCCATGTCCGACGCCCACAGGCAGGACCGCCTGCTGGTGCTGGACGCCGATGTCGCATATGAGCAATTCTATTCGTACCTGTATAATGACATGGGGCTCTCCCCGCGCCTCGAATCGCGGCCCACCAGGGGCGGCGGTATCGCCTATTCGCTGGCCATTGACAGCCTTGTCATCAGCGACTCGCCGCCGGGCCTGCGCGTGACCGCCACCGTCGCGCTCCACCCCGTTTTTCTGGGCCGCGCCATGCCCGTCCCAATACGCTTTACCGTGCGCGGCAGTTCCATAAACCGCCGCATCGATTGAACGGGGCTCCGGGTCAACGCTTCCCGTATGATCGCCTAGCGGGCCTGCGCCCGCCCCGCTACCTGTCGTACCACTTCGCCTGTTCTTTATATAACCGCGAGTATTCGCCCTCGCGGTCTATCAAATCGCCATGCGATCCGTCCTGTACGATTTTTCCGTCCGCGAACACTATTATTCTGTCAGCCAGCGACGCGACGCTGATTCGGTGCGTGACAAAGATAACTGTTTTGTCCCCAGCCAGCGCGATGTACTTTTTGAAGACCTCCGTTTCGGCCAGGGGGTCGAGGTTGCTTGTCGGCTCGTCCAGGATTATAAAGTCCCTGCCCCGGTACGCCGCGCGCGCGATGGCCAGCTTTTGCCATTCCCCGCCGGAGAGCTCCGCCCCGCCGATGTCTTTTCCGAGCAATGTATCTTTTCCGGCGCCATCCAACCCGGAAAATGCGATTGCCGCATCAATGTCGCTTTCCCTCCGCGCTTTTGCCGTGTCCCCGAGGAACACATTGTCGGCGATGTTGAATGTGACGTATTTCGCCGGGTCCTGCACGACGACGCTCATTGCATCGTACCTGCCGATGGGGTTGATCCGCTCCGCAGCCGCGCTGTTTACCAGCAGCTCGCCGCCCGATGGGGCGAGCGTCCCGGTGATCAGCTTGACAAGCGTGGTCTTGCCCATCCCGTTTTCGCCCACAAAGGCCACCTTTTCGCCTTTGCGGATAGTCAGGTCGATGTCGCTGAGGACATATCTTTCGGTCATCGGGTAGCGGTATTTTAGCCGCTTTGCCTCTATCACGTCGAACGCGCCCGGGCCGTCGCCCTCGTTTTTTTGCTCGGGCAGTTCCATGAGGTCGAAAAACTGCGCGGCCTCGTTCTTTTTCATATATACTGTTACGAAACCCGCAAGCAATTCTTTGGTGTCGTTTACCAAAGTCGACACCAGCGATAGCGCCGCGCCCAGCGCGCCCAGTGTCAGCCTGCCCGTCGCCATCATGACGATGGCAAAAACGCTGCCGCCGACGTTCGCGAGGCTCAATAAAAAATAGTTGATGATCTGCAAAATCGCCTGCGTCCGGATTAGCTGCTTTTCCTTTAGTGTGTACTCGTCGGCTATATCTTTCCATTTGCTGTAGAAAAAATCGTAAAGGCCGAGGGTTTTGAGCTCCTTCCCGGCAGGGGAGAGCATTAAGTCCTGAAAATACCCGGCCCTGCGCAGCAGTTGCGTATTGTCTCTCGTAAATCTGAAGCGCAATTTTTGCCCCAGCGTGAGCGACCACAATGTGGGCAGAGGGGCGGCAAGCACGATCAGGCAGAGCCATGGATTATAAATATAGAGCGACGCCGCTATCGCCGCGACGGAAACGGCCCTCGCAATCACGGTGTAGCCATTCATCATTACGGTCGTATTCATTCCGCCCCACTGGCCGCCCACAAAGCTGAAGACTTGCTCGATCCTATCATTGATCTTCGGGACCTCCAGATACTCGGGCGGTATCTTGGCCAGTTTCTCAAACATTTTGGATTGCATCAGTTCCTGCTGGTGGTTGGCCTGGACAATGTCGAGGCGCTGGATTCTTTCATACGGTATTACGTATTTTTGTATCAGGTCGGCGAAGAAATTTATTGCCATATAGCCCGTGAGCAGTAGCGCCGCAGGCAGGATGTCGCTGCCCGGCGCATGGGCTTCGGCCGTTTGGATGTACCTGCCCCATATAAGCGCGAGCAGCGGGCGCAAAAACGAAAGCAGGACAAATAGCCCCAGGTAGATACAGCTAATCGCCTTAGCGGACGAAAACGCGTAGACGAACAAACGGACGAGGTATGACGTTTTTGCCTCTCTTTCGCGCCCGACGTCGCGCTCAATTGAGTTTGTGCGGTCGTCATGCATAAGCCTGCACCTCCTCCCCGCCCTTGGCGTACCATTGTTTTTGGGAGTTGAACATATCGGCGTACAGCCCGCCCCGCCCCATCAATTCGGCATGCGAGCCGCTCTGTACAATGCGCCCGCCTGATATGACGAATATCGTGTCTGTAATCATTGTTGAGCCCAGCCGGTGCGTAATAAAAATAGCCGTCTTATTTTCCGACATTTTTGAGAACTCGGAATAAATGCGGCTCTCCGCCATCGGGTCCAGTTGGCTCGTCGGCTCGTCAAGGATGAGGATGGGCTTGTCGCCCATGAACGCCCTGGCTATGGCTATGCGCTGCCATTGGCCGCCGGACAGGTCAACGCCGCTTTCGAAGTCGCGCCCGAGCAGCGTGCCCGTTCCGTCGGGCAATGACGCCGCGACATCGTCGGCCCTGGCCTTGGCCATTGCGGCAAATATGGCGCGTTCGTCATTTATTTTGTCAATGTCTCCCACGCCGACATTTTCCCCCAGCGAGACGCTGTATTTCACAAAATCCTGGAACACCGGCCCGAACAGTCGGCTGCGAACGGCCTGCGAATAGCTATCGAGCAGCCTGCCGCCAACCCGTATTTCCCCGCTGTCGGGCCGAAACAGCCCAAGCAGCAGCTTGATCATCGTAGTTTTGCCCTCGCCGTTTTCGCCGACGATGGAAACCTTTTCGCCGTGCCCCACTGTGAAGGTCAGGCCGTCGAAAACTTTTTTGCCAGTGCCCGGGTAAGTGAAATGCACGTCGGAAAACTCGATGGTGAAATCGCCAGGAAGAGTGTCGTCGCTGCCGTATTCGTCTTCTGACAGAGAAAAATATGTGTCGTAGTATTCATAGGTTTTCAGGTGCCATGCGCTGGCGCCGGCAAAATTCGAAAAGCCCCTCAGGCCGCCCCCACCGTAAAGGCTGGTGAATATTACCAATGTAAGCGATATCAACATGCCTATGCTCAAACCGCCGTTAAAATACAGCATCAGCAACAGGAGCGCATTGCCCAACTGCGTTACGCCCGTGATGGCCTGTGCGGCAATGTGCTGGCGCGTGTATCTGAGCACATATTTTTCGTACTCGCGGTTTCGTTTGGAGAATCTTTTGCGATAAATGCCGATTAAGTAATCCGAGGCCCCATATAAGCGGTTTTCCTTGATGTATTCGCGGGACTTCAGCATGTTGCCGAGGAGCCCATACTGCCGGTCCTGGTTCCAGAACTTTTCCATTTCCCTAAAGACGTTATAGTAAAAGCCCCGGGTGATTACCAATTCCAAAGCGAACGGGGCAAGCACCGTCAGTAGCAGCCACCATCTGACGGCGCCTATCATATACAGTGTCCCGGCTGTTGTCAGCGTGGCCTGAATCAGCCTCCTAATATATATGCGGATCATGTTGCTAGCGGACTCCTCGGCCCCGTCGTCCCGCCTGTACACCATGTCGATTACTTTCATCGACTCTTCGTTTTCCAGATGCTCATAGCGGAGCCTTTTCAGCTTTTGAAGCATCTTGCCTTTATAGGCTGTCCGTATGATGAGCTCGCAGCGGGGCCGTATATATGAGGACACGAACAATTCGCCAGTCACTGCAGGCAATAGCGCCAGAATTACAAAAAGGGCAAGATAAGGTATATAGCGTGCAAACGGCATTTCGCCGGACGCCACCAACAGCCCTAGATTGAAAATTTGGCTGTTTACCCAGACCGATACCGGCACGATGGCGCCGGTCAATATCGCGGACACGAAAACAGAGATCACTAAAAACGGGCTTACCGCGAACAATATGCCCAATAATTCGCGGTAAGCCTTGAATATTCTAACCATGTCAGCCCCAATTGAATAACAAAGGTTATAACGGTTATATGGTAATTTTGCTAAAGACTACCAGACGTGCTTTACGTCGCCGTGTATCGGCGGCAGCTTCTCCGGGATCACCAGCGCGCCGCCCTCCTCGTATGAACGCATCGCGGCGAACGTGTATGTCAGCGTCGCCAGCGCGTCCCTGCCCGAGGCCCGCACATGCTCGTAGGGGACCTTGTTGCCAACGTCGCTCAGCCAGGCGTCGATGCGTGACGGGAACGTCGCGCCGAAGTCCTTGATGCCCGTGTCGAACACGACGGGCTCCGGGCTCGCCATACCCGGGTTCTCGACGGTGTCGATGTCCCAGAATGAGAGCTTCTCGACGCAGTTCTCGATGCAGAACGTGCCCCTCGTCCCGGCGTGCTCGTAGCTCCACCAGCCCCCGAGGCCGAACATCGCGTCGCCGCGCTGGCTGAGCAGGTACCCGACGCCGCCGTTTGCGAAGCGCACATGGATAGAGTTGATCGAGAGCATCGGGTCGCGGAGCGTGCGGCGGACGCCCGGCCTGTCCATGAACGCCTGCACCTGCATGATGTCGCCGCAGAAGTGGCGCATCACGCTGAACGGGTGCGCGCAAAAGGCCTTGACGTGCGAATATGGCGTCTGCCAGCGTGGGGTGCCGGGGCCGGCGTATTTCTTTTCACTGCCGTTGAAGCCCACTTTGTGGATGCAGTAGACGAGCTCGCCGATCTTGTCCTCGCGGATAAGATCGCCCGCCCGATCCGCTGTCTGCGTGAAATAATGGTTGAGGTTGCAGCCCAGGTACAGCTTTTTGCTCTTCGCGAAGCGGACCAGCTCCTGCGCGTCGCACAGCTCCGCGCAGATGGGCTTCTCCACCAGCACATGTCTGCCGGCGTCCAACGCCTCCATCGCGGGCTCAAAGTGCATCGAGCCGTTGTCATAGCCCGACGAGCACACAGACACAGACTCGATCTCCGGGTGCGCGGCGTACATGTCTTTTTGCGACGTATAGTACGGCACGCCCATTTCGTCGCCCAGCTTCTTCGCCTTTTCTTCCACGATGTCGCATATAGCGACGAGCTTTGCCTTTTCGTTGTTTTTGTAGCAGTTGGCATGCGTCCTTCCGATGCCTCCCGCCCCGATCACAGCCACATTGAGAGCCATATACGTCCTCCTATATTAAATGGTTGGTTAGGCGATAGTAAAAGTCGGTATTATACGGGCATCCCGCTCCGGTTCGCCCCTACTCCGTTATGTCAGCGACGCGCATGCTTGCGCCACCTTGTTTCAATGATGCGATGGCGGCGTGTATCACCCGCTGCGCCATAAGCCCCGACTCCGCCGTGCCGTCGATATCCGCAGGCTTGACGCCCCGCTTGATCTCCTCGACGAAGCAGCCGATCCGGTCGCGGAACGTGTCGTCGAAGTTCGAGAACCCGCCGAACACCGGGTTCGTATAAACCCGCTTTTCCAAATTACCCGCCGGGTACAGGACGGCCTCACGCCACATGTCCTCAAATATCAGCCGCCCCTCGCGGCCTGCCACCTCGCAGCGCTCCATCGGGTGCCCCCTCACGATGTCGTAGCTGGACGTGAGGTGCCCGACCGCGCCGCATTCGAACTTCATATTGATCGACGCCGTTGAGTAAATGTTGCGCCCGCTGGCTGTCATTGCATACGCCTGAACTTCCGACACCTCGCCCATGAAATAGCGTATGATGTCCACGCTGTGCGGGTTTAGCGCCTTTAGGTGATAATATAGCGTCTCCAGCGGCTCCGGCCGCCCGATCCACAGCGCCATGTTGCAAAACAGCAGTTCGCCGATTCGGCCTTCGTCCTGCCACCGCTTTGCCGCCCTCGCGGCGGGAGTGAACCGGTGGTTGAGATCGAGCGCGTAGCAGACCCCAGCGTCCTTCGCGGCCTGGACCATATCCGCGCCCAGCTTGATGTCGTTCGATATAGGCTTTTCCCCAAGCACATGGCACCCGGCGCGGATCGCCTGCATGGTGGGTTCGTAGTGGTCGGAGCTGTACTCGAAGCCCCCGGTCGCTACCGACACGAGGTCGGGCTTTTCCTTCTCCAGCATCTCGGCGGCGTCCAGGTACCACTTCGTCCGGTGCCGCTCCCCGGCGGCGCGCGCCCTTTCCTCGTCCCTGTCGCAGACAGCGACCAGCCGGCAGTCGTCCCGCTCTTTGTATATGCTGGAGTGCAGGTTGCCGATGGCGCCCAGGCCTATCACGCATACGTTAACCATTAGATTTCTCCTCTTTTTCGGCCCTTTCCTTCTCCGCGAGCAGCGCCTGCAGCCTGCGCGCCGCCTCCACGTCGCCGATATGCAGCGTGTTGTACGCCTCCTCTGACGAGGCGAACGGGCCCTTGCCCTCGATGCCGTGCCAGTTCAGGTTCGTGTACATGGGGTTCTGCCGCCCCGTTTCGGCTTCGCGCTTTTTAATATGCGCCTCCATGCGGGCGGTCAGCACATCCACGATCGCCGGGTTGTCCGGCGCTATGTCGCACAGCTCGTCCGGATCCGCGACGAGGTCGTACAGCTCTACCGGCGGCTTGCTGTGGAAGTCCGGCTCCAGCGCCCGTATCAGCTTGTAATGCGGGGTGCGCCAGCCGTGCTTGCGCATCCATGTGCATTCCGTGATATACATCTCCGGTTCCTGTTGGAAGCGGTCGCCGTTCATGCGTCCGAGCAGGCTGCGCCCCTCGAATTCAAGGCCGCCGCCACCTATGCTCAGGATGTCCAGCACGGTGGGCGTGACGTCCTTTATCTGTACGATGTCGTCAATGCGCTTCCCCTGCGGGACGGCGCCCGGTAGCCTGAACGCCAGCGGCACGCCGAGCGTGCATTCATACAAGCCGTGGTGGTCAAAGTGGCAATCGTGCAGATCGAGCGTCTCGCCGTGGTCCGACGTGAACACGACCAGCGTATCCTTTTCCAGGCCGAGCGTCGCGAGCTCCGTCAGCAGGGTCTGTATGCACGCGTCCATGTATGCGATCTCGCCGTCGTACTGCGCCTTTATATATTCGGCGTCGGTGCAGCCCGGCGGGAACCACGAGTAGAAGAAGTCGCAGAACGGTTTGAATGCGTAAGTCGCGTCGAGGGAGCGGTTATTTTTGTCGTACTCGTCGCCGGCATAGAACATACGTTCGTAAGGTGCGGGCGGCAGGTACGGGGCGTGCGGGTCCATGTGACGCAAAAACAGGAAGAACGGCTTGTCCTCCGATGCGAGCCTGTGTAGCTCCGGCACCGCGACGGCGTTCAGGTTTTCCGCCTTGTGCGAGCGCCCGCTGGCGTACGAGCCCCAGCCCTCAAACTCAAGATAATTATTGAACCCCCGGCTGGCTGCGTTGCCCTTGAAGCCCACGCATGTCGTGTTGTAGCCCTCCTTCCCCAGGATTTCCGCCAGCGTCGGGACGCCCGGCGCGTATTCGCCTTTGTGGCGCAGGGCGACGATGTTCGTGCCGAAGCAGTCGCGCCCCGTGAACATGCTCCCGTAGCCCGACGTGGTGGGGATGCTCGGGCTAATGCATTGCGTAAACACAGTGCCGCCTTCCACGTACTTGTCGATGTGCGGCGTGGTCAGCCGGTCGTAGCCATACAGGCTCATGCGGTCGCGCCGCAGCGAATCGATTCCGAAAAACAGGATGTTCGGTTTTTTGGCCATGTGTGCCCTCCCAATGATAATAGACTATAATGCAATTACTGCGCGGTATAACGAAGGTAGAATATAGTTCCCTACCTGGCGCCTATCTTTTTTAGGCATGCGTTCATATAGCCAAAGCTTTCCGCCGCAATGATCGCCGCGTCGGCGTAGGCCAGCGACGGGCCTATGACTTCAAGGCAGACCGGGCCGTCATATTTGGCGGCGGCCATTGCCTCCATATACCCATACAGGTCTATCTGCCCGCGCCCACACGCCTGCTGCGACGGCGTCCCCGGCGACGGCCCCCCGTCGGGGCAGTCGCGGATGTGCACATGCTTTACCCTGGCAGCGACCTGCCCGAACGCCACCTCCGGCTTCTCGCCCGCGCGGAACACATGGCTCGGGTCCATGTCGATCCCGAAGCTGCCCGAATCGATGGCGCCCATAGCCCGCAGCGTCGTCTCCGTGTTATATATGGCGTTCCCCACATGCGCTTTCACGCACAGCGTCACGTCGTATTTTGCTGCCAGATCAGCCCTCGCCTTCAGCGTCTCGATGGTCGCGAGCAGCGACTGCTCGTCGCCCGCCTTGCCCCCCGGGCCGACGTTTACGACGGGCATGCCCAGCGCCTGCGCTGCGGCGAACGCCTTTTCCAGCCGCCCCTCGTCCAGCGACGCCGCTTCCATCGAAAGCAGCTCCAGCTTGTACTGCTTCGACAGCGCCAGTATCCCATGCACCTGGGACTTGTGGCAGTCGTCGAGCACCAGGTGCTCGCACATCCCGGAGATGGCCGACAGCTCCACCCCGTCATACCCCGCGTTGGCGATGGCCCGGAACGCCTCGCGCAGCGAAAAATCCTTGAACAGCACGGTGTTAACGCCTAGTTTCATATATCCCGCCTCTCTTTGCACATTTACGCATTACGCATTGCAACATGGATTTATTTTGAACTACCCGGCATAATTAAATCATACTACACGCCTTACATCAATCGCATAAATTTATAGCATTAATCGCATTAGGTCCATAATACATAATAAAATAATGATTGACTAAATTTTTCAGTCCTGTATAATATAATTTTGTCAGGGCCCTTAGCTCAGTTGGTCAGAGCGTTCGGCTCATAACCGAATGGTCCCGGGTTCGAGTCCCTGAGGGCCCATAGAGAAACCCCGCCATCGGCGGGGTTTTTTGAATGAATATTAAGGGGGAAGTGGTGCGGATATGGATAAGATAAACATCGCGGTTGTCGGGCTTGGGTTTGGCGGCGGATTTGCCGGGCTGTACAAATACCACCCCAACGTGGCATCGGTGGGCATTTGCGACCTGGATGCAGCCAAAGCGCGGCAAACCGCCGACACCTTTGGCATAAATAAAATATACGGCGACTACGACGAGGTGCTGAGCGACCGCGCGCTGGACGCCGTCCACCTGGTGACGCCCATCCCGCTCCATGAGGAGCAGACCGTCATGGCGCTCAAAGCCGGCAAGCACTGCGCCTGCACAGTGCCGATGGCGCTGTCCCTGGCGGGGCTGCAACGGATAACCGGCGCCGTGCGCAAGACGGGCAAGCGTTTTATGATGATGGAGACGACGCTTTATACCTACCAGTTCTTTTATATCCAAAACATGATCAAAAGCGGCGAGATGGGCAGGATCCAGTTTATGCGCGGCTCCCATTATCAAGACATGCGCAACTGGCCGGACTACTGGATCGGGCTGCCGCCCATGCATTACGCGACGCACGCTATAGCGCCGATGGTCGCGCTGTCAGGTTCCAGGATATCGCGCGTGCATTGCTTTGGAAGCGGCGTCATCGAAAATCCCCAGCAGCCGAAAGACAACAAGGCGCGCGCGGCTTCTTTCCCCGTTGAGTGCGCGATATTCGACTTTGAGAACGGCATGAAAGCGGAGGCGACCCGCTCGCTGTTCGAAACCGCCCGGACGTATCAGGAGGGACTGTTTGTCTATGGCAGCAAAGCCAGTTTCGAATGGGGCTTTGCCGACGGCGACGATCCGTATGTGACGACCGCGTTCCCACCCGAAGAGGGCCGGCGCGGCGGCACGGACTCCGTAAAGCGCGTCAAAATGCCCGAATACCTTGAATATATCCCAAAGGAGCTTTGGCCGCACGCCAGATCGGGGGCGCATTTCGATCCGCAGAACCCCCAGGAATCCATGAAAAAAGGCTTCGGCAGCGGCCACCACGGGTCGCACCCTCACCTTGTGCACGAGTTTGTGACCAGCGTTATAGAAGACCGCAGACCGCATATCGATGAGGTCCTTGCCGCTAACATCACCGCTGCGGGGATTTGCGCGCACGAGTCCGCGCTGCGCAGCGGGGAAGCGGTAACCGTCCCCGTGTTTTGATTGTGCTTGGTTGAAAGTTTATATAATAGAGGCTAGCCATTTAAGTCAAGGCGAGCCCCGGGCCTATCGGTGTTATCTCGATGGGCGCTGTTAGTATCCCCGTTCGCGCACCCGGGAAGTCGGTACAGACTCGTCGCCGTTCCCTGCGCTGCTTGAACTTGTGGTGTCGGTTCTGCGTGAATTGCGGGCGCTGCGCGGGTCGCCGCCCTCGTTGGCAGAAGCGGTTGTTGTGGCAGCAGTGGTTGTTGTAGCGACGCTGCTTTCGGTACTGGAAGACTCGCCGCTTCCGCTTCCGCCTCCGCTACTACCGCTGCCAGAATCGCCACCGCCGCTGTTAACACTGCCAGACTCACCGCCGCTTGCCGGTTCGTCGCCCGCTCCGCCGCCGCTTCCGCCTGTGGGTTCTGTGGAATTAGCGCCTTCATTGGCTGCCGGGGCTTCGCCATCATCATTCGCGCCTGCCGTCTGGCTTTCGCCGTCTCCGCCCCCGCCCGTACTTGGCTGCCTGACCACGCGCCTGGGCTCGTCGCCTATTTCTCCCGCAGCTTCACCGCTACCCTCGGCTGCGGCCGCGCTCCCGCCGCCGTCGCCACCATCGCCATCGCCGCCGTCCTCTATCTCCCTGTCGCCATCCGGCGCCGCGCCTCCGCCGTCGCCCCCGCCGTCGTCGCCTCCGCCCTCCGCATCCGCCGCGCCCGCAGCCACCGCCTCTTCCGTAGCCGCCGTCGTCGTAGGCGTCGTCGTCGTAGCCGCCGCCCTCGTTGTCGACGCCGTCCCCATATTTGAAGGCCTGCGGAACTGTGCGATCTTCACGCCTTCGGAGCTACCAAACAGAGTCTCGTGCATGGCCCGGATATTTTTCGGGAAATCGATGAGCAAAACGCTTGCCCCGTAGTATGTGGCATGTTGATAGCTGCCGTCAATCGGCATGCGGAACTCCACGATTTCGGGCATGCCCCTGGTGAACACCTCGTAGCTTATTGTGAGCAGCTCGTCCAGCGGCACGTTCGTTTCGACTTGATCGAACGCGAAGTTAGCCAGTGTGACGATGTCGCCGATATTTTTTGATTCAAACAATTTCGCTATTGTTGTACGCAGCACGTTGCGCTGGCGCGCGGTGCGGTTAAAATCGTTGTCTATCTGCCTCATGCGAGCGTATGCGAGTGTCTGCCGCCCGTTTAAATGATTATAACCCTCGGTCACCACGCCAAACTCGGGGAATATCCTGCTGACAACGCCAGCCTCGTTCTTCTTCAAGTCGATGTCCAAACCGCCCAGTTGATCCACTAGAGCGAACACGCTCGAAAACCGCACGACGGCGTAGCGCTGTATGTCCAGCGAAAACAACTGGTTCAGTGTGTTGATAGCCTTGCCCGGGCCGCCGTCGGCATACAGCCTGTTTATGCGGTTCCAGTTACCGCCGGTAGCCGCGTTGTTGGGTATCAACATGTCGCGCATAAACGACGCGATGTAGACGACATGCGTGTCGCGGTTGTATGACACGAGGATCATTGTGTCGGAGCGCCCCCGGGGCTCGTGTATGCGCGCGTCGTCGCCCATCAGCAGTACCGTATAGACCCTGTCGCTTATTTCGACGCGCTCAAATATCAACTCGTCCTCGCCGGCTTCGTCTTCATCGCCGACACTGCCATCGCCGCCGTCACCCTCATCGCCCTCGTCGCCCCCGTCGCCCGTCCCATCAGTCGCCAAATTTGCGCCCTTTGCGGACTCTGCCAACAAAAGCGTAGCGTATTTCGACGTCACATCCGACGATTCACCTGATGCCTGGCTAGATTCCTGGCTGGATGCTTGGCTGGATGTCTCGCCTGATGCCTGCAGGTATTCGTCTTCAATGGCCTCGCGAAATTCTTCGTCCGTTATTTCGGCGTCCTCTTCCTCGACGACCCGGTAGTATTCCTCTTCCGAAATAATTTCAAGCCCCTCGTCGGGAGCGAAGTCGAACTCCTCGTCAAAGGCGCCATCGCCGGCTTCCACGATTGCCACGCTGTTCGCGGTGAGCCGCGCATCTATATAGCTGTAGGCGACGGTAAAACCGACAATCAGAACCAATATTACGGAGAACAATATGATCAGTCGTTTTTTCATTGTATGTTCCTCTTCATATTATATATACACACAAAGCCATTATATCATTATCGGAAGCCCCGCTCCAACGCTTTAAGCATTAAAAAGATGTAATAAATTTGTTGGGCATATATTCGCAATAAATACGACTTAAAATGGCTAATAAATGCCAGTAATAAGTGGTATAGATTTACTGAAATGCACTATCTGCGCCGATTTGGAGGATATATCACATTTATAAAGCTAACTAACAAAAGTTTGTCCACTGATAAATCAATTAATTAGCCTATTGATTAGCCTATTACTTAGCCTATTACTTAGCCTATTACTTAGCCTATTACTTAGTCTATTGATTTATCTATTGATTAGTCTAATAGTTAGTCTAATAGTGGTCACGACAGTGCCGTCACCAACATGGCACGAAAGTATGGAGTCGTGGACACTATCGCGACGCAATGCGGCGCGCGGGCGCTTCGCGCCCGTAAGGCGAGGAGAAT
>Ga0099364_10007667_pt1 | contig 15355 bp, 9 predicted proteins | sample TergutTh196P3_FD_73070 | JGI IMG/M metagenome (GOLD analysis project Ga0099364, IMG submission 73070) | Microcerotermes parvus P3 segment gut microbial communities from Pointe-Noire, Republic of the Congo - Th196 P3 | ecosystem: Host-associated > Arthropoda: Insects > Digestive system > Gut ... | reverse complement strand
GTAAGCTCTTTATCCAAATCTTCCACCTTAATTACAAGTGAGAATGTTTTTCAGGAAGCTGCCAAGGAGATAAGGCCCTACCTTGATAAAATGGTAGAGGAGCTTATACTCCCCGGTTCCGGTGTTGACGGCTACGAAAACTTAAAGCAGCTCTACGATCTTGCAAAGTCCGGAAAGTCCTGCCTCCTCCTTCCCGAGCATTACAGCAATATGGACCTTTCACTTTTAACCTACCTTGTAGACAAGGCAGGAGAGCAAGGAGAGGAAATCAGCAATTCCATCATAGCCATAGCAGGTATGAAGTTAAACGAAGATAACCCCGTGGTCTCCGCCTTTGCAAGTGCTTACTCCCGCATTGTAATTTGTCCAAGCCGATCTTTTCAAACCCTTGATCCTGAAAAAGACAAGGCGGAGATACAAAGGGCAAATATAATTAACCGCTCTGCAATGAAGGCAGTAATAAGATGCAAGTATAAAGGTCATTTAATTTTGATTTTCCCTTCCGGTACCCGTTACAGACCGGGAGACCCTTCTACCAAGAGGGGAGTGCGCGAAACAGATTCCTACATAAGATCCTTTGACTACATGTGCCTTGCCGCCATCAAGGGGCAGGTCTTGCATGTACGCCCCGGTGACATGATGGACGATGAAGTTACCCATGACAAGGTTCGCATTAGTTTTAGCCCCGTGATTAACTGCACCGAGTTCCGCGACAAGGTAAGAGCCAAGGCGGAAGAGCACGGCGTCCCCGATGGAGACGAAAAAAAGCAGGCAGTGGCGGATGCCATCATGGAAGAGCTAGAGAGAATGCACCAGGACAGCTAATACTGTTCCTATCTTAGCGCCGGGTAATGTTATAATTTATATTATCACCATCAACTACAGCGGTGAAATTGTATGAAACTCCCTCAGCATAGTTAAACTGCCGCTCCCAAATCCTTGATGAATATGTTGTGTTAATAATTGTAGAATTTCTATCACTGAAAGTTTGTACCCTAATATAGGCAGCTTCTATTGTGTGCTGACCGGGAGGCAGATAAAATTCACCTTGATAAAATTCTGTTACTCTGGCAGGGAAGGCATTTATAAAATTTTCAACATTTTCCGGGCTCGAATTACTGATAAAACTTGCTTTGGTAGTTGAACTTGTACCGCCATACTCTGTTGGGTTCCTGCCATTAATACTTATGATATAAGCATTTTCTCCTGTATGTAGAGTAGCAGCCTGAGGGAGCTGGTTCCCATTGTAAACTACATTGTTTCCCTGTATTACATAATTCCCATTACGCCTGTCATTAATAATGTAGGCTCTTGTAAGAGCTGCTATGTTGAATGCCCTTATGTTTGCATTGTTCAGCCTGGTATTTATTGTAATGTTGTTAAGTCTGGTACCAGCGAAAGCATTGGCTCCTATAGTTCTTACGCTGGCAGGAATTGTAATGCGTGTAAGAGCACCGTTATCCCTGAAAGCATTTGCGTTTATTGTTGCTACCCTGCTCCCAAGAGTGACGCTCTCCAGACTGTTGTTTTGAAAAGCTCCATCACCTATGGTAGTAACATTGTTGGGAATTACTACGCTTGTTAGGTTGTTATCCCTGAATGCACCATTCCCTATACTTGTTACCCTGCTGCCTATTGTTAGATCTTCTATCTGATTGTTTAAAAAGGCATTGGCTCCAATTGAAGTAATATTGTCTTCTATGACAAGGCTGCTTATTTGGTTATTCGCGAATGTTCCTTCCGGTATGCTTGTAATATTCTCCGGCAATGTAAAAGTTTCTATACGGTTGTTCCTGAATACATTGCTTCCTAGTGTTGTAACTGTTGCAGGTACATCAATATGGGTTAAGAGGTTTTGAGAAAATGCATTGTTTTGTATAGTTGTGATATGCGGCGGTATAACAAGCCTTTCTAACCTGTTATTGTTGAAGGTATCAGTTCTAATTGTATCAATACTGCTAGGAATAGTTATGCTGCTTATCTCGTTATTTTGAAATACACCTGTTCCCATAGATGTAACACTGTTTGGAATTACTGCACTTCTTAATTGATTTCCTCTAAAAGCAGTGTTTCCTATTGTTGTAACAGTATCGGGGATTCTGATACCGCTAAGATTCTTACCGGCAAAAACATTGCCTCTGATTTCTACAACTCTTCTCCCTTCAAGGCTATCGGGTATTCTTAAGTTTCCTCCCCTGCCTGTATAAGCCGTTATTATGCTGTTAGATCTATTGCTTGGAGAAACTATGTACTCATAGCTCCCCGTTCTAATGGGAAAGTCTCCTTGCAGTGTTCTTCTTACTCTGCTTTCATCACCCCAGAACCCATAACTTCCTCTGGTTCCAAGTAGTATGCTGAAGCGCAGGCCCGGGAGACTTTGATGGAAAGAAAAAATTTCCGGTTGATATAAAACCCCTGCTCTTATAAAAAAGGATGGAGAAAAATTAAATTCCAGGCCTGCACCGCCGCTTATTCCTATGCCGCCTATATCCCGGAATTTTACATCGTAATATACATCATCATTTGGTTCTGTGTCGTTATAAAGTCTAAACTCTGCATTTAACATGGGGTAAAAAAATAACTGTGCCCTGTATAAATTCATAGGGAGTCTCATATTTGCGTCTAATCCAATGCCTGCAAATCCGTAATTCTCTGTGTTACTTAGAGGCGGAATATGAACCAGGTATTGTAGAGCATATCCTAAAGCAAGTCTCTCTAATTCTGCATCCCCTGCAAGAGTTATTCCAACTGCATTGGTATCCAGAGGCCTTGGCTCCAATACCGCGCCTAAATGGTATGAATGGCAGGTAGAAAATATTACAAGAACAGCTGCGGCAAAAAATAACAAGAAAGTCTTCTTCATGTTACTCTCCTTTTAATTAACTATATCTTTATTTAAAAACAGCATCCGCTCTCTCTGTGAACCAAAGAAAAACTGCCTCTGCCCTGTTGGAAAAAGAGTTGCTTATCCTCTCCCGTATTCCCGAGAAAGAAGCCGCTCTTGCCATTGAGGCTGCATACACAACTATATGATCGTTAGCATCTATAAGTGCAACAACAGAGCGCAGATTGTTTCTGCTTATCAATGGTAGTATGCCGTATGTCAAGGTGCTTAAATTTTCCTGGGTGAATATCATAATGCCGGGGTATAAAAAGTAATTGTATTGGTAATTATTTTCTCCAAAAGTTGTATCTCTTTGGCGTGCATAAATAGTTAGCTCTCCCGGAGGCCTGGCATAGAAAGGATCGGGAATACGGTTTCTGGATGAAGGTCCATCTACAATAAAAGAAGATTCGTAAAAGATCCTCATGCTCCCACGGGAAGCAGAGTAGTACTGTATGCCTGTTAAACTGCTGAGTTTTAATAGTTCGTTGTATAGAGCTGTTCTCTCCGCCTCGTTCCAGGCTCTTCCCCCTTCAGGCTTGGGGTAAATGTTTAGTGTTTCCACCATGATGCCGGGGTTTAGACTGCTTTGAATTGATATTAAAAATGTCCTTAGTATATTGTTATTGGGGATTAGACCCGCTGTTGAATTATTTCCAAACTGTGCAAGGACCGGCTTCTCTCCCCCAAGCAGTGCTGCTGCCCGCTCCCTTCCAACCAGATCATCCAGATCCAGGGCAGACAAAGCTGAGCACATTAAAAGCAGTGCAAGAAGCAAAGCCATGCCTTTCATAAAAAACTATCTAATGCCCCTGTAGTAAACTCTTACCTGCTTGTAAAGACCATCGCCTTCGCTCTTGGTTTCTACATCGCTTATGTCGTTAAGGGTGGTGTGAATTAAGCGGCGGTCGAAGGGGTTCATTGGCTCAAGCAGCATGGAGGAGCGGTTCTCCCTTACCTTGTCTGCCACTGTATAGGCAAGGCGTACTAAGGTTTCCTCACGTCGTATTCTGTAGTTCTCACTGTCCAGTATGATACGCATGTCTTCGCCGCCGCGTCTTCCGGCATATATATTTGCAAGGAGCTGCAGTGCGTCAAGGTTCTTGCCTTTTTTTCCTATTAATATAGAAGAAAACTCTGAATCAATTTTTAAACCAAGCTTGCGATCTTCACGGAATACAATCTGAACCTTGCTTACATAACCCATGCGCTCAACAAGACCTTCAACAAACTCTATCATCTCTTTTTCAAAATCATTCTTTGGCTCAGGGTCGCCGAAGATAGGGCGGCTAACATTTTGCCTGTCTTTGCTGCCTGAACCTTGTGCCGAACCTTGCTCTGCAGCCTGTGCAGCATTGATCGCTGCATTAAGTACCGCATTGTCCTTTGCTGCGGCTCCAAGATTGTTGGTATGGACTTTTATTTTTACGTAGCCTTTTTTAAAAAGCCCTGAGCGCTGCGTCTCCAGTATCTCTACATCAAAATCATCTTTTTCAAGTCCCAGCTCTTCTGCCGCTCTATCAATAGCTTCCTTTTCTGTACGTCCTTCGAATTCATATACCATATATACTCCTTACCGCCAAAGGCAGCTTAAATCGGAAGGCTCCGCAAGGCGGAGCCAAAACTCCTTACCGTAGATAATCAAACTATTTTTTGTTTTTCTTCTTTGGAGCAATGACAGGGCTTGCTCCCTGCGAAGTCCCCTCACTTGCCGGCTTCCTTTTAATGATGTACTTGTTGATCAATACCTGCTGCACAAGGGTAAGTACGTTGGACATGATCCAGTAAACCAAAAGTCCCGAAGGCATATCGTAAAGTATAAAGAAGAATATAATGGGCAATGCATAGAGCATTAGCTTCATCTGATTGTTCCCTCTTTGCTCCGGTGTCTGAGTTACCTTTCCGTAAATCAACTGTGAACCAACATAGATAAAGGGCAGCAGCCTTAAGGCAGTCCAACCCAGTATGGGCAGGGCAAAGCCGTCAAACTCAACTATATACTCAGGGCGTGAAAGGTCTGTGATCCAGCCGGGAATAAACATCGCACCCCTAAGGTCAAAATGATTGTTAAAGAGGTTAAACATCGCAAAGAAGATAGGCATCTGCAGCAGCATGGGAAGACAACCGGCAATGGGGTTGTAACCTTCTTTCTTGTAAAGTTCCGCCATCTCCTGGTTTAACTTTTGCTTATTGTCCTTGTACTTTTCCTGCAGCTCTTTGATTTTAGGTGCAAAGGTCTGCATGCGTAATGTAGATTCCGAACTCTTTCTTGTAAGCGGGAACATCACTACCTTTACTAGGAGGGTAAGAAGGATAATTGCAATGCCGTAGTTTGGAATCATATTGTGGAAGAGAACCAAGAACCATTTTAAGATATTTTCAAGCGGAGCAAGAAAACCCCTAGTTTCGGCAATGTCTCCAAAACCCGTGTCGCGCAGATTAAAATGATTCACACCTCTCTCGTAGGTGTTTAGAACTTCCTGGCTTTTTGGACCTATATAAAAAAGATAAGAATCAGTTATTTGCGAAGTAAGCTGCGCCGGATGGCTTATTAAAAGACGGGAACTGTTGGGCAGTCCCTGTTCCGGATGCGCTGCAAATGTGATCTCGTAATTTCTTGCATGGGGTATACGTTCAAAGAGGGCAATAAGTGAAAAGTATTTTCCCGATATAGAGGCCCATGTAGGCATATTGCCTATTACCAGGGGATTTCTATCGTTTACACTTTCTGTCCTCATCCTTTCGTTTTGATAAGTAAGGTAGTGGCGGAATTCGTAGCGTCCATCAAGATTGGTAAAGTAGGGACCAATCTGTGGGCTAAAGAGCAGGGTATAAGCCGCTCCGTTAAAATCAAAGGCCCTGGTAGAGGGTATGCTCCTGCCGTCCAGGTCTATGCGCAGCTCAAATATATATTCGCCTGGTATAAATTCGTAGCGCTTGGTCAGGGTGAATTCTGTCCCGGATGCTGTACGGTAATGCTGATAAAACTCTACAACATTATTGTTGCCAAGTGGCTGTCTTACATAAAAGTTAGTAGTCTCCGGTCTTACCCTTCCCGATATCACATCATCCCTGCTGCCAAAGGCAATTGCAAAGGCATCTGAGCCGGCAGTTCCCGGGAGTATCATTTCTACAGGGTTTCCGCCGTCATCATGATCCAGTAACTGAAAGGAAATTATATTGCCGCCTGCATTGGAAAGTAAAACTCTTATTAAATCAGTTTGAATGGGTATGGGGGGCAGTAAAGGAGCTGCATCAATGGGTACAGGTCTGCCAAGGTTCTGTGTGTCTTCAAGGGGAAAGCTTTCTCCTGGAGTCTGATCAGATAAGACCTGCTCCAAAGCGCTCATTTCTGAAGGCGCCCTTTCTGCAGGGGCAGCTTCTGTGGGAGAGGGAGCAGGCTGAGGAGCTGCTTCGGGAGGCGGGTACATTGCGGAGTTTATCATTAAAAATGCAATCATTACTCCCATAGAGAGTACCACAGCTAAAATAGTTCTTTTTTCCATGTAATGTCCTTAAGGAAGGGGATCGTAGCCGCCGGGATGAAAGGGGTGGCAGCGTAAGAGGCGCTTTATTGCAAATAATAGACCGCGCCCTGCTCCGTACTTTTGCACAGCCTCATAGGCATAATGCGAACAGGATGGCACATAACGGCAGCTTGGAGGAAAGTGCGGAGAGACGGCATATTGGTACAGGCGTATAAGTTTTGATACAAATAATTTCGATAAACTTTTATTAATCATCAGGCAATTCCTGTTTTAATAATGCTGCTTTTGTAAATAATTCCCTCATTAGTTCCATTCTAATTGTAAAGCTGCTTTCCTTGTTATTGTTATGCAGCAAAACCATATCATAACCTTTTACAAGGCAGTTTCGTAAATGCCTATAAGCTTCCCGGCTTAAACGGCGGGAACGGTTTCGTTCTACTGCGTTTCCAAAACCCCTTGGAAAAGTAAAAGTAATACGATTATAATCAAGACCGTTTAACCTTTTTAATAATCTTACTCCCTTATGGTTAACGCTTTTTCCGGCGTTAAATACTTCCCTAATCTCTTCCCTGCTCTTTAATTTTTCGTTTTTGGGGAAGCTAAAATCGCTACCGCCCATGCTTTTCTAATAGGGCTTTTTCTCGTCAGATACTGAAAGTTTTAGCCGGCCTTTGGCTCTTCGGCGCTTTAAAACCAATCTTCCGCCCCTGGTCTTCATCCTTGCACGGAAACCAAATTTACGGTTCCTTTTGACCTTGCTGGGCTGATAAGTACGTTTCATAGGTTCATCTCCTGTATTGGATACAACGTTCACTAATTAAACACTGAGTAGTAGGCAGAGTATATAAAAAGACTCTGTTTTAATCAAGTAGTACACCCAGGATGTTTAATAACTATTACAACTTCTATCTGGCGGGAACAGCGGGCATAAAAAATTTGTTGAGCCCCAAGTCTGTTTGGCTACCGAAGGTGCGAAACCTTTTTTATGACCGCTGCTTCCCGCCGGTTTTATGATTAGGGTATAATGTGTGTTTTTAGTGCTTTCTATGACTAAACACCGTGGGTTTTTAACAGAAGTTCGTACATATTATGAAGCATTTCTGACATCCCCATGCCGCTAAAGCCCGGGTCGCTGTCTCCTATGCCCAGCATAAGGCGGCTGGCGAAGGTGTAAATAAGGCAGGAATGCATTTTTGCCCAAAAATCCGGGTCTGTATCGGCTCTGATAACACCGTAATCTATTAAGGCATTAATTATAGACTTAACGACCTTCTCGTTTCCCATAATATAGTCCTCTGTCATGAACTTTTTGACCACAGGATTGCGGTGCTGCTCATGGAGTATTACATATAGCTCATTTAAAAAGTACTCAACCCTGCCTTCAGGGAAAACAAGGCTTAAACAGGCAATAATTCCATCGGCACTGGGGTTATCCTTTAGGGCGGAGAGTTTGTCCAGTTCCAGAACAGGGCGGGTAAATTGGGAGTACTCGTCTATTATATAGTCCAAAATGGCGTTTTTTGAAGAAAAATGATTATATATGGAAGATTCTTTCATTCCCGAAGCCGCCGCCAGCTCGCGCATGGTGGTCTCGGTAAAACCCTTTGCTGCAAAGAGTTTAATGGCTTCTTCGAGTATTTTCTGCTTGCCGGATTTCTTTGCCTGTTCTATATCCATTCTTGATTGCAGATTAGCACAGATTATATATTTATTGAAGATATTTAATATTTAAATACACCTTTTCTTACACTTTTTTCGCTTTTTTTGCATTTTAATCGAAAATTCATTTGACAAACTTGCGTTAGTTAGGTAATAATTTGATATGTACTAACGTTAGTTAGTGTGTCGGGCAACAAAAGCAGGTAAAAAAGGAGGTCAAAATGGATGATATCTTAGTAAAACAAGCACCAAATATTTTCCATTTTAAAAGGTCCCGTCTTTTTAAGCAGTTCACTGAAGCTGTAAATTACCCTGTGGTATTGGTATGCGCCGGGGCAGGATATGGAAAAACCACTGCCGTCCACGATTTTGTCTATGAGCATAATACTTCTACAGCCTGGATGCAGCTCTCAGAAAGGGATAATGTCCCCGGCCGTTTTTGGGAGAATTTCATACACAGCATTTCCCTTGTGAACATGCCTTTTGTCAATGCCGCATCCAAAATGGGCTTTCCCGATACCGAAGACAAGTATGAAAACTTCCTTATTCTGCTTAAAAAATATCTTTTTTCCTTTGAAAGACGTATTCTTGTAATGGATGATCTTCATGTACTGGAAGATAAGTCCGTTCTGCGTTTTATTGAAAAATCCATACATAACCTTTCCCTTGGAACATCGATGATAATTATTTCCCGTTCCACCCCTTCCATCAATATAGCATCCCATATCTCAAAGGGACGTTTGTATAATATAAGCGAAGAAGACCTCTGCTTTACAGAAAACGAACTCTCCCAGTATCTGGCGCAGCTAAAAATTTCCCCGCATGTAGGCTGCCTTAAGGAAATAATGCAGGACACAGGCGGCTGGGCTTTTGCGCTTAACCTTATCGCGCGTTATTACCAGAGAGCTCCCTCTTACGAAGGCTATCTTAGAAGCGCCATGAAGTCCAATATCTTTCGCCTAATGGAAACCGAGATCTGGGATGGCATAACGGAGCGGGTGCAGAGCTTTCTTGTGCGCCTTTCATTAATTGAGCATCTTTCCTTTGATCTCCTTGATCAGCTTGCAGCGGGCGATGATGAATTAATTGCAGATACTGAAAGGCAAAACGCCTATTTACGAAGGGATAACTATATTAATGCCTACGTTATACATCATCTTTTTCTGGAATTCCTTGCAACTAAGCAGGATAGCCTTAGCGAGGAAGAAAGGCACAACACTTACCTTGTTGCAGGGCAGTGGTGCAATAATAATGGTTTTAAGATTGACGCCCTCTCTTACTATGAAAAGATAGGCGACTATAAAACGATAATCTCCATAATATACGCCATGCCTTATCAGCTTCCCTACGATTTAGCGAAATACTGCATGGAAATTCTGGACAGGGCTCCTTCTTCAGCCTATGACACAGTCCTCTACCTATCTATTACCCATATTAGGTGCTCCATGAGGATGGGAGAGTGGCACAAGGCAAAAGAGCTTGCCGGGCACTATGAGCAAAGACTCCTTAAACTACCTGAAGATAATCACTTTAGAATTGCAAGCCTTGCAGGGCTCTACCTTATATTAAGCTACCTTAGAAACTTTTTATGCCTTAGCGATAATATTTTTGACTTTGATTCTTACATGGAAAAATTTTCCCATTCTAAAGAATCAATGGCTGCTCTTAGCACCCATGCTTGCCGTATACGTGTTTTGGGCCCCTGGGCAAATGCCAACGGCTCTTCCGCCGCCGGCATGCCCGAAGAGTACATAAAAGCGGTATGCAGGGCAAGCTCCTACATGCCCGAAGCATTCAGCGGCTTTATGGACGGTGAAGAGGAGCTTGTAAAAGGCGAGTTGAAATTTTTCCAGGGAGAGCTAAACGAGGCGGAGATCCTTTTAAAGCAGGCGGCGGAAAAAAGCAGAAATAGCAGGCAGTACGAAATTTTTCACAGAACGCAGATCTACCTTATGCGCCTCGCAGTTGTTAGGGGTAATTATGAAAAAGCAGAACATGCAATTAAGGAACAAAAATCCCTCCTCTGTGATGAAGACTACGCAAACCGCTATGTAAACTATGACATAGCCTATGCCATCTTCTGCTTTGTAACCGGCTCTTTGGACAATGTACCTGAGTGGATAAAAAGGGATTTTACTTCCTACAGGCATGCGAGCTTTATAGAGAACCTTGAAAACCAGGTAAAGACCCGCTACTTCTACCGCACCAGAAATTTCCCGCCCCTTTTGGCATACATAGAAGAGATGAAGCAGAGGGAATCCTTTCTTTACGGGCGCGTCTCCCTCCTGGCTCTTGAAGCCTGCATCTATTACCAGATGAAGGACAAAAAAAGAGCCCATGCCTCTTTAGTGGAAGCCTACAATGAAGCCGCCCCCAATGGACTCATAATGTCATTTATTGAACTGGGTAAGGACATGCGCACTCTTGCCTCATCGCTCCTAAAGGAGCAGGACAGTACCGAAGCTGCGCCCGCAGGAGCCGGTGATGCAGCGCCCGCCGCCTATGCACCAGCCGCTGCCCGTGTGCCCGCCGCCTGGCTCGAAATGATAAGCCGCAAGGCTGCATCCTACGCCAAAAGGCAGGCCACTGTAATGGAAGAGTACAGGCGCCACAACAGCGTCCTGGAATCGGTAATACTCTCCCCAAGGGAAATGGAGGTTTTAAAAGATCTATCCCATGGCCTATCCCGCGCAGAAATTGCCGTAAACAGGAACCTTTCAATTAACACCGTAAAGATGGTAATCAACAATATTTACTGTAAACTGGGTGCAGAAAATGTCGCAGACCTTGTTCGCATAGCCATGGAGAGAAAGATTATTTAAATACATTGTGTTTTTATTGGTTCTATGAGACAATTACACATAAAACTTAAAAACTATTGAATAAACAATTCAAAAAGGTGAATATTATGAAAAAAACATTCCTGTTTTTAATGCTTTTCGTTTTAATTTCCGGTTTAGCCTCTGCGCAGTTAATATTTCCCCCACCCAGCGGTCTTGATAATGAAAACCGACTTCTGATGTATTCGGGTTTAGAATGGGAGGATGGTATATTCAATATGTTCGACTCCCTTTACGCACCACCCATAATGTCTACACAGGCACGTTACAGTGCAGGGATATTCCGGGGCGATATAGATAATTACCTTGATATAATTTTTCATGATAAATATGTAGGAACCTTCATCTTTGCCGGTGCCTTTCCTTCGGGGGAAGCCGTTAATCAAAGTGATACCGATTTTATTCAGAATGGGCTTAGTTTTGGCATGGGCAGAACCATCAACTGTTCCTATATTGCATTCTACTATGGTGGAGATCTTTTGGATTCCATTCATGTAAGAAATAATGATGTTGAGGGATATAATTCTTTTTGGAGAAACAGGTTTGCTATTTTATTCAGTAATCCTACCTTGGGTGCATTCAGACTTGACGGTATCATGAACATGGAAATGGATCAGGAAAAAACAAATGATGGCAATTCTTTAGGCAGGTTACATGAAAATGCCCCTTCCTTTGCCCTAAGCTGGGGTGGTCTTACCCTTGGTAGTTTTATTCCCTATGTTACTATAGGTTATCAATTCCCGCGTACTAGTACATTCGGTACTTTAATTACTGGTGATATTTATAAAGAAGCTTCTTATGTCTCATCTTCTTACCTTGCTTTACAGACAGGGCTTCACTATGAAATTGATGAGAATAGATGGCTTAGGGGAGATCTCTCCTTTGTCTTTGCAACTCAGGAAAGATACAGTGGTGATGGTGAAGCAATAGGATCAGAGTCAGATCCTGTTGATCCCTATAGACGAGGGGGAGGCTGGGGTCTTGGTTTAAGAACAGTCTACAGGCAGGAAGTTAATGTACATAATTTTAGCTTTGGCTTTAGTCCCAGCTTAAGTGCTGCCTTCAGAAGTACTAAGACTCCCATGGAGCAGGGAGAACGTAAAGATAGTGTTAATGATTACTTCGTTCAGATTTTAACAGGTGTCGATCTGGGTGTAAGATACAGACCCAACTCCACCTTCTCTTTTTACTCAGGTCTAAGTTTAAGAGTTCTTAACTGGGGCTTTAACTATGCTTCCGAAATTGACGGCAATGCCACTGAACGCTACCAGCGCTTTGACGGCATAGCCATATATGGAACTTCTCTTGCAAGTTACGAGAACTACAAAAACGAAACGGTACAAAACTACCTTGGCTTTGGCATGGTCATAGAACCCAATGCAAACCTTTCTGTAGGAATGGGGCTTAACTCCTTTATAGACAGGTTCTTTATCATTAGGCCAAACACACTAAGAGTAGAGACAGGTGAGTTCTTTGAACACCGCGGTGAATACACAAACGGTGCCTGGCTTATGGGATTGTTCCGGGGTATTAAACTCGACCTCACAATCAGTTATAGATTCTAGGAGTCTAATGTGACTAGAGAAATGCTATCGGCAAAAAAAGTGCCGGGTTTTTCCCTGCACAAAACTCTGCCCCTTGTAGTGGGCATACTGCTTCTCTTTAGTTTTCTCTCCTGCGACACCTTTCGCCTTCCACCTGTCGTCAGATTCGACAGCCAGGGCGGAAGCCACATAAGTGATGTTATAGTACAAGACGGCACCCGCCTAACTCAGCCCCCCGACCCGACCCGCGCTAGTTATGTCTTCGCAGGCTGGTACACCTCCCGAGCCTTCGACCAGCCCTACAACTTCTCGCTCCTCGTTTATAACTCCTTCACCCTCTTTGCCCGCTGGGAGCTGCGCGACACCCCGCGTGTTGCAGTGGTGGAATTTTTTGCTTCACCTGATAGACCGCCTCTTATAGCTGACTTTACAAAAACGGTTCACATAGGTTTTCCCGTAAGCCGGCCTGAGCAGATCCCTATATTGGAAGACTTTATTTTTTCAGGCTGGTACAGTATAGACCCGGCACTAGAAGATCCTGATGCATCTGTTCCCGTCTATCTGCAGCCGGATAATCCTGTTTATCCCATTTTACCAGGTGGAACCGAGCCTTACAATTTTAACAGCGCTGTAACATCGGACTTAAAGCTATACGCCCTTTGGTTACCTGTGGCAGTTTACGATGTCACATTTAATTTCTGTGATGATCAATCAACCCCGGACGTATATCATGTACAGATCGGCAATCCTGTTGCCCGCCCTACAGACCCAACAGCTCCAAGCGGCAGCATAGTTGATGGTTATGATTTTGGAGGCTGGTACCTGGACGAGGACTATACATCTCCCTTTGATTTTAATAGTCCCATTACTAAAGATACTGATCTATATGCAAGATGGTACCCCGGTGCTCCTACGCCCTTTATAGTTACCTTTAATTATTTAGATGGAAGCTCTACCCCCACAACAGAGTCAGTATTCCCTAACCACATGGCTATAAGACCAACTGACCCTGTCTGGGATCGCCCACATAGTTTTGTTAACTGGTATACTGTAGACCCAACGAACGGTGGCGATGTAGCACCCGGCGATTCCGGCTACCCTGCCTTCCCTTCGGGAACTTCACCCTATAATTTTTCCACTCCTGTAACAGCTAATCTTGACCTGTATGCAATGTGGGATGAACTTAAACCTTTTACAATAACTTTCCATACAGGCAGCGGCAGTACAGGTAGTATAGATATTGACATTGGCGGTTCATCTATTTCTCCAATAACTATTACATCCGGTCAAGCGGTGCTGCAGCTTTACGATACCGAAGTAATTTCTGTACCTGTCCCTGCAAGTTTTAATAGACCTTATGAAACCGGAACCCACGCTGTTACGCCGGTCTCTCCAATTCCCACGCCTCCACAATGGGGTACGCCCGGTCAATACAGCTTCCGGGGCTGGTACACTGATAACAAGACTTTCTTAAACAGGTTTGATTTTAACACTCCCATAAGCGGGGACTTTAATCTCTACGCCAAGTGGCTGCCCCACTACATGGTGGACATAGCCGGCGGTGAGTTTATGATGGGAAGTGCCAGAGATGACTGGGAAGCTCTTGTAAGCGAGATGCCCCAGCACAGGGTTATAGTCAGCGACTTTGTAATGGCAGGTGTAACAGTGACCCGCGAACTTTGGCTTTATGTAATGAACCATACCGATTTTATGGCATTGCCTGACTCTACTTACTGGCTGCCCAGTCAGTCAAACAGGAGTATACCTCCAAATGCGAATTGGGATAGGGAATCTTATCTTGGTGAAATTAGATCTATTTCTTACTTACCAGTGGAAACCGTGTCCTGGTATTGGGCTTTAGTTTTTTGCAACAGGTTAAGCATACTGGATGGGCTTGAGCCTGTGTACACAATTTCCAACAGCAGAGATCCGGATGTGTGGGGACGCATCCCTACGGGAACAAGTACAGTTTGGAACAGAGTGCTTGTAGATAGAGAGGCTTCCGGTTACAGGCTTCCTACTGAGGCCGAGTGGGAGTACGCCTGCCGTGCAGGGACCACTACAGGTTTTAGTAATAATTCAAATTCATTAAATCCCCAGGATCATATTTCACCTGAAGCAAATTACAATACAACTCCACGACCTTCTTCTATCACAACACCTGTAGGAACTTACCCTGCTAATCCTTGGGGGTTCTTTGACATGCATGGTAATGTTTGGGAGTGGTGCTTTGACTGGTTTAACGAGAAGGACTATTATGCAAACTCCCCCCTGCGCGATCCCCAAGGGCCTGAATCCAGCGGTACATCGGGAGGAACAAGGGTAATGAGGGGCGGCTCTCATCGTTCAGAGATGCGGGACATACGCTCGGCAAACCGCTGGCGCCATATTCCGCCTTACACCGTAAACACCAATGGGCAAACGGATTTTCAGGGCCTGCGTATTGTTGTCAACAGTGACAGGTAGGCGGGAACACTGTCCCCGATTTTGGGAACACTGTTCCCGTAGTAGAGTTTGAAAAGGAGTACCGATTGAACGTTGTCTGTCTACTAAATTTAGTAGTCAGATGAAATCTAAGGAGTATATATGAAAAAAAGTATCACATTAATTTTAACTGCATTGTTTGTAGCCTTGTTTATCACAGCCTGTGCATGTCCACCGGATTTTGTTCAGCCACCAACTGCGGCTGAGCGTGCTGCTGCCCAGCGCGCTGCAGAACATGCACCTGCTCCTGCAAGAACAACACAGCCAGCAATAGCTCCTGAAGAATCAGAGCTGCCTCCTCCCTCTCCGCCCATCATTGCAGAACTCCCCGGTGAAGCCGAGCCTGAGCCCATACTGGCAGAGGAGATGGAGAGATATAGGATAGATATAAATCCCGAGATTGGACTTTCATCCATCTTGTTCAACCCTTATGAAGATGATATGACCTTTAGCCTT
>Ga0099364_10007666_pt1 | contig 15356 bp, 12 predicted proteins | sample TergutTh196P3_FD_73070 | JGI IMG/M metagenome (GOLD analysis project Ga0099364, IMG submission 73070) | Microcerotermes parvus P3 segment gut microbial communities from Pointe-Noire, Republic of the Congo - Th196 P3 | ecosystem: Host-associated > Arthropoda: Insects > Digestive system > Gut ... | reverse complement strand
CCAAAACCTTGATCTTCCATAAGATCACGCAGAGCATAGGCTTTGCGGTATTGAGAAAGCGCAAGAGGCATTTCGCCTTCTATGCGGAAAATCTCGCCAATCCAGTATTCGGCTTCCGGGTAATCTTTTAGTTTTCCAATAGCCTGCAAAGCCGCGTTAGCTGAATTGTTAAGACTGTCTTTGGGAATGCGGTAATACAATTCTTCCAGAGCGGCGTTTGCAGCGGTATAATGCTTGTCATAAATATAACGCTCTATCCTTTCAAGGGAATCCCCAATACGCCGTACTTCATTTATGGATAAAAGATTGATTAAATCACGTTCCATTTGCTCATACATGGCGCGTCTGTCACGGCGGGCATCTTCAAACAACAACAGGGCGCTGCCATAATCGGCATTTCTGAACCTGAGTTTTCCCTGTTCAAGGGTAAGCCACCACGGCTGCCTTACAGCGGATTGTGAAAAAACAGGAAAAGTTAAAAAAATTAAACAAAATAAAATAACTAATTTACAGAAAAAAATCTTTTTCATAGTTTCTTTAATTCCTCTTCAAATACTGTATCCGCCTCTGCGGCGGTAATTGTTTTTATTACTTTGCCATGTTTAAAAATCAACACCTTGTCTCCGGCTCCTGTAATGCCAATATCGGCATGTTTTGCTTCCTGCGGGCCGTTTACTTCGCAGCCCATTACCGCTATGGTTATATCCTTGTCCATAGCATAAAGTTTAGGCATCCAACGGTCTGTAAAACCGTGTGTGTCAAAACCATGCCTTCCGCAGCGCGGACAGGAAATAATTTTTACACCGCCGCATTTGAGCTTTTCACAGCCTGCTTGCTGCGCCGCTGCCCTGATAATTTCCCTTGCGGCGATTACCTCATTTTCTACGGTATCTGAAAGCGATACCCTGATTGTATCGCCAATACCCTCTGTTAACAGCGGAACAAGAGCCGCCGTACTGGAGGTTACCCCTGCGACAAGAGGGCCGGCTTCGGTAAGGCCCAAATGCAAGGGCGCATCCGTCCTTTGCGCCAGAATTCTGTTCGCTTCTATAGTATCGGCAATTCCGCTGGCTTTCATTGATACCAGAAAATTGTTAAAGCCAAATTCCTTAAAAATAGCAATTTCCCTTTCCGCCGCCTGAACAAGGGCTTGGGCGGAATTTAACCCCTCCTCTACCCTCTGGCGGATATCCAAAGGAAGGCTTCCGGCATTTACCCCTATGCGAATGGGGATGTTTTTAGCGGCGGCTTTTTCCAGAACAGCGCTTATTTTGTCTTTGCCGCCTATATTGCCCGGATTTATGCGTATTTTGGCAATAGAGTGATCCATGCACCTAAGAGCGATTTTATAGTCAAAATGAATGTCTGCGACAAGAGGCATGGAAACCATTTGAGAAAGCTGCCCCAAAATATCAGCAGACTCTATATCAGGGACGGCAAAACGAAGCAGCCTGCAGCCCATTTTGCCAAGTGAATCAATCCGTTTGGATAGGGTATCTCCGTTAATATCCGGCAAAGAAAGGCTGTCTTTCCACATGGTTTGGATAACCACAGGAAAATTGCCCCCAATTTGTACAGGGCTGACATGTGAAAAACCGCCTACTTTGACCACTTTAGACAACATCTTACTTTATTTATACCAGAAAAAGGGGAGTAACACTATATTTATTTGTTAGAAGTTAATTTTTACATTATAATTAATAAATAACATGGAATTTTTAATTGAGGCTGAAGAAAAAACAGTTTTATTAACTCAGGCGCGTGAAACTATTACGGCAAAATTGGAAGGCCGTAAACCTGTTTATCCGCAGATTGTTTCGCAGGCTTCCGTTCTAAATGAACCATGCGGCGCTTTTGTAAGCCTCCATACGGTAAATGGCAAAATACGCAGCCTTAGGGGGTGCATTGGCAGAATGACAGCCAGCCTGCCGCTGATAGAAACTGTCCGTTTAATGGCAAATGAAGCCGCATTTGGAGACCCCCGTTTTCCGCCGCTCAAAAAAGAAGAGCTTCCCCGCTGCCTCATAGAAATATCGGCGCTTTCCCCCATGATTTCATGCCCTGATCCCTTGCAGGTAAAGGTGGGCGTACATGGACTTTACATAAGAAGAGGCGGAAATTCAGGGGTACTTTTGCCTCAAGTTCCCGTTGAACAGGGCTGGAATCTTAATGAATATCTTGAGTATATAGGCGTTAAGGCAGGACTCTCCCGGCAGTCATACAAAGAACCGGGTACAGAGCTTTTTACTTTTACAGCCGTTGTTTTTGGAGAGGAGTAAGTCTGCTTTATGGAACGCCGTCTTTGTGAATTTTTAACACAGGAAACAGCCGCTAAAGCAACTGTGATATCCCAGGATAACACAACCGATCCTATTGTAACAGGTTTGGAATACGATTCCCGCAATGTAAAAAGCGGCAATCTTTTTTTTGCTTTGCCGGGTCTTCATACCGACGGCAGCCTCTACATTGATGATGCAATAGCAAAAGGAGCTTCTGTAATTGTCCATGAAAACGAAATAACTCAAAAAAATCCCAAAGCGTTTTACATTAGAGTGGAAAATTCCCGCTTTGCAATGTCTCCTATTTCTTCGGCTTTTTACAATTATCCTTCCCGCAGTATGCAGGTAACAGGCGTTACCGGAACTGAGGGAAAAAGCACTACAGTTTACCTTATCTGGCAGCTTTTAACTTTACTTGGCAAAAAAGCCGGCTTTTTTTCTACCGTACAACAGTGTTTTGGCGGCGAAGTTATGTGGAACAGTGAACATCAGACCACTCCAGAAGCGCCGGTGGTTCAAAAACTGCTGAAAGAAATGGCGGATAACGGCTGCGAATACGCTATAGTGGAATCAAGCTCGCACGGGCTTTCTAAATTAACCAATAGGCTTGGAGATGTTGAATTCAGTTCCGCCGTTATTACCAATGTAACTCATGATCACATGGAATTCCACGGAACATGGGAACAGTACAGGAATGACAAGGCAAATTTATTCCGTTCCCTTGATAATTATGTACCGCCTCTTTCAGAAGGCGGCATGGAATCATCTTTTACCGGGCCTTTTGGCATAATAAATGCCGATGATAACAGCTCACGTTACTTTGCAAAGGCAACGCATCATAAAACATTTTCATACAGCGCGGCAGGAATGGAAGCAGACCTTGTAATGGCGGCTATAGAAAGCTGCTCCTGGGGCAACTGGTATCTGGTTTATATTCCCGCATTAAAAGAATATATACAAATAAGGGACAAACTGCCCGGCGCATTTAATTCACGTAATGTATTTGCAGCCCTTCTTTCGGTGTCCTGCCTGTTAAAACTTCCCATAAGAGAAATATCTCCATTCATAAAAAAATTAAAACCTGTCCGAGGAAGAATGACTACAATCTGCAAAGGACAGCCTTTTGAAGTTGTCGTAGATTTCGCGCATACTCCTTCGTCGTTTCAGGCAATTTTTCCGCCTCTTAGGGTCAGGCTGAACAAAACCAAAGGCAGGATAATAAGCGTTTTTGGTTCAGCGGGCGAAAGGGATACGCAAAAAAGGGCAGCACAGGGAAAAATCGCCGCTTTGTATTCTGACATAATAGTTATAACAGACGAAGATCCGCGCAGCGAAAAACCAATGGATATACTGGAAGAAATCGCAAAGGGTGTTACAGAAAATGAGCAAAAAAAATTCGTACGTGAAACCGATCTGTTTCTGATACCGGACAGGCCAAAAGCTATCCGCAAAGCGCTTAGTCTTGCACAAAACGGAGATCTTATTTTGCTGTTAGGCAAAGGGCACGAAAACTCTATTATTTATGCGGATCACGTTATGCCTTTTGATGAGATAACAGAAGCCGAAAAAGCGTTAGGCGAAATAGGCTACAGCCGCGCGTAGTTTTTTTAACGAAGCAGTTCCATTTCTATATCGTCAATTACAGAATCCGGAGTGGAAGCCCCGGCGCTTAAACCCACTGCCCTGCAGGAAAAGAAAAAAGGCGGTATTTCACTTGATTTTTCTACCAAAGCGCAGGGTTTGCCGCTTTCCTGCGCTATAGCCAAAAGGCGGCGCGTATTTGCAGATTTACCGCCGCCGATAATAAGTACGGCATCTACTTTTTCCAGTAGTTCGCGCAGGGCCTGCTGCCGGTCCTTAGTGGCGGAACAAATTGTTTGTACGATTTCTAAATCAGGAAAATATTTTTTAATCTCTTCGCCGATACTTTTGTATTCTGTTTCGGAAATTGTAGTCTGGCCAATTAAAGCGGTTTTTGCATCTTTACCGGTATCATACAGCATTTTTGCAGCTGCCTCAGCTTCACTTGAAGAACTTACTACCTTGCAAAAAGAATTAGGGTCTTCACTGACGGCATAACCTAAAATTCCGTCAATCTCGGCATGTTCAGCGTCTCCTGCAATAAAAAGTTTATATCCTGCTTCCAAAAGAGCTTTGGCATTTAACTGTGATTTTTTTACATTGGTACAGGTAGCGTCAATAATATTCGCTCCCCTGCCGCGAAGATCATTTTCTGTTTCTGGATCAATCCCATGTGCCCGGACAACAAGAGAAATATTTTCCATATCGTCCGGCGGCTGGGTTATTTCTTCTACATCCAGGACATTAAGGTCTGCCAGAACTTCGTCATTGTGAATAAGCGGGCCAAAAGTATATACTTTACCCTTGCCGGAGGCTTTTACACGGGCAGCTTCGGCAGTAGTCATATTTACCGCCCGGCGAACTCCCATGCAAAAGCCTAAAACTCTTGAACGAACAACTTTCATTTTACCCTATTATGCCGGCTTCTTTTTATTTTCATTTTTGGATTTAACCTTTTCCAAAAAGTTTACAATGCCGGGAGCTATAAAAAGAGTTGTATAAACACCGGAAAGCATACCAATCATCAAAGTAAGCGCAAAATCACTCATTGAACCCTTGGCAAAGATGAACAGGAACAATACCGCAAGCATGGTTGTAACTGTCGTAATAATGGTACGGCCTAAAACATGTGTCAGCGAAATATTCAGTACATCGACAAAAGAATTTTCCGGGTAAATACGGATATTTTCCCTTATTCTGTCAAAAACAACGATAGTATTGTTAATTGAATAACCAAGTATTGTAAGAATCGCAGCAATGGTTATGGTAGTAAATTCCATCTCTGTCCAGACAACAAAAGCTACAACAATTATAGCATCGTGGATAATTGCAATTACAGCGCTGATAGCGTACTGCGGTTTAAAGCGAATTGTCGCATATAAAAGAATCAAAAGCAAAGTAAGGCCGATTAGTATCCCCGCCTGATCTGCAAGGTCTTTGGAAAAACGCGAGCCGACATAGTCGGAACGAAGAATAACCACTTCGCCCTTTCCAAAGTAAGATTCCAGAACCTGAATAACTTGCCCGCTCTGAATTATTCCTTCATTTTTATCTTCGATCCTGATCATAAAATGACGATCCTGACGTGCGCCTATGCTTTGTACAGAAACACCCTGACTAAAACCTGCCATTGCCGTTCGTACTTCGGAAATATCAATCGGAGCGCTGTTTGGATTAAGGTAATGCACATCATACGGGTTATCACTGCTCAAATAAGGCGTAGCCTGTGAACTGAAAACAAGCCATTGGGAATTGGTATTTGCGCCTGCAACAAGCGAAACCTCAAGGTCTTCCAACTGCTGTGTCATCGCATTTGTAAGCGAGCCTATTGTGCTGTATTCGTTATACGAAAACGCATGGGTTCTGTTTTCTACGCCGGAGCCGGAAATTACAATGTAAAGACCGTTACGATCAAAAGAAAGAATCGCGTTTGATGTTCCATGCCAGCGAAGATTAAACGCCGTTGGTGCAAATTGTACTTCCTGAATAAGCCCTGCCTGAAAATCCACGCCAAGAGTAAAACCTTTTATAACATAACCTGTTATGCCAAAAGCAAGCAATAAAACGGAAAAAATCGCCGCGGGAAGAAACCATTTAGAAAAGTTCATTGTTTTTCTCATTAGTTAGCTCCCCTTAATGCATCTTCCTGAATGCGGATTCTCCAGCTTACGGAAAGTTTTTTGGCATGCAGAACATCTGTGCTAAAGTCGAATATAAGACGTGAGACGAAAAGGGCTGTAAAGACAGATGAAAATACCCCGATTGCAAGGCTTACCGCAAACCCTCTGATTGGGCCTGATCCAAGCTGCGAAAGGAACAACGCCGCAATAAAGGTTGTAATGTTAGCGTCCATAATCGCCCAGAAAGCTTTATCAAAACCGGCTTCTATTACCGCTTTACGCGTTTTACCAAGCAGCATTTCTTCTTTCATGCGTTCAAATATAATAACGCTTGCATCTACCGCCATACCTATTGTAAGAATAAACGCCGCAATAGCCGGCATGGTTAATGTAAAATTTAAAGCAGAAAGAAAACTGAACATTATGTAAAAATTTAATATTTGAGCGATGATCGCGTTTATTCCGGCAGTTCTGTAATATACGAGCATGAAAACAAAAACCGCTAAAACGCCGCCTAACAAAGCATACAATCCCTGACGAATGGTGTCTTCTCCCAGAGATGCGCCTATACTTTGCTGGCTTGCAACTTCAAGTTCTACAGGTAAAGCCGCTGTCCTTAAAACAAGCGCGATATTTTCCGCTTCTTCTGCGCCATACCCTGTAATCTGCCCTCTGTCGCGTATGCCTGTTTGTATTCTTGCGTTTGACCTAACCCTCTCGTCAAGAACGATAGCAAGGTTTCTGCCTACATTAGACGATGTAAGCCTGTAGAAAATTTCCCCGCCTTCATTTGACAACCTGAAAGCAACTTCCGGTTTTCCGTCCATGTAGTTACGGTCTACCGTAGCTTCTTCTATATAGTTGCCGTCAAGACCAACTTCTTTTTCTACAGCGATAAACATAAGGCTTCCGTCAGGATTCCTTGCCTGTTCATCAAGCCCGTATCGATCTTTGATATAATAACCAAGGATCATAACTTCCTGCGGAACAATATTGGGATTAATCAATCTTCCGCTTGCATCAAAAGTTGTCGTAGGATTGGCTCTGTAATAATTGTAAAAAGCCTGTGTAGCTTCTGGAACTTCAAGATGAAAAGCAAGGCTTCCCTTGCCCATAATAATATCGTTTATTCTTTCAGGATCTGCCGTTCCCGGAATTTCAACATAGATCTGATCCGTTCCCTGACGGCGGATAACAGGTTCTGTTAACCCAAATTGATCTATACGGCTGTTTAAAATTTCCAGAGCGCGGTTCATTGCATCTACACGATCGCTTTCGGTTAACGGGCGGCCAAGCCTTTCTGAAAGCGCATCAAGATTTGCCTGCAGTATGATGCTCAAACCTCCTGAAAGATCAAGCCCCAGTTTAACTGCATTTCTTTGCAGGTCTTTTAAAGCGAAAATTTCATCACGGTATTTATTTTCGATTGCTTCCAAAACTTCTCTTCTGCTTGTAAAAGATTCAAGGACTACCCTTGCATTCCATGTATCGGGGAAAGGCCGTCTTGCGTCCTTGTACAATTTTTTTGCCATATCAGTCAGGAATTCAAGATCTTCGGGAACGCTTTGCTCATACCGTGCCGCTTCGAGCAGCCGCTGAAGATCAGCCTGCGCAGCCTGAGAAGAGTACGTCCTTATCTGCTGCCTTGTTTCCAGCGCCATAGCCTGTTGATCTCTGGGTGTCAGTAAATACCAGCGTAATGAAGGCAGGAGAAACATAAAACATACTACCAATACCGCCAGTACGATTAAAAACCTGTACCGTTTACTCATAATTATTCTCCGGATTCGGAGGATTGCCCTTCGTCCTCGTTTTTATCTTCTTTGTCCTTAGATACAGCTGAAATGCTGGAAACGGCACTGCGAAGGAATTCCAGTTTTACATTATCATCTGCTTTGATTATTACAGTTGTTTCCTTGACGCTCTGTATTGTTCCGTGAAGTCCGCCAATGGTAACTACTTTGTCGCCTTTTTTAAGCGCGGAAAGCATTTTTTCGGTTTCTTTGCGTTTTTTACTCTGCGGCCTGATTATCAGGAAGTAAAAAATGGCAATAATAGCGATAAAGGGAAGAAAGCTCATTAATGGGTTTCCGCCCCCTTCCCCGCCAGCCGGGGGTACCATAAGCAATGGAAGAACAAATGTATTCATGGGTTACATCCTTAAAATTATATTTACAGGCACTTTACCATAAAAAAGAGGGGTTATTCAAGGGGGTATTCGTAAATTCCATTTTAACCTATACGGCTTTGTGAGGGCAAATATGTTACTCTTTACTAATGCGTTTGTTTAATTTATACTTCTATCATGATAAAAAACATTAAAATTTTGCGCATTATACCGGCGCTGACAGTTATACTGCTGCTTTTCTCCTGCGTAACTACGGTAACTATAGGCGACGATCTGTCTCCCGCCGAACTGATACAGCGCGCACAGGAAGCTTCTGACAGGAATAGGTATAATGTTGCCATGCAATACTATCAGGCTCTGTATGACAGAAACCGCAATAATATCGATCTGGTTATCACAGCCGAATATGAAATTGCCTTTATTCAATACAAACAAAAACATTACAAAGATGCACGTGAAGGATTTAACGCCCTTTTGCAATACTACAATACCCCAGATGAAGAATTGCTCCCCCAGCATTTCAAAATTCTTGCAAATATAGTCCTGGAAAGTATTGACGAAAAAGAACACCTTTTTTCCAGACGAAAAAAATAGTTATTTATACTCAGGCAGCCAAATTTTATGCGCTTGTAAAAGTTCGTCCGTCATAGATCTGATGTCATCAAGCGGCAACTCTGCGGCGGTGTGCGGCTCGAGCATTGCGGCATGATAGACATGTTCTTTCTTTTTGGTTACGGCGGCTTCTAAGGTAATATTGTGAACGTTGATATGGGTCATATTCATTGCCGCAAGCTGAACAGGCAATTTCCCCACATGGCACGCATTTATCCCCGAACCGTCAACAAGGCATGGAACTTCTACACAGGCAGAGGCGGGCAGGTTTTCTATACTGCCGCCTGTGTTTAAAACATTTCCGCCTATTTTGTACGGGTTATTCGTTACAATGGCTTCCATTATGTACGAAGCATATTCGCCTGAACGCGTGTGTTCAAGAGTGCTTTCGTTTGCCAGTTTTGCATATTCATCTTTCCAGCCGTTTATCTGTTCTATGCACCTGCGGGGATATTCGTCCAGTGGGATATTGAAACGATCAATCAATTCAGGATATTTACTCTTGATATAAAACGGATTGTACTCCGCATTATGTTCGCTTGACTCGGTGCAGTAAAACCCCAGCTTGTCAATGTAATCAAATCGAACCATGTCATTGTGTTTTTCCGATGCATTTTTTTCTTTTGCCCTTCGCCGGATTTCCGGGTACAGATCGATATTATTTTTATCGCGGATATCCAAAAGCCAGCCCATGTGATTGATCCCGGCTATCAATTCCCGCCTGCCGTCCAGTTTATCTTCCATGCCCAAATTTTTAAGCAGCCAATACGAACAGCCCTGCACACTGTGGCAAAGGCCGATTGTCTTAACACCTGTATAGCGCTGCATAAAACCTGTTAACATTGACATTGGATTTGTATAGTTTAAAAACCATACATCGGGGCATACCTTTTCCATGACACGCGCAAATTGTTCCATAACAGGGATTGTCCTGAGCGCGCGCATAATGCCGCCGATGCCAAGCGTATCGCCGATAGTCTGGCGAAGTCCGTATTTTTTGGGGATTTCAAAATCGGCTATCGTGGCGGGGTCATATCCGCCAACCTGAATCGCATTAACTGCAAAACAAGCGCCTTTAAGGGCTTTTTCAAGGTTTTCAGCACCGGCATAACAGGAAATCTTTGAATGGCCGCCTTTTCCCCTGTTAATGGCTGATATTATCCGTTCGCTTTCATTAAGCCTTTGCGTATCAATATCGTACAGGGCAATTTCACATTCCCTGAGCGCTTCGCTTGACATACAATCGCCCAATAAATTACGGGCAAAAATCGTGCTGCCCGCTCCAAGAAAGGAAATTTTCAATTTACCACCTCCAAAAGTTTATACTAACCCACTATTGAAAATAAATCAATTTTCTTGCATAATTACACTGTTCTAAATTGATGATTATATGGAAGAACTGCAGACTACAGAAATACTTGAACACGAAATATTAGAGGACGCCAGAAAAAAAGCCGCGCGTATCCTTAAAACAGCCGATGATTCTATAAACGCCAAAACTGCAGAATGGGACAAAAAAACAGCGCAAACAATCGATGAGATAAATAAAAAATTTAATGAACAGAATGAACTGACTACCGAAAAAATCATGGCGCGCCTTCCTGTTGATAAACTAAGAATCAAAATAGAAAAAATAGAAAACCTGCTTAGGGTCGCAGAAGATGACTGGTATAAAAGTTTGAGCCGCGAAAAAATAATTGACCTTCTTTCAAAAGAATTTTCTATACGTTTTGCCCTTTGCCGGGACACTATAAAAGATGCTAAAAAAAATATTTACTTTAGTTATATAGATCATAAAGAGGCAGAAATTATAACAAAAAATGCAGGGCTTACCTCTGATATAGAGTGGTATAGTGTTGTAAAAGGCAATTATCCTTCTATAACTCTTGAAGCAAAAAATATACGCATAATAGCTTCCATACAAACAATTATAGATTCCCTTCTTCTGGAAAAACGCGAAGAATTGACCGAAGCGCTTGTAGGGCGCTCCTTTATGGGAGATGTTTAATGCAGCAGGGAAAAATAAGCCGGATTTCCGGGCCGATAATACGCGCATCCGGTATGGGAGCGTCAGGGCTTTTTGACCTTGTAGAAGTAGGTGAAAATAAAATAATCGGCGAAATTGTCCGTCTGGAAGGCGATGAAGCTGTCATTCAGGTTTACGAAGACAATACCGGTTTAAAAGTTGGCAGCCCTGCATTGTCTACAGGACGCCCTCTTTCTGTCCTTCTTGGACCCGGCTTAATGGGAACAATTTACGACGGCATACAGCGTCCACTGGAAAATCTCTGTGAACAAGACGGCGCTTTTATGAAACCGGGCGGGAGGGGAAACCCCCTAGACCCGCATAAAAAGTGGCACTTTATTCCCGATCCGGCATTAGCCCAAAAACTTGCCGCAGGGGAAAAAGTCCCCGCCGCAGCCGGGCTTTTTCTTGGTTCGATAAAAGAAACCGAAAGCATCACCTGTAAAATTATGATTCCTCCAAATATCAGAGGCGGCGAAATTGTCGAGTTAAGCGGCGAAGGCGATTACACAATTTCTGAAATAGCGGCGACAACAAGTTATAAAGAAAAAATCCCCTTTGCCCAATGGTGGCCTGTACGCCTCCCCCGCCCTGTCGCTTCCCGTCTTTCGCCGGATCAACCGCTTATTACAGGTGAACGCGTTATTGACGTGTTTTTTCCGCTTTCCAAAGGCGGGACGGCGGCAATACCCGGAGGGTTCGGCACGGGCAAAACAATGACCCAGCATGCCATAGCCAAATGGTGCGACGCAGATGTAATTATCTACATCGGCTGCGGAGAACGCGGCAACGAAATGACTGATGTACTTACAGAATTCCCTCAGCTTCTGGACCCCAGATCCGGACGCAGCCTTATGGAAAGGACATTGCTTATCGCAAATACTTCTAACATGCCTGTAGCCGCGCGTGAGGTGTCAATTTATACAGGAGTAACCATTGCAGAGTTTTACCGCGACATGGGCTTTCATGTGGCAATCATGGCGGATTCTACAAGCCGCTGGGCGGAAGCGTTACGCGAACTTTCAGGGCGCATGGAAGAAATGCCTGCGGAAGAGGGCTTTCCCGCCTACCTTCCCACAAGGCTTGCAGAGTTTTATGAACGCGCAGGACGTGTTTGTACTTTGTCGGGGGCGGAAGGCTCTGTTTCGATAATCGGAGCGGTATCTCCTCCGGGCGGGGATTTTTCCGAACCTGTAACCCAGCATACAAAACGTTTTATACGCTGTTTTTGGGCTTTGGACAGAGACCTTGCCAATGCCCGCCATTATCCTGCGATAAGCTGGACAGACAGTTACTCTGAATATGCCGAAGAAGTGCAGTACTGGTGGGAGCATGTAAACCCTGCATGGACGCAAGTCCGTAAAAAAAGCATGGATCTTTTAAAACAGGAACAAAGGTTAGCTGAAATTGTAAGGCTCATAGGCTCTGACACTTTGCCCGACGAACAAAAATTGATTCTTCTTACAGCTCAGATTATAAAAGACGGTTTTTTACAGCAAAATTCATTTGATGAAGTTGATATGTACTGTATCCCGGAAAAACAAATACGTCTTTTAGAAGTAATAATTGAATTTTATGAACGCGCCCATACTTGTATTGATCTGGGAGCGCCAATGACCAAGATAACGGAAACCGGATTAAAAGAAAATCTTTCACGCCTAAAAAGTTCGGTAAAAAATGATTCATTAGGCGAAATAACTGCGTTTGAAGGAAATATGCGTAATATTTTGGAAGAACTGGAACGAACCTACAGAACAAGGACTTCTTTATGAAAGGCATTGAATACAAAGGGTTAAGCCGGATAGAAGGGCCGGTTGTAATAACCGAACGCAGCTGCGATGTGGGTTATAACGAAATGGTAGCAGTCTATGACCGTAATAACAATAAAAAATTAGGCCGTGTACTTGATTTAAGCGAAAACTGGACGGCTGTTCAGATATTTGGAAGCAACACAGGGCTTTCTGTAGACGATTCAAGAGTTGAATTTCTTGACAAGCCAATGACGCTTCGCGTAGGCATGGGTCTTTTGGGACGTGTTTTTAACGGTCTTGGAGAGCCGATAGACGGATACGGAGATATATTTTCTTCTAAAACATGCGATATTAACGGTCTTCCGATTAACCCATACGCGCGTACTTACCCGCGCGATTTTATTCAGACAGGAATTTCATCGATAGACGGAATGAACACTCTTATACGCGGGCAGAAACTTCCGATATTTTCGGGTAACGGGCTTCCGCATAACCGCCTTGCCGCGCAAATTGTACGTCAGGCAAAAATACTTTCGTTTGATGAACCTGCAAAAGCAGAAGAACAGTTTGTTATTGTTTTTTGTGCAATGGGCGTAAAAAATGACGTAGCTCGTTTTTTCCTTGATGATTTTGAACAATCGGGCGTATTGTCCAGCGTTGTAGTTTTTCTTTCCCTTGCAGACTCCCCTTCTCTTGAACGTCTTGTAGCTCCAAGGTGCGCTCTTACCGCCGCCGAGTATTTAGCCTTTGAAAAAAACATGCACGTACTTGTTGTCATGACCGACATGACAAACTACTGCGAAGCTCTGCGCGAAGTTTCTTCCATACGCGGTGAAGTGCCAAGCCGCAAAGGGTATCCGGGCTACCTGTACTCAGACCTTGCATCGCTTTACGAAAGGGCGGGAAAAATCAAGGGATCATCGGGGTCAATTACTCAGATACCGATTCTTTCCATGCCCAATGATGATATAAGCCACCCGATCCCCGATTTGTCAGGTTATATCACCGAAGGACAGATTGTGTTAGAGCGCGAACTTTTCCAGCGCGGCATCTACCCTCCTGTAGCAGGGCTTCCAAGCCTTTCCCGTCTGATGAAAGACGGCATTGGACCGGGCATGACAAGGGAAGATCACAAAGATGTATCCAGCCAACTTTTTGCCGCCTATGCCAAAGTAAAACAGATTCGCAATCTTGCATCGATTATTGGCGAAGAAGAACTTTCCATTAGCGATAAACAATACTTAAAATTTGGTGAAAAATTTGAGAAGGTATTTATGACACAGGGCGAACATGAAAACCGCGACATTGGCCGTACATTGGATATTGGCTGGAAAGTGTTAGCTGAACTTCCAAAAGAAGACCTTCTGCGCCTTAAACCGGAGTATATTGAAAAATATATGAAAGGATAGTTACATCATTCATTTTGTATAACGTACTTTTTCCCATGCCGGTATACCGCAATGGCATAAACAAGCGCAAATACTGCGCTTATGTAATATGATATGTTAATCGGAATATTAAATCCGATTCTTTCTGTGCAGATATAAGTAAATGTAACAAATGCATACCATACACCGGGAAGCAGCGCCATAAACGGTGCAAAACGGTAACCTCTGCCTAAAAGATATATGGAAATTATCGCAAACGCAAATAAAGCGATAGTCTGATTGCTCCATGCAAAATAACGCCACAGTACGGTAAAGCCGCCGGGAGACACTTTTGCCCATACCAGTACCGCACATACGATTATAAAAATTGGAACAGAAACCTTTAAACGGTTTGTCTTAGACTTCTGACCGATTTTAAAATACTCTGCGATCATCAGGCGCAGTCCGCGCAGCGCTGTATCACCGGAAGTAATTGGCAGTACAATTACACCGATGATTGCGATCAATCCTCCGGCAGCGCCCAACATATCTTTAGAAATTATGCCGATTACAGATGTTGCCTCTGTCATTCCGCCGGCAAGACCCTTGTTCATGATTGCCATTGCCGCCGCTGCCCAAACCATTGCGATAAAACCTTCTACGATCATCATGTTGAAAAAAGTTGTCCGCCCCTGCTTTTCGTGCGTAACAGAGCGGGCGATGAGGGCGGTTTGCGTTGAATGAAAGCCTGAAACTATACCGCAGGCAACAGTGATAAAAAAGTAGGGGATCAGGTTCATGCCGGAAACCGGGTGTATCCCTTTCCAATTTGTTATTGACAGATTATCTAAACTATACCCGCCTGTCATCAAACCTATAAATATTCCCGCTGCGGAAAACAAAAGGACGCCGCCGAAAACAGGATATATTCTTCCGATGATTTTATCGATGGGAAACAATGTCGCAATTACATAGTAGACAAAAATCACGCTGTAAATGATCCACGTAGAAACTGCCGCAGGTGATCCGGACAGGCCGAAAACCTGTGTAGCCGCAATGTCGCCTGGGGTATAGATAAAAACTGTTCCGACTAAAAGCATCAGCAGGCAAACAAATACCATATATACGCCATACACCTGTTTGTTTGTATATTTGCGAATCAACGACGGCATCTGTGCGCCTTCATTGCGCATAGACAACATACCGGAAAAATAATCGTGCATTGCCCCGCCCAAAACACAGCCAACGGGAATTAAAATAAACGCAACAGGGCCGAATAATATCCCCTGAATTGGACCGAGTATCGGGCCTGTCCCTGCAATATTTAACAGATTGATCAGACTGTTTTTCCATTTTTTCATGGGAACAAAATCAACGCCGTCTCCTTTTGTAAGAGCCGGTGTCTTGCGGTCGTCTGGTTTCATAACCTTAACGCACAATTTACCGTAAAGCCAACCGCCGGCAATGAGTATAAAAAGTCCTATTAGAAATG
>Ga0099364_10007665_pt1 | contig 15358 bp, 14 predicted proteins | sample TergutTh196P3_FD_73070 | JGI IMG/M metagenome (GOLD analysis project Ga0099364, IMG submission 73070) | Microcerotermes parvus P3 segment gut microbial communities from Pointe-Noire, Republic of the Congo - Th196 P3 | ecosystem: Host-associated > Arthropoda: Insects > Digestive system > Gut ... | reverse complement strand
CCGCGAAAAATTCTGGAACGCCGTGCACGAATCTTCGAAAAAATACGATCTGCAGCCGATACACGCGATGGACAAATATTCCGCGCTCGCCGAATATCTGTGCGAGGGCGGAATAAAAAGCGTAACGAGGCACGAAAACCTTATCTGCAGGGCGCTTCTCGCGTCGCCGGAAGATATCGAAAGATACCGCGGCAGGTACGGATTATTCTTCGAATATGACGCGGATGATATAAACGAACTTGCCCCAAGTGTCACGGACAAGTGGCAGACGATTACTTATTTCGGAGTCGATAAAAATATTCTGCGCGATTTCGTGACCAAAAACTCGCTTCGGGGAATCGACAGGATCGTGCCGGTCGGATCGGCGCTGGATATCGGCGTGATCTGGGATGGTTATGATATCGCGCGGTCGTTGTCGCGGATTGTCGACGCGTGTTGAGCGCAAATCGTTCTAATATCACCCATACCGGCGGGAAATATTTATGCTACACTAAAATACGGCGTCACGAAATTATTATTGGCGCATCGAATCGCTATATTACCGGCGGATATAAGGAAAAACCGCGTTTGATCGGTGAAAGGCCGGATATCGGTATTAGGTGGCAATAATGCTCAAAGCTGAACTTTTGGAAATCATTGCAAATGGCGAAAATTCCGGCGTCGAATTCAAGAGGGATGACGTTCGTCCGGAACAATTGGCCAAGGAAATCGTAGCAATGGCTAACTTACAGGGCGGGCGAGTCCTTTTGGGTGTCGAGGACGATGGAACGATTTGCGGTATTCGGCGCGAAAACCTCGAAATATGGATTATGGATACGGTTTTTGGCAGATACGTTCACCCGATGATAATGCCTTTTTACGAGGAAATAGCGCTGGACGACGGCAGACGCGCGGCTGTAGTTTCTTTTTCGCAGGGGACTTCAAAACCTTATGTGTTAAGAAATAACAACAGGGAAGAGATTTATATTCGCGCGGGAAGCGTATCGCGTCTTGCGACTCGTGAACAGCAGGCGCGTTTATTCGAAAGCGGAGGGATGTTTCACGCCGAAAAAATGTCCCTGCCGGGTTCGGGAATTAATAGTTTTGATAAAGCCCGTTTATGTGATTATCTGAAAAACATAGTGGGAGATCTGCACATTCCGACATCCGATGAAGAATGGGAGAGACGGTTGATCGGTCTGGGCCTGATGAACAGGGACGACGCCGGAGGCGTTGTCTGTACTGCAGCTGGCGCTTTGTTATTTGCCCATAACCCAAGGCGTTTGTTCCGAAGGGCCGGAATTCGTTGGATGTCTTTTGACGGCGATGATATGGATTATAGGGCGGAGGATGACATTTTGATCGACGAGCCGTTGGTCGGCCTGTTCGACGGCATAACCGGCGAAGGGCGCAGTATTCGGCAAATGGGCCTGATCGAACGAATTGTTGAAAGGATAAAGCCGTTCATATCCGTGGAAGCCGACAAGCAGGATGAGAACTTCAGGCGCGGCCGCAAGTGGCACTACCCGATCGACGCCGTACGGGAGGCTGTTCTCAACGCCTTTGCTCACAGAGACTGGACGCGGACTGTCGAAATTGAAATCGTAAATTATAACGACAGATTGGAGATTAAAAGCCCCGGCGCTTTGCAAAACGCCATGACCGTGGAAGCAATGCTCGCGGGCCAGCGCTCGGTGAGGAACCCCATCATTCTGGAGACATTACGCGATTATTCGTATGTCGATATGAGAGGTATGGGGGTCAGAAAAAAAATCGTTCCCTTAGTCAGGGAAATGACGGGACATGATCCGATATTTGAAGCTACGGAAGATTATGTAAAGGTGATATTGCCAAGAAAAAACTTCAAAAGCGGAATAATCAATGGGTGAACCCCGAGTTTGGAATAAATCCTCGGTTAACGAAAATGCGGCCGATATTTCGGACTCGCTCCTGAGAATCGCCGAATTATTTTCTTTCGGAGGCGAGGTTATTTATTCAGCGGTTCCCTGCATTTCGGCCTTATCAGTTTCTCGGAGACCCGCCCGACTTGATGAAGTCGGCGAACTTTCGGTCCGCCATTGATATATGTGTGATGAGCCATCGTACGACGATCGAATTAACCTCGCGGGACAGCTCGGATGTGCTGCCGGATTTATGATACCGCTCTATTAGTTCCGTGACGACCTGTTTGAAGTCCTCGTGTTTCTTTTTGTGGTGCTCGTAACCGCGGTAATCGCTTTCCGTCATCAGGGTTTCCTCATCGGAGAAGTGGCCCGCTGTGTATGACACGAGGAAATTAAGGGTTTCGCCCACCGCGTTCAAGTCATATTCGCGCTCGCAAGCCTCGATGAGGTCGCTGGTCAGGCGGAACAGCTCTTTGTGCTGTTCGTCTATCTTCTCGTGGCCTGTCTCTAATTTCTCGTCCCACTTTACGCCGTACTTCCACTCGGAATTACTATCCTCGGCGCCCTTATTTTCCACCATTTGCTTACCTCCCGCGGTTTTCGCCGTCTCCCGAATTGATTCCGCCCTTCCCGGGGACATTTCCGCGATCAATAATAATCTATCGCTGTAACATGCGGGTATCTACAGCGTCTCCGCTCTCTCGTGTTCCGCGCCGTCGCGCGGGAGGGACGACGTTATCATGAGGCTGGCGGAACGCAGAATGAAAACTTCTTCTTCCGCGAAGACCCGTTCCCTGTGGCAGTCGTCGAAGCTGATAAAACCCCAGAGCTTGTTCCTCAAAAATAACGGCAGCACAAGGATGGACTTGATGCCGTAAGGAGCCAGACGCTCGCGCTCATTGTCCGAAAGCGTGTTTAGCGGACCGTTGATGCACTCCGCTCTCTCGAAACGCGCTTCCCAATCGGCGATGCTTCGGATACACGCGAAGCCCTCCTCCGTCATCATCGCAAGATTGTCTGAAAATGATGGCCTGATCCACATATACTCGGGGGTGTAATTTAGTCTGCCGTCGATTAATAGGTTCTTCCATAAATAAATCCTGTCGAGGTCCATGACGCGCCCCATGATTTCCGCCGCATTGCGTACCAGGCCATCGGCGTTTTCGGAGTCGAGGGAACTCATCAGGATTGCGATCCTGTTTATCAGGTCCAGCATCTTATTCTTACGGGCCAGCTCTCCCTTGAAACCGTACAACTCGGTTGCGTCGGTCGCGGACCCCACCAGAACGAAACCGTTCTCCGCGGGAATTTTTCTGAAAGCGACGGATATGTTGCGATCCGTGCCGTAGTGAGTCCTGACGACCGTATTCATCTGCGAAAAATCATCTCGTACGGCTTCCCCCATTTTCCTAAACAGAGACTCCGTGAAGCCGTCCTCCGAGGTTTTTTTGGGGATGTCGGCCTCGATTTTGTTCGAAATTTCCTCAAGTATCGACTGTTTATCTTCAGGGCCCAGAAATTTCAAAGCGGCATTGTTGCAGTCCGTCATTCTAAAACGCTCGTCCATGAGAAAAATCATGCCCGGGTTCAATTCGTAAATGTCCCTGAAAAATTTCAGGTCGCGTTCAAGTGCGTGTATGCGTCCGGCGGAGTCGCGCATGGCGTCGTCGTACATTTTTTTATGGGACAGGATCGCGTAAAAAATAAAAGCCGCGGCGATCACAGCGGTCACCAGCGTCCATTTATCGTTCCAGCCTGACAACGCGAGCGCAAGCGCAACTATTGACAGCGCGGCGCAGAAAATTATTAAACGCCGGAGTTTCGCCGGTTTTTCCCCGAGGTCGTTCATTGACTGTTTCTCATGGGGCATGTTTTGTGATTCCTGTCGATTATTTCCTTCATTCCACTAAACCACTTCTCCCGATTACCAAATGTCAAGAGCAATTATGTTTGAATGTCGTACTTCTTTCACGCGTAAAACTACACATGTTTAGAATTGATCTAATAATACAATACTTTAAAAATATATGTGTGTTATTATCTCATCGAAAATAAAAAATTCCGGAATCGCTGAATAAATGTTATCTCCCTGCGGCCGGCGCGAAATTTGCCGTATGCGATTCCCGGCAGTGCCCGGACCAATTATACGCCAATTATGAAGATATCGGGCGAATATGAGATGCTCGGATCGGGAAAAGAGGTAGTCAGTTTGGCCGAAACCATTCACGATGTCTCGGATCATCCGCTTGCGACGGGAGACGTGAGGCGTCTGCTGCTGAAATACGCGGTCCCCAGTACGGTCTCCATGCTCGTAGGGGCGCTTTATAATATTGTGGATCAGGTGTTCATAGGCTGGGGTGTCGGAATGTTCGGCAACGCGGCGACAAACGTGGCGTTCCCGCTCGTCACTCTCTCCATGGCTGTTTCGCTGCTGTTCGCTATTGGAGGTGCGTCGAATTTCAATCTGGAGCTTGGCAGAGGACGTAAGGAACGCGCCGCGCGCATAGCCGCGAACGCATTGACCTGCTCGGCGATATTCGGCGCGGTGATAGGAGCGGTCACCCTCCTGTTTCTCCAGCCGATCATGAAAGCGTTCGGCGCAACCGAGGAAGTGATGCCGTACGCGATGACGTACACGGGCATCACCGCGTTAGGAGCGCCGTTTATCACGATGTCGCTCTGCATGTCGCATCTGATAAGGGCGGACGGCAGCCCAAAGTACTCGATGTTTTGCAGTCTGTCGGGGGCGCTGCTCAATGTCGTGCTCGACCCGATCTTCATTTTCAAGCTCGACATGGGGATAGCGGGCGCGGCGTGGGCGACGGTCATTTCGATTTTCGTCGGCTGGAGTACAGCCGTGTTTTATTTTATAACGCGGTTCAGGAGCGCCAGGCTGGATAAAAAATTTTTCGTACCGAACTTCGCGCTGATGAAAACGATAGCCGCCCTGGGAGCCGGAGCCGGATTCAACCAGATAGCGATGATGTGCGTGCAGATAACGATGAACAACGTGATGAACCGCTACGGAGCGTTTTCGGCCTACGGCGCAAATATACCGCTCGCCGCGAGCGGCATAATAACGAAGGTGAACATGATATTCATGGCGGTAGTGATAGGCATCGCGCAGGGCGGCCAGCCGATAATAGGCTTCAACTATGGCGCCGGGAACTTTGCCAGGGTCCGGCGGACATTCAAATTCACGCTCAGTTCGGCGACTTGCGTTTCGGTGATAGCGTTCGCGCTGTTCCAGATTTTTCCGCGCGAGATAATCGACCTGTTCGGCAAGGTAAACGAACAGTATTACGCCTTTGTGGAAAGATACTTCCGAATATTTCTCTTCATGACATTCATAAACGGGATTCAACCGGTAACGGCAAATTTTTTCGCGTCGATAGGAAAAGCGACGAGGGGTTTTTTTATATCTCTTACGCGCCAGATACTCTTCCTTCTGCCGCTGGTGTTGATCTTCGCCGAGAAATGGGGAATAGACGGCGTAATGTACGCCGGCCCGGCGGCGGATTTCGCCGCAGCAACGCTGGCGGGATTTTTCATTGTAAACGAGATCAAAAGTATGAAAAAGCTTGAACTAACCGGGTAAGACCATCACGTTAAATTCTTTAGGAGGTTTTTTTCATGTACAGTTTCAAAAACGACTATACGGAAAACGCGCATCCGAGGATTCTTCAAGCGCTGCTGGACACGAATATGGAACAGGACGAGGGATACGGGCTGGACCGGCATTCAATGGCCGCGGCTGAAAGTATACGGAATCATCTGGAGGACGCCGGCGCGCGAAACGCCGATATTCATTTTTTGTGCGGCGGAACACAGACCAATCTGACAGCGATTTCCTCATTTCTGCGGCCACACGAGGCGGTGGTGGCTCCTGAAACGGCGCACATCTGCGTTCACGAAACGGGAGCCATTGAAGCGACAGGGCATAAAATCCTGAAAGCGCCGACGGCCGACGGCAAACTGCGGCCGGATGACATTCAACATATATTGGATATTCATCCCGACGACGAGCATATGGTTAAGCCCCGGCTCGTCAATATCTCCAATTCCACTGAAATCGGTACGGTTTATTGCAAAAGCGAGCTGGAAAACCTAAGTCGCTTCTGCAAAGAGAACAGACTGCTGCTCTACGCCGACGGAGCGCGCCTCGGGTCGGCGCTGACCTCGGAGGGAAACGATCTGACCTTGGCGGACATGCGCCGCCTGACGGACGCCTTCTACATCGGCGGAACGAAGAATGGGGCGCTTCTGGGAGAAGCCCTGATTATTTCCAACGACGCGCTGAAAGAAGATTTCCGTTACCACATCAAACAGAAGGGCGGTCTTCTGGCAAAAGGAAGGGTTCTCGGCGTCCAATTCGAGGAATTATTCAGTGATAACTTGTTTTTTGAGCTGGCTGGACACGCGAACAAGATGGCGGCTCTCATCATGACGGAGCTGAAAAAGAAAGGTTACGATTTTCTCACGGATTCGCCGTCCAACCAAATCTTCCCGATATTGCCCGGAGAATTGGTACGGCGTCTGCAAAAAGACTGGGCTTTTTACGTTTGGCAGAAGATTGATGAAAAGCGCGATGCGATTCGTCTTGTTACCTCTTGGGCCACAAAAGAAGAAAAGGTGCGGGAGTTCCTGGGGGAGTTCTAGCGTGTGCTTAACTCGATAACGCGCCGGTTTGGGACGTAAAAAAATAAATTTTTTAACAAAATTGGAAAAAGAGTATAATGCGTGTATACTCCGAAGTTGCCCGGCGGCCTCTGAAGGAAATTGTGAGATGAGGGGGACAATACCATGCCAAAGAAGAAAATCTTACTGGTGGACGATAATCCCGCTAACCTGACGGCTTGTAAAAAATCATTGAAGGACTTATATGAGGTCTTTCCCGCGCCTTCCGCGGAGAAGATGTTCGATATCCTGGAACATGTTATCCCCGACTTGATATTGCTGGACGTGGAAATGCCTGTCATGAACGGGTATGAAACCATGCGGATGCTGCGCAGATGCGACGAATACAAGGATATTCCAGTCATATTCCTTTCCGCCATGGACGACGCGAAAAGTGAAATTGAAGGACTGGAATTGGGCGCGGTGGATTACATCCACAAGCCTTTCGTAAGTTCCCTGCTTATCCGGCGTATCGAAACCCATATTGCGGTGGTTGAGGGGAAAAAAGAATTGTTTTCGCTGAACAAGTCCCTCAAGGAATTGCTTACGCCGGCGACGGATGGGACCGAACCGCAGATGGGAGCGGGGGATGAAGCAGTGAAGATGTTACTCTCAAAAGGCGAGATTCTATCGCGTATGGGCCATGAGATACGCGCCCCCCTGAATATGATCATAGATATGATAAAGACCGCGATAAAAACGGATGATATTGATAAAATCAGGCGCTGCCTGGGCCGAGCGGATATCGAGTCGAGGCTTATACTTGAAATCCTGAATGAAACACTCGATATATCAAAGATTGAGTAGCGCGGGACTTGTGAATCAATGAATTTTATACTGATAATGGGAGTCGTGCTGATACTCGGCGCATTGTCGCGCAAGACGGCAGATAGGGTCGGAGTGCCGGTATTGGTTGGCTTTATATTTATTGGAATATTGATTGGAAACTGGTATAAGTTTGAAGATAAAAATACCGCAATGTACCTCTGTAATTTTGCGCTGTTGCTGATTATTTTCTGCGGTGGTTTTCAGACTGATTATGCCGCAGTCAAACCGGTATTGGCAGTTTCGGCGTCGCTGTCGGCGGCGGGAACTCTCTTAACGGCTTTAGTTTCAGGCCTTTTCGCATACTATATCCTGCATCTTGAATTTTATCAGGCAGCTCTGCTTGGCTCTGTTATTGCGTCCACAGACTCCGCATCTGTTTTTTCAGCGCTGCGCTCCAAACAAACGGAATTAAAAAATAAATTAAATACCGTTTTAGAAGTGGAAAGCAGTTCTAACAATCCATTTGCCCATATTCTGACCACCATGTTTTTAGCGCTTGCTCTGGGCAGCTCACAGAATATTTTTTCTCTCCTTATTCCTCAAATTACTCTCGGCTTGCTGTCGGGGTTTGTTTTCGCCAAGCTGGGGCAGATATTTATCAATCGGATAAATCTGGATATAGACAGTATTTACGGAGTGATACTCTGCGGAGTCGCTTTCATTATTTACGGCGCGGCCGTTCAAATCGGAGGAAACGGATTTTTAGCGGTCTACGTCGGGGGCGTTATCCTTGGAAACGTCAGATTGACGTATAAAGGGTATCTTACAAGACTATCCAGCGCCATCTCAATGCTTTTGCAAATAACGCTGTTTCTCGTGCTGGGCGTACTCTGTGCGTCGTCGCTAAGGGCGGTTTTTGGAGACGCGCTAGTGTTCGCTCTGTTTTTGTTCTTTATCGCAAGACCTGTCTTAATATGGTTGCTGATGAAACCGTTTCGTTACTCTTTAAGTGAAATCGCGCTCGTGTCGTGGGCGGGTTTCCGGGGCGCGTCCTCCATTGTTTTCGCTGTAATAGTATTGACCGCGGGATTGCCTTACTCCGAATACGTTTTCAGCGTGGTCTTTTTTGTCTGTTTGCTGTCGGTGACGATTCAAGGTTCCTTAATTTTTCCGTTGGCGAAAAAGCTCAAGTTGCTCGATGATGATTGAACGATGTTGACACGGCTGCGAAGACGCATATTCATCCGGTCAAAAAAATCCTCGGCGCAGCAACTCTGCGCCGGGGATTTTTTGACCCAAAAATATAAGGCGCGTTTTCTATTTCTCGCGCGCGAGATATTCCTTCGTCATGCCAAGAACCACATTGCTGAGAAGAAGCAGAGCGATCAAGTTCGGGATGGCCATGAGGCCATTCAGCGTATCGGCGACACTCCAGACAAACGTCAGGCCTCCGGTCGCGCCGACAATCGTCAAAAGGGAGAAAATCACCTTATAAGCCATATCTATAGTCTTGTTGTCTCCGGTCAGATAATACAGGCACTGCTGCCCGTAATATGACCAGCCCAGTATTGTGGAACCGGCAAAACATAAAATGGCTACGCTGATGAACACGCCGCCAAAGCCTCCGAGGGTCTGCGTAAAAGAGTTCAGAACGAGCGTGGAGCCGGAAATCTCGCCGCCATACAGGCCGGCGGTCAAAATAATAAGCGCGGACAGCGTGCATATGATTATCGTGTCGATAAAGACCTCGAAAACACCCCAAAGTCCCTGTTGCACAGGGTCTTTTGCGTTTGACGCGGCATGTGCGATCGGCGCCGAACCAAGTCCCGCTTCATTGGAGAATACGCCTCTCGCAAATCCGTACCGCATGGCCCGCATTATGGTGTAACCCAAAATGCCGCCGCCGACCGATCTCATGGAGAACGCGTTCGCGAATATGGCCCCAAAAGCGCCGGGCAGCTCGGTAATATTAAGGATCAGGACAATGATGCCTCCGATGATATAGAAGACGGCCATAAAGGGTACCAGTCTTACCGTCACGGACGCAATGCGTTTAATGCCCCCAATAATTACGAGGGCGAGTATCACCGCTAGAGCGATGCCGGTAGCCAGCTTGGGGATTCCAAAGGTTGTTTCTATGGAGCCCGCGATAGCGTTCGCCTGGGTCATATTGCCGATGCCGAATGTCGCCAGCGTCCCGAAAATAGCGAAGATTACCGCGAGCCATTTTATCTTCAGGCCCTTTTCGATGTAATACATGGGACCGCCGTGATGCACGCCGTTTTCGTCTGTTTCGCGGTACTTAACGGCGAGGACTATCTCGGCGTATTTCGTCATCATGCCGAAAAATCCCGACACCCACATCCAGAACACCGCGCCAGGGCCGCCGGAAAAAATGGCCGTTGCAACGCCGACGATGTTGCCGGTTCCCACCGTGGACGCAAGCGCAGTTGTCACCGCCTGGAAAGGAGTGATATTGCTGTCGTCCAGTTTTTCTTTTGGTTCCTTCGACAGCAGTTGTCCTATAGTGCCCGTCCACCAAAGCTTGATTTTTGTCACCTGAAAAAAATTTGTCCGTAATGTAAAGAACACGCCAGTTCCGACCAGTAAAACAAGCATGAACGGCCCCCATACGATATTGTTTATCGTGCTGTCTACCTGCTGTACAATCTCAAAGAAACTCATAAAATCCCCTCCCTCGAAGTTTGTTTGTTGCACATATTTTCAAAATCACAACGAATTATTATAACATCATCCGCCAAACTAATACCTTATCCGGTATTATGTTTTTCGGCGGAAGCGCACAATTGTGACGCCGAAGCTGCCCTCGCCCTCTCCGCCCAGCCGGTGGCTTTCGACGTAGGGGAGGCGCGCGCACAGGTTCTGCACTTCACGGCGCAGGATACCCTCGCCCCTGCCGTGAATGACCGACACCTCCCCGAATCCAGCGCGAAAGGCGCGGTCCAGGTATTGTTCGCACAGGGGCACGGCCTCGTCGGCCGTCATGCCCCTGATCATAATCGACCCGGGTACTCCCACAGGCGACGGGGGCACGGTTATCTTCACGCCGCCGCTGTCTCCGAGAGTAATGCCGCCCTTGCGAAGCGAGCGCTCGGATTTCCGGGCCGAGCGGTTTTCCTCACCGGTAGCGCGCCGCAGCATCTTGAGCGGTATCTCCATTCGAGCTACGCCGGATACCACTATCGCCTTATCCCGTCGTATCTCCTCCAACACCCCGACCGCCGCCGTGCCAGCCACAACGACGTTCTCGCCCGGTTCGAGCGGTTTGTCGTCCTTCCTGTACTTGTGTTCTGCGCGCTCCTCCTCGCGGCGCTCAGCCTGTTTTTTTATTCTGTCGAAGTGCTTCCTTGTGCGGCCCAGCTTTCTGTCGGCCTCGGGGCGGGAGACGCTCTCCATTGTCTTTATAAGTGATTTCGCCGCTTCCTCCGCGTTTACGACAATGCCGAGGGCCTTTTTGTCGGCTTCCTCCAGCATTTTGTCGCGGCGTTCTATGATCCGCGCAAGTTCAGCTTCGTACTCTGCCCTCGTTCGCTCTATCTCGCGGCGGGTTTCGTCAAGGCGCTCGCTCTCCTTCTCGATGGCGGTGCGCTTCTCCTGGAGCTCGCCGATTATCTCCTCCATCGAAAGTTCCCTGTTGCTCATCGCCTCGTATGCTCTTTCCAACACCGGTTTGGGCATCCCCAGTTTTTCGGCTATCAGGAGGGCGTTACTGCGCCCCGGTATGCCGATAAGAAGCTTGTATGACGGCGACAGCGTGTTTATGTCAAATTCCACCGACGCGGACTCCACATCTTCGCATGTCAGGGCGTAGTGCTTTATCGGGTTGTGGTGGGTCGTGGCGAGTACGAGCGAGCGTTTGGCCCGCAGGGCGTCCAATATCGCGATGCCCAGCGCCGCCCCTTCGTCCGGGTTGGTTCCCGCGCCGAGTTCATCCAGCAGGACGAGCGATCCGTTCGATGCCGCCGCTAGTATTCTCGTTATCTGTGATATGTGGGCGCTGAATGTGGAGAGGTTCTGCTCTATGCTCTGCTCGTCTCCGATGTCGCTGTAGATATCGAGTATAGGACCAAGCGCCGAGCCCTCCGCGGCAGGTATCGGAAATCCGAACCAACCCAGCGCGACGCAGACCCCGGCGGTCTTGAGGGCGACGGTTTTGCCTCCGGTGTTGGGACCGGTTATCACAAGTATGCGAAAATTCTCTCCGCATGATATGTCGATCGGTACGGCGGACTCCTTGAGAAGCGGGTGGCGCGCTCGTTTAAAGTCGAACCTCGCAGTCCGGATCAGGGCGGGCATGCGCCACTTGTCGCGGCGGATTTTTTCCGACAGCGCGTAGAACAGGTCTATCTGTCCCAAAGCCCGCTCCGCGTCCTTTATGGCTCCCGCACGTTCCATCACTCGCTCGGTCAGCTTGTGAAGAATGCGCCGCTCCTCCGCGTTTTCGTCCTCAAGGCTCACCGCGTGTTCGTTGTTGAGTGCGACCAGGGCGTAGGGTTCCATGTAGACGCTGTTTCCCGAACCGGACCTGTCCAAAACCAGGCCGGGGAAGTTGGGCATCGCATCCTGACGCACGAGCACCGCGTGCCGTCCGTTGCGGAGCGACATCACCCTCTCCTGGAGCATACCCGATATCGAGGGGTCCGACAGGATGGCTTGCCCCTTGCGCCGCACCTGGTCGCGGAGGCGGCGGATATTTTCGCGAATGCGCCTCAATCGATCGGAGGCAGTATCCCTCAATCTGCCGTCGTCCTCGATGACGGAGAGCATCTCCTCCTCGCGCGAAAAATCGTGCAGGTCGCGAATTATGAGGGAGAGAATCGGCTGCTCCCGCCTCGCCTCGGTGAGCGCCTCCTTCAAGTGTCCCGCGCCAATCAGCAGGCGGCGAATCGCTATGAGTTCCTCGCCTGATAGCATGCCTGATGAGCGGGCGTCATCGATCATATAACCCACCGCCGAGAGCTTTTGATTCCACGGCAGCTCGCCCTTGATGTCCCTGTAGCGTTCGACTGCGTCGAACAGCTCCTGCCGGGCGCGCAAATCGTCCATATCCCTCGCCGGAGTGATGGACTCCAGCCGGGACATGCCGAGATCACAACGGCAGTCGCGCCTGATTATAGAAAAAACCTTGGATATTTCGAGGGATTCCCACGTTGATTTATCGATTATCACGGTGTTACGTCGTTGCTTGTATCCGCCTTATCCAAGTCCGCGGCGGTATCGGGGTTTACTCCCGGTATGAGGCCGCCCCCGGACATATCCATCAGCACACTCTCCGCATGACGGTAGATGTAGTCCCTTGCCTGTTCCTGAATAGCCGCTATGTCCGGCATCAATCCCGTTTGTTCGAGCAATGGGCTGACGAACGGCCAAGTCACGGAGGTCACCGAGAGGACGCGGCTGTTCTTCATCCAGGCGTCGCCGGTCATTGGCGTGGTTATTGCTCCCGCAATCAGCACCGTCAGGGTTAAGAAGTACATCTTTAACAGGCCGACGGCGCCTCCGAGAAATTTATCAGTGACGGTGAGATTGGTCTTGACGATGACCTTTTTAATTACCACATCAAGCAGCGAGCACCCGAAGAAGATGGCAAAAAATATCGCGAGCATTGAGATTATGGTCGCAGTCAGGATTGAAGCGCCGAATTTGTCTATGAGTATTTCGGCAAAGGGATCGTAGAAGCGTATCGCGCAGAAAAATCCGCCAAGCGTGCCAACGAGGGAAAAAAATTCGCCGGACAGCCCCTTCATCAACCCGCGAACCAAAAAAAACGCTCCCGCCGCCAACAAGACGATGTCAACCACAGTCATAGTGCTCATGATTTTAATACATCCTTCTCAATATTCGCTCATTACCGGGTCGTTATCGTCCCTTTCCTCTTCCAGCGCGTCTTCGCCACGCGATTGTGCGATGCGGTCAAGCCGCCTGCTTGCCACCGCCAGCCTGTTCGCGAGTACCATGCAGGTCAACGCGAGCCGTATCTCCTGTTCGCCCGCCGTACCTGTATCACGCATGACGTCGTTCACTATCTCCTGAGCATCCTTAAGTTCTTCGTCGCTCAGGGCTGTTTTCATGCTGTACGATTGTCTGCCTATCAACAGCGATACCTGGCGCATGGCCTGCCGTGCCTCTCCTACGTCTCGTTGTACGACGAAACGTGCTCGTCCGGCTCATCATCCGCTTCGTCGGAGTACTTCATCACGAGCGGCATAATATTTTTAAACTTCAAGGCAACCTCAGCCAGTCTGTTTTCCAGATCCTCACGCTCTCTGCGCTCCGCGGCGAGCTGTTCCTCGCTGGTGCGTTTAAATTCCCGCAGTTCCTCGTCGATTTGCAGATACTCCATTTCCCGGTCGTCCAACGCCCGTTTCATCGACAGAGCTTCCTCTTTCGCCGTGTCGCGCTCCTCGCGAAGCGTCTTGACCAATGCCTCGATCTTATCCATACCGCTTTCTATGTCCAAAATCGAATCGCTCATCGCGTAATGCCCCCTTGATCCCATATGGTCGGTTTGGAAAAAATAAGTTGACTTACGCAAATTATAACAGATAATTCACATGATGAAATTACGGCTCTTTTTAAGTAAAGTATTTTCATTACAAATTAACGGATATTTCTCACTGGAGGGTAGTTCTGTGACAAGGAAAAAGAAGGCCCGCGCGCGTGATGGGTGGGTGCTGATGGAAGTGTTGTGCAGTGTGGTGATAGTATCAGTGGTCGCGGCGCATATCGTCGATTCATCCGGCATGATGGCGCGAGCGTCAGCCAGAGGGCTGGAGACTCGGACGCGTACTTTGGATTTCAGCTCCATCGCCGGAGAAATGGAGCGCGTGAGCTCATCTGCCCGCGTGTTTCGCGGGGCCTGGCAGGCGGACGCGGAGATGTGCGCAAGCGAAATGGGTATCTTGCGGGTGGAGGTATCGGTGTCGTTGGAGTCGGATGAAGTTTCGGATACGATCTGCTGGACGATGTGGGATATAAACGGAAGAGTGAGATGAAAACGCGGCGGATGCAGATGAAACGGAAGGGTTATATTTTAGCCGTCGCGATTTTTTTTGTTGTGTTCGCGGCGTTCTGTCTTGGATTCATGTTGGACAGATCGATGAGAAGGCTCAGGACGGAGGTGGAGCTGGCCCGAAAAAAATCCGTATCGGACAGTTCGCTCATCGGGATCAAATACGCCGAGGATTGGATCATTTCCGCCGTACTGTCGGAGGGTTTCCCCACGGCTGTGAGATATTCGGCGGATGAGGATCCAATGAGAAGGATAGAAGCGGTGCTACAGTGCGGTACTTCTATCGACGGCGCCGGAAGCGGGATTAACGCCGAAATTTATGTCGCGGATGCCGATTACGAGGAAGGGCTGTTTACCGGCTTGCTGAAAAATAAAGACTCGTCACCTTTCATACCAATCATGCCGGGTGTGGATACCTACGACGAAACGCGCCGATACTACTTTTTGAGAAGCTCGGCCCCAAACGGCGACGGAGTGATCGCGACGCGCGAGGAAATGCTGGCGGTCACACTGGACAAACGTACGCTCAATGTCTCGGCGGAAAGGATTTTTTTCAGAAAGGTCGGCAATCCGAATCTGAGAATTGATGAAAATTAATACCATTTTTCAGAGATTCTTTTTTCAATAAACGCAACGTAATACTTACCTAATTTTTATTGACAATGTTGCTTATTTCCTGTAAGGTCTTCTGGCTAGGCGCTGAGAATGGCTTGTTTGGTTTAAAAGTTTATTCGCCCGCTTGGTTTATATGTATTATCACCAAAAATTTTAAGGAGGTTGTGATGTAAGTGAAAAAATTTTCGGCTTTGATGGTTTTAGCGGCAATATTTTTTTGCGGGACTGCTTTTGCGAGCGAGGCGGTTAAGATCGGCGTTATCGGACCGCTTACGGGGCCTGTCGCCTTTTACGGCGTCTCGGTCAAAAACGGCGTGGATCTTTTCACGAAACTCGTGAACGAAGCTGGCGGGATCCGCGGGCGTCAGATCGAGATCGTGGC
>Ga0099364_10007664_pt1 | contig 15358 bp, 29 predicted proteins | sample TergutTh196P3_FD_73070 | JGI IMG/M metagenome (GOLD analysis project Ga0099364, IMG submission 73070) | Microcerotermes parvus P3 segment gut microbial communities from Pointe-Noire, Republic of the Congo - Th196 P3 | ecosystem: Host-associated > Arthropoda: Insects > Digestive system > Gut ... | reverse complement strand
GCTTGATGATGCGATATAATAGCCTCACAAATGAAAGGAGGGAAGGCTAAGCCTTCAGGTACTTTTATTTGTGAGGCAACGAAGACCATTTCGAGTACATTTTATTTTGAGGCAATTCGTATCTCACGCAGATATGCTCACCGTGATAAAATATGCCGGTCGCGGCAAAGGTTGTCATGCTTTTGTAAAAGAATAATGAAATCCGGCGTAAAAAACGAAGATGCACTCCATATAGCGTGTGACAATGCGATTATCTCACCACGACAAAAGAAACTAACGAACATAAACATAAATGGAATCAAAGTGGCCAACCCTATTTTTTGTAGGTTACCTTCCACAGAAAAAGACCGTGGGCAGAGACGGTTTCCGAGCTGCTCCTCCTGTCCCGCGTTCCATCCAAAAGGGAAAGGAACCAGTTCTCGTCCCGCCGTCCGGACGCCACGGCGAGCAAATTGCCGACAGCGATCCTGACCATATTGGTGAGATATGAATCGGCGATTATCCTGAACACGACGAGCTTTCCGCGCCTGAACAGCCTTGCGTATTTCACCCGGCGAATCGTGTTCTCCGGCTTGTCCGCGGAGCGGCAGAACGCGGCAAAGTCGTGCTCTCCCACTAGGAGACGAGCGGCGTCTGAACCTGCTTTCCAATTGTAATGCGATCCGGTGAGCCACAGCGCGTAAGGTTTTATGTGCGGGTAACAGGTCGGAGCGTTCCAGATGAAATAGCGGTACTCGCGCAATACCGCGTCGCGCCGCGCGTGAAAATCATCATCCACTACTCCCGCATTCATCACCGAGACCCCGGAAGGCAGGTGGGCATTCAGCGCAAGGATCAGCCTGCGAGGCTCCCAGTTTTTGACCGCGTCGAAGTGGGCAACCTGCCCAAGCGCATGAACACCAGCGTCAGTGCGGCCCGCTCCGACAACCCCGGACGGTTCTTCCACGCGGCGCAGGGCCGCCTCGACGGCATCCTGTACACCTCTTTCATGAGGCTGGGATTGCCATCCGAGAAAACCTGCCCCGTCATAAGATATTTCTAAAGCAATTCTAGGCATCGCGACATAAGAGGAAGGGCATACTTGCTCCACAACGCGGAGAGAAAAATGAAAGCCGATACCGCCATAATCGCAGCGGTATCGGACATTCGCCAAACTAACGGATTCAATCTTGTCCTGAGATTGCCCGGCACGTAACATCTCGATTCCATCGCCGTCGCAAGATTCTCCGCGCGAGCGAACACAAGAACGAACAACGGCACCAGGACGGGAATATAACTCCGCGCCCGCTTCAGCATCCCGCCGCTCTCAAAGTCCGCGCCGCGCGAAATCTGCGCTTTTAAAATTCTTTCGGTTTCCTCAAACAGCGTCGGTATAAAACGCAGCGCTATCGTCATCATCATCGCAATTTCAGCCACGGGTACCCTCAAGCGAGCGAGAGGCGACATCAAACTCTCGGTTCCGGCCGCAAATGCCATCGGACTGGTCGTCATCATCAACATCGAGGCGTACATCACGAGAAAATACAGGCGTAATCCCATGGAGATGGCAAGCGATAGGCCTTCTCTGGTTATTTTGAGCGGCCCAAGCCGGGCGATTTCGGTTCCGGGAGTCCAAAAAAGATTCAAAACAACGGTAAAGACGACCAGAAACACGATCGGACGCCCCGAACGAAGCATCGTCCCGACTTTTACGCCCGACAAACGGCAAATCGCGCCCATAAAAATAAACATTGGAATGAAACCCAGCGGCCCGCCGGCGATGAATGGTCCAGCCATCAGAATGAAAACGCACAGTATCTTGCATCTGGGGTCCAGTGAGTGAACGAGCGACTCTCCGGGAATGAACTGTCCTATTGATAAACCGCCGCCGAATTTCATTCAACCGCCCCAGGCGCGTTCGATCGCGCTTATTATCCCGCTCAGGTCGCCGGTAAGGGTTGCGTTGATTCCGTGCTCCCTCAAGCCAATGGCAAATCGCACAATAGGTGGTAAAACCAGCCCTTTCACATTATGCGCGGCTAAATACTCGGCCGTTTCCTCAGGATTCCCGACGGCAACAACAGAACCTCTTTCGAGAACCAGTATCTCATCGCTGTTCGCAAGCGCGCTTTCCAAGTCATGAGTTATCTGTACGACGGATACTCCGCGTGATTTAACGTCGTTCAGCATTCGAATGAGGCCGCGTATACCGTCAGCGTCCAAACCCGCCGTGGGTTCATCAAGAACAAGATACTCAGGCCGCATTGAAAGTACCGACGCGATCGCGACACGCCTGCGTTGCCCTCCCGACAAACTGAATGGGTTCGCCCCAAGCAACGCCGGATCAAGTCCCGAATACTCTACCGCCTCATCGACGCACGAAGCGAGTTCATCGCCGCGCGTTCCCCAGTTCAACGGCGCAAATTCTATTTCATCACGAACAGTCTCGGCAAAAAACTGCGACTCGGGATATTGAAATACCAACCCAACCTTCCGGCGCAACTCACGGGCGTTTTTTGTCCCCGGCTCCGATTTCGTTCCATCAATCGAGACACTGCCGATCTGTGGAGTAAGCAGCAGATTCAAATGCTGAGCGAGCGTCGATTTTCCGCTTCCGGTATGCCCTACGACAGACGTCCATATGCCGCGCTTCACCGACATCGAAACATCACGTAATGCGGTTTGTTCGGCGGGAGTCCCTTGATTGTATATGTACGTTATTTTTTCGACTTCAATAGACACAGCGCCTCCAATATATCATCTACGCTCGGCGGCGTACCCGCGCTCACCAGATTTCTGGATCGAAGTTCCCTGAAAATGGCAAGCTCCTGCGGCTCGGCAAGACCGAAGCGGCTGTATTCTCCGCCCCAAAATTTTTCCCGTTCCCCATCCCAGATGACCTTACCCTCCCTTAGTACGACAATTCGCGAGGCGAAAGCTACGTCTTCCATTCGGTGAGTTATCTGTATCATCGTCATACCTCGCCTGTTCAGATCTCTCATACAATCTATGAACGAGACTCTGCCCTCCGGGTCGAGCATGGAGGTAGCCTCGTCCAGCACGAGCGCGCGAGGCTCCAGAGCCAGCGCTCCCGCCAGAGCAAGCCGCTGTTTCTGTCCGCCCGACAGCGAATAGGAACCCCGCCGTCTCATGTCCAGCATACCCGTCAATTCGAGAGCATTTTCAACGCGCGAGCGAATCTCGCCGGCCGGCAGACCGAGATTTTCGGGCCCGAAGGCGACGTCCTCCTCTACGATACTCGCCACAATCTGATCCTCCGGATTTTGAAACACGAGCGCGATGTTCCGCCTGATTCGAGGGATATTTTCCGGTTCGGAGGAATTCATACCCAACACAATACAATCGCCCTGCGTCGGAATGAGCAGGGCGTTGCATATTTTTGCGAGCGTTGATTTTCCTGACCCGTTCGCGCCAAGCAATGCCACCCACTCGCCGGGCAAAACTTCCAAATTGACTCCGTCGAGGGCGGGCCTGCTTGTTCTCTGATAGGAGAAGGCCGCCCCCTTGATGGAGAAAATGGGGGCTTGCTTCACGAACTTATTCCACCAGCTGAATTACCGCCATTGGAGCCGCATCTCCTGGTCTATTGCCGAGTTTGACTATCCTTGTGTATCCGCCGTTGCGTTCGGTAAAGCGTGGAGCGACGTCGTTGAAAAGCGACAACACTGCTTTTTTGTGCGGCATGCGGGCTATAACAAGACGCCTGTCCGCGAGCGTGCCGGATTTCGCTTTTGTAATCAAGCGTTCCGCTACGCGACGAAGCTCTTTCGCGCGCGTGACCGTCGTGATTATGCTTCCCTCCACAAAAAGGCTAGCCGCCAGGTTTCCGAGCATCGCCCGCCTGTGCGAGCCATAGCGTCCAAGACGCCTCAAATTCATGCGATGATTCATAAGAGTCTGCCCCTTTGCATATTTATTCTTCTACTTAGAACTGTTCCTCTTCGGGATCGTCTTCCGCCTCTCCTGAGAGAGTGAGGTCGAATTTCGTCAATTTTTCCTCTATCTCTTTCAGGGAGATCTTTCCAAGATTCCTTATCTTGAGAAGATCGGTTCGCGAACGCGAGACCAGTTCTCCAATGAAATGGACTCCGCCGCGCATCAGACAGTTCTCACTGCGTACCGATAACTCAAGATCTCTGACCGGCCGGGTGAACGCCGGATTGTCGCCGATCTTCATAAAGTTTCTCGCCGGGTCGACGACCGCCTTGTCGGCAGGTTTCGCATCGGGCCCTTTTATTTCGACCTGAAGTTCGGGATCATCCGTTGTAACGGCCAGCGCAATTTTGAGGAAATAATCCCTCAATATCACCGACGCCTGTCTGACGGCATCCTCCGGGCTGACTACCCCATTAGTCCAAAGCTCCAGATTCAAGCTGTCGTAATCAGTCCTTTGCCCCATACGCTTATCCTGCACTTCATACTTGACGCGGCGAACCGGTGAAAAAATCGCGTCGACAAGCAATGCGTCAACCGGAAGATAAACCGGCCTCGGCCTGTCCAGCGAAGCGTAACCCGTTCCTGCCTCGACATAAAAGTCCATCGACAGCTTCGCGGCGGCGCCAAGATGACATATCAGCGCTTCCGGCGACGGAAATTCTATCTCACTGTCCAGTTGTATATCGCCGGCCGTTACGGTCCGGGGTCCCTCGGCATCCAGATGAAGTATTCTGAATTCAGGCGAGAAACACCTTACCGGTACGTGCTTTATATTCAACAACAGTTCTATCATGTCCTCCTTAACGCCGGGAATAGTCGTAAACTCGTGAAGGATGCCATCGACGCGGATAGCTGTTACAGCAGCGCCGGAAATGGAGGACAACAGTACCCTTCGCAGGGCGTTGCCCAAGGTTACCCCGTATCCCCTGTCGAGCGGTTCAATTACTATTCTACCGTAAGAAGGCGTACTTTCTTCTATTATAATTTCATAGCGGGCGTGATCCAACGTTCCCCCCACCTTTCAACATAAACAAATACAAAAATTATCTATCGATGACCGCTACACGCGACGCCTCTTCGGAGGCCTGCAACCGTTGTGAGGGATAGGCGTCGCATCCTGAATAACGTTTACCTGAAGCCCCGCCGCCTGAAGTGAACGTATCGCAGACTCGCGCCCGGGGCCTGGCCCCCTCACTACTACATCTATCTCGACCACGCCATGATCCTGAGCCACTTTTGCAGCCTGCGCGGCTGACATCTGCGCCGCGTACGGAGTGGATTTTCTGGTTCCCTTAAAACCCACGTTACCGCCCGAAGCCCAGGACAAAGCGTTGCCCTGCCTGTCGGTCAGGGTCACTATCGTATTGTTGAATGTGGAGTAAATATGGGCCACGCCATAAGATACGTGTTTCTTCTCCTTCTTTTTACCTCTGCGTTGCACTCTTTTTGCCACGTGTTTATACCTCCTCGTTATTCAAAAAACACACGTTATTTGGTGACCTTCTTTTTACCTGCCACAGTGCGCTTCGGTCCCTTGCGCGTACGAGCGTTCGTCTTGGTTTGCTGCCCGCGTACCGGAAGACCTATACGATGACGGAGACCTCGATAACATCCTATATCCATAAGGCGCTTGATGTTCATGCTTATCTCTCTGCGCAGATCACCCTCAACCTTGTAGTGGTTTTCAAGTTCCGCACGCAGTTTCTGTGTTTCGTCGTCCGTCAGGTTCTTTACTCTTGTGTCCGGGTTGATCCCGGTGGAAACCAATATCTTTTTCGACGTCGGCAACCCTATACCGAAAATATAAGTAAGCCCTATCTCAACACGCTTCTCTCTGGGCAGGTCGACTCCTGCTATCCGTGCCATATTCTTACCTCCTCGCGCCCTGACGCTGTTTATGTTTCGGATTCCTGCTGCAGATAATACGGACGACTCCGTGCCGCTTAATTATCCTGCAGTATTCGCAAATTGTTTTGACCGATGGTCGTACCTTCATTACGCAAGTTCCTCCTTACTTATATCTGTACACTATTCTGCCTCTTGTGAGATCGTACGGGGTCAGTTGTATCAGAACCCTGTCTCCCGGCAGAATTCGTATAAAGTGCATCCTCATTTTACCGGACACATGAGCCAGAACCTTATGTCCATTCTCAAGCTCAACCCTGAACATCGCGTTCGGCAATGGTTCCACTACCTTACCTTTAACCTCTATGACGTCGTCTTTCGGCATTCGTACTGACCAACCTCCTCGGGAATAAGACGTGAAATCTCTTTTTTATGACGCGAGATAGCTTCAAACAACCATCCGTCGTCGATACATTTTCCCCCTGCCAGCCGGGCTGCCAACTCGCAAACCACAACACCCGACTCCATTATGTGACGCGTATTCTTCCGTTTCGGTCTCCGCGCCGAAATATGCTTGCCATCCGCTATAAAGACTCTGTCGGATGTCCCTGAATTGCATAAGATCCCTATAATCGCAAAAACAGCGCCTGTATGACGCCCTCGCTTTACAAGAACCAAACTACCCAGGGGGAATGCATTATCTTCACGGCTCACTCCCATGGCGTCAGTACTTCCACGCCGTTCTCTGTAACGAGCAAAGTATGTTCAAAGTGGGCTGCGTCCGATTTATCGCACGTAACAACAGTCCATCCGTTTTCTGCCGATTTGACAGGCTCTTTCCCGCTCATCACCATAGGTTCTACGCAAAACGTCATGCCCGGTTTCAGCACCATACCCGTTCGCGCTCGACCAAAATTCGGAACCTGCGGCGCTTCATGAAGCCTGCGTCCTATGCCGTGCCCCGAATAATCTCTGACCACACCGCATCCATTAGCCAAAATCCATTTTTCGATCGCATGACCGATGTCACCCACGGTATTTCCCGCAACAGCGTGCTCCAAACCTACGTGGAGGGCTTTATACGTTACAGAAATCAATTCGACACGCTCAGGCGATATTTCACCCACTGCATACGTACAAGCCGCGTCACCATGAAATCCGTCAACAATTGCGCCCACATCAATACTTATGATGTCCCCTTCCTTCAAAATCCGCTCCCGGCTGGGGATGCCATGCACGACCTCCTCGTTTATCGAAGCGCATATTGAGCTTGGGAAGGGAGTCACCTGACCGTGCGCTCTGTATCCCTTGAATGACGCCTTCGCGCAAGCTTTATCCATCACGCGATCCGCTTCCTCGGAAAGGAACATGGTATCCACGCCTGGACGTATTTTCTCTCTTATTGCTCCGTGAACATCGGCGACAACCCGGCCTGCGCGGCGCATCTTCTCTATTTCGTCCGGTTTCTTCAACGTCACCATTTCAGTTTTTCATGGATTCCAAACAGGACAACACGCCGTCTGCCGATCCAATTCCGTTTACTCGGCGCAGTTTCCCTACTTTTTCGTAATAATCCACCAACGGCGCTGTTTCATTATGATAAACCGAAAGCCTGTGGCTAATGACGGACTCGGTATCGTCATCCCGCTGAATTACGGTTCCCGAACACTCGTCACAAACACCTTCCACTCTGGTATTGTGTGCGATCACGTTATAAATTGCCTTACAGGCGGAACAGACTCTGCGACTTGTAAGGCGCTTTATCACTATGTCGTCGTCAACCTCAATCAATATTGCCGCGTCGATCAGAATACCCATTTTTTCGAGGAGTTCATCCAGTGCTTCCGCCTGCGCGACCGTCCTTGGAAATCCGTCAAGCATAAACCCGGCCTTCGTGTCTTCCTGATTCAAACGGCTTTCCATCATTTTTATTATCAGGTCATCGGGCACAAGAGAACCTGCGTCCATGTATCTTTTGGCCGACACGCCCAATTCGGTTCCGGATTTGACGTTTTCCCTCAGGATATCTCCTGTTGATATATGAGCTATCGGATATTTTTCCTTCACCGATTCGGCTTGCGTACCTTTGCCCGCGCCCGGCGGTCCCATCAAAATTATTCTCATGGCGGCGCCTACAACAATCCGCCGCTCTTACCGCGGCGTTTCAGGATGCCGTCATAATGGCGCATAAGCATCTGTCCTTCAACCTGATGGATGGTGTCGAGAGCGACCCCGACTACAATTATGACCGCAGTTCCGCCAAATGCGAGAGTCTCCACTCGCATAACCATTGATATGAAGTTTGGGATAAGCGTGATGGCCGCAAGCGCAACAGCTCCTCCAAGGGTTATTCTGTTCATTACGCGCTCAATGTACTCCATAGTTGGCTTACCCGGCCTTATACCCAATATGAAACCACCGTGTTTTTTCATATTGTTAGCCAGATCCGACGGATTGAAGACAACCGCCGTGTAAAAATACGAAAAGAAGATTATCAGTATTACATTTAAAATCATATAAACCGCGTGTGTTCCGGAGAACATTCTTCTTATGGCGTCAGCCGTGTTACCTCCGAAGAATCCCGCGAGCATACCAGGAAAAAGAAGCACCGAAGAAGCGAATATAATTGGAATCACCCCCGCGGTATTCACCTTTAACGGTATGAACGTGCTTTGTCCTCCGTATATTTTATTGCCAACCATGCGTTTGGCATATTGCACCGGAAGGCGGCGCTGCCCTTCCTGCAGGCAAACGCAGCCCGCTACGACCACAAGTATTACAGCAAGAGCGACCATTACTACGATGATGTTAGCGGTACCTGCAATAATTGAAGTAATCGTATTCGTTATGGTCGCTGGGAAACGCGACACGATACCGGCATAGATAATCATTGAAGTTCCGTTACCTATGCCATGATCCGACATAACTTCGCCCAACCACATTACAACAATGGCGCCCGTGGTGATGGCAAGCACCGCTATGGAAATTTCGAACAATCCGCCCACGAAAATCTGCAGATTCCTGAGCCAAGCGGTCAGCCCTATAGCCTGTACCACGGCGAAAAATATCGTCCCCATTCTCGTATATTGAGTTATTTTCTTGCGGCCTTCCTCGCCTTCCTTTTGCAATTTTTCCAATGTCGGGAAGATAACGACCAAAAGCTGCATAACTATGCTGGAGTTGATATATGGCCCGACGCCGAGCGAGAAAATGCCAAAATTGGATAACGCGCCACCCGTAAGCATATCCAGGAAACCGAGAATACCTTGGCCTGCGGTATTATTCATCATGCGTAATGCCTCCGCGTCAACTCCGGGCGTTGGTATATGGGCTCCGAGCCTGAAAATGAAGAGAGCGCCTACCACAAACAGTATTCGTCTTTTGAGATCCGGAAGGCGAAACGCGTCGCGGAACCCGTCAATCACTTTAGATCACCTCTCGCTTTCCGCCGGCAGCTTCTATTTTGCTAATTGCGGAAGCACTGAAAGCGTGCGCTATCACTGTAAAATTCTTGCTCAACTCGCCATCTCCCAATATCTTAACGGGAGAGGAACCGGACACAAGGCCACGCTCGCGAAGAGCGTCAACTGTAATGGTCATACCTGAGTCGAACTTCTCTTCAAGATGTTTTAAGTTCACGGTATCATAGTTTTTCGCGAACCTGGAATTGCTGAATCCTCTCTTTGGTATTCTTCTGGAAAGAGGCATCTGACCTCCCTCAAAATAAAGAGCAACGCCACGTCCGGCTCTTGATTTTTGTCCTTTGTGGCCCTTACCGGACGTCTTTCCTTTTCCGCTGCCAATTCCCATCCCAAGACGTTTTGGTTTTCGTTTCGAGCCAGGCGCCGGTGACAATTCATGAAGTTTCATCTGAGATCACCTTCCTATTCGCTCTGCGTCCACTCAACCAGATGAATGACGCTGTTTACCATACCACGAATTTGCGGCGTATCCTCGTGTTCGACAGTTTCGCCGAGGCGACGCAGCCCCAGCGCCTTAATCGTACGTCCCTGAATACCGGGACGACCGATGGCGCTCTTCTTCCATGTAATCCTTATTTTGGACATCTCAGTCCCTCCTAAGCGGATACCAGCGAATCACGTCCGCGAAGTCTGCGAACTTCCTCGGCCGTGCGGAGGCCGCGAACGGCGTCAAATGTTGCGTACGCTACATTTATCGGATTTGACGTGCGACCAATGACCTTCGTCAAAACGTCTTTGACGCCCCCCAACTCCATGATAGCTCTCACAACGGCTCCGGCAATGACGCCGGTTCCCGGAGCAGCCGGGCGGATAAGAACCTCCGCCGCGCCGAATTTTCCCTGCATCGGATGAGGTATTGTATTACCCGATTTCTTCATGTCAACCATATTCTTCTTGGCGTGGTCGATGCCTTTGCGAACAGCTTCGGAAATCTCACGCGCTTTCCCCATGCCTATACCGACCTGGTCTATTCCGTCTCCGACCACGACGAGTACCGAGAAACGGAAGCGTTTGCCGCCCTTTACCACTTTACTGACCCTGTTGATGGACACTACGCGTTCCGAGAGTTCCATGCCTCTCGCGCTATAATTTTTGTTCTGAGTCTCTCTTTGTTGGGTTGCCAAAATCTTCCCTCCCTAGAATTTCAGGCCTGCTTCGCGCGCAGCGTCGGCGAGCGCCTTCACGCGACCCTGAAAAATATGGCCGCCCCTGTCGAATACTACCGTGGAAATGCCTTTGGCTACCGCCCGCTCCGCAATCAAACGTCCAACAATCTTGGCCGCCTCTTGATCCGCCGAGTTCTTAAGAGAATCGGAGAGCGATTTATCCAAAGTGGAAGCCGACGCGAGCGTATGCCCGGTTTCGTCGTCTATTATCTGAGCGTAAATATGCTTCAGACTCCGAAACACCGACAATCTCGGGCACGCCGGCGTGCCGGACACGCGTTTGCGCAGGCGGTGATGACGGTGAAGCCGCATTTCATTACGGCTGCGAATTTTAATCATCTCTTCTCACCTCGCAATTTACTTGCCGCCGGCCTTGCCGGCCTTACGGATGACGAATTCATCCGAATAACGAATACCCTTGCCCTTGTATGGCTCGGGCGGTCTGTAAGCTCTGATATCAGCCGCCACCTGACCTACCAGTTGCTTGTCTATTCCGCGAACAATTACCTTCGTCGGACCGTCCACAGCCAGTTCTATCCCGGTGGGAGGAGTTATCTCCACAGGATGAGAAAAGCCAAGCGACATCACGAGGTTACTGCCCTGCATTTGAGCCCTGTATCCCACGCCGACAATTTCCAGAACGCGCTCGAATCCCTGAGAGACTCCGGTCACCATATTACTGAGTATAGCTCGCGTCATTCCATGGGCGGCGCGATTGCGCTTTTCATCGTTTGCGCGAGAGACATACAGTTCGCTGCCCTTCATCTCAACGGTTATCTCAGGTAACACGCCGAACCTGAGCGAACCCTTCGCTCCTTTAACCATCACCTCAGCGCCTTCTATCCTTACTTCCACGCCTTTTGGAAGCGTTATCGGCTTTCGTCCAATACGAGACATTGCTAAATCCCTCCTACCAGACGTAGCACATGACTTCGCCGCCGAACCCGCGCTTGCGGGCTTCTGCGTCTGTCATAAGGCCGCCGGACGTCGAAATGAGGGCTACGCCGAGACCACCCATCACCTTCGGCACGTCCTCCCTTTGGACATAGATTCTGCGTCCCGGTTTACTGATGCGGCGAAGTCCCCTGATCACTCTCTCCCGCCCCGCGCCATAATTCATATATACCCTAAGCGTCGGTATGTGCAGTTTGGGATCAGTTATCGTTTTATAGTTGCGGATATAACCTTCGTCTTTGAGAATTCGCGCTATCTCCAGGCGAAGCTTGCTGATAGGCATATCTACAATTTCATGATACACCGTGTTTGCATTTCTTATTCGAGTGAGCATATCCGCCACCGGATCTGTGACATGCATCCCGTTCACTCCCTTCCCGCTCTACCAGCTCGACTTGACAACGCCGGGAATTTTTCCCTCGCGAGCAAGGTTCCTGAAGCAGCAGCGGCACATGTTGAACATCCTGATGTACCCGCGCGGGCGACCGCAAAGCGGGCAGCGGTTATATTTTCTCACTTTGAACTTCGGCTCTCGCATAGCTTTGTTTTCCAAACTTTTTCGGGCCATTTCAGTTCCCCCTTATCTGTTGAAAGGTATCCCAAGCTCGGACAAAAGCGCGTAAGCCTCTTCGTCCGTGGCCGCGCTGGTCACAAAGGATATATTCATACCGCGCATTCGGATAACCTTATCGTATTCTATCTCAGGGAATAGCAGCTGCTCGCGCAGGCCAAGATTGTAATTGCCCCTCCCGTCGAATCCACGGCGCGTAACGCCTTGGAAGTCCTTAATTCTGGGCAGCGCCGCCGAAATAAGCCTGTCGACGAACTCCCACATCTTTGTTGAGCGCAGCGTCACGCAACAAGCTACAGGCATGCCTTCGCGAACCTTGAAACCGGCAACGGAACGACGAGCGCGCTTCATCATCGGGCGCTGGCCGGTTATCGTAGCAAGTTCGTTGATTGCCGCGTCCATGTACTTAATATCAACCTTGGCCTCGCTCACTCCGACGTTAACCACGACTTTCACGAGGTTTGGCACCTGCATCGGGCTTGAGTAGGAGAATTGATCCTTAAGGCGCGGAGCAACTTCTTTTTTATACTTTTCGAGGAGTCTCGGATTCATTTATACTTCTCCTCCCTTATGACTTGTCGACTATTTTGCCGCATTTTTTACACAGGCGGACTTTTTTTCCGCTGTCAAGGAACCCCCTGCCTACTCGCGTAGCTCTTCCGCAGGTCGGGCAAACCAACATCGCCTTGGACGCGCTTATCGGCGCTTCCATTTTAATCAGACCACCGCGCGGATTCTTCTGCGTTGGGCGCGTGCTCTTCGTCACCATATTTACATTTTCCACAACAATCGTATCTTTATCAACATTGCGGCGCAGTATATTGCCTTCCTTACCCTTGTCCTGATCTTTGCCGGAGATTATTCGGACGCGGTCTCCCTTGCGCAAACGCATTTTAGACATAAAACCGCCTCCTTACACTACTTCCGGAGCGAGAGAAACGATGCGCATATAACGCTTTTCCCTCAACTCCCGGGCAACAGGACCGAAAATACGCGTACCCTTCGGATCGCCGTTGTTGTCTATCAATACAGCGGCGTTATCGTCGAAGCGCACATACGAACCGTCCCAGCGTCTGACTTCCTTTTTCGTTCTTACAATGACCGCCCTGATGACGTCTCCCTTACTTACGTTGCTGTTGGGGAGAGCTTCTTTGACGGAAGCGACGATTATATCACCCACCGAACCAACCCTGCGGAATGATCCGCCTTTGACCTGTATACAGAGTATCTTCTTCGCGCCGGAGTTATCGGCTACATTAAGAACTGTGCGCAGTTGAATCATCAGGCGTCGCCTCCCTCGCCGGTCTCTGCTCCCAGCATCGTAGCGCGCTCAATTATCTGCGAGACCTTCCATCGCTTATGCCTCGAGATCGGCCTTGTCTCTTCTATCTGAATGCGGTCGCCGGGACGGCACTCGTTGATCTCGTCGTGCGCCATGTATTTTTTGACACGCAGAACGGGCTTCCCGTACAACGGGTGCTTTGACATTCTTTCCACGCGGACGACAACGGTCTTATTCATCTTGTCGCTTTCCACTATGCCCGTCCTTACCTTACGATGAGGAGTACGTTCCTCCATCGAAATTACCCCCTTACTCCAGCCCGCTGCGTCGAGTCTTCCTTCTCATGCAATACCGTGAGGACTCGCGCGATCGTACGGCGGACTTCTTTGATTCGGCCTGTGTTGCTCAACTGTCCTATCGCGTTCTGAAACCGCAGGTTGAACAACTCTTCCTTAAACTGACGATGTTTCTCTTTAAGTTCGTCAACTGTGAGTTCGCGAAGTGCTTTCGGATCCATTCTAACCACTCACTCCCTCTCTCGCCAGCAGCTTGACCCTGATGGGAAGTTTGAAGGACGCCGTCCTGAAAGCGGCTTCCGCCACATCGCGAGATACACCCTCTATCTCGAACATGACGCGCCCCCTCTTAACAGCGGCCGTCCAATACTCTACATTTCCCTTTCCTTTCCCCATACGCGTTTCGAGAGGCTTTTGCGTCTTGGGACGATCCGGGAATATTCGGATCCATATCTTCCCGCCCTTCCTCATCTTGCGGGAAATAGCGACACGGACTGCCTCGATCTGACGCGCGGTAATCCATCCGTTCTCTAGCGCTTGAAGCCCGAATTCGCCGAAATCTATCTTTGTGGCGCCCTTCGATATTCCGCGAAGAGGCGTCAAATGCGGCTTACGGTACTTTACTCTCTTCGGGGACAGCATAACGCTACCTCCTCTCCTTTCCCGACGGGGCGGAATCGGAGTCCAGCACAAGCGGACGCTCGAGCATTTCGCCTTTATATATCCACACCTTCACGCCTATGACGCCGTATATTGTCGCGGCTTCGGCGAAGCCGTAATTAATATCGGCGCGAAGGGTGGACAAGGGCAACTGACTTTCGAGATACCATTCGGTGCGCGCAATTTCAGCTCCGCCCAAGCGTCCGGCGACCTGTATTTTGATACCCTTCGTCCCGCTCTTCATCGCGCGGAAGATCGCTTGCTTCATTGCCCTGCGGAAACTAATCCTGCGTTCCAACGCGGAAGCGACGCCTTCGGCGACAACTTGCGACTCACTGTCGGGACTTTTGACTTCCTGTATGTTGATCATAATGCGGCTTCCGGTCATCGCCGAAGTTCATCGCGTATTGTCTGGATTTCAGCGCCGCCTTTGCCTATCACAACCCCGGGCCGCGCCGTGAATACGGTAAAACGCATAACGTTTCCTATCCGCTCGATCTCTATCCTGCTGATGCCCGCATTTGCCCAACGTTTTTTGAGCCACTCGCGCAACTTGAGATCCGCGTGCAGGTTTTTCGTGTAGTTACGCCCGTGCGCGTACCAGCGAGACTCCCAATCGTAAATTACTCCGAGACGATAACCTACCGGGTGAACCTTTTGACCCACTGTTCAGCCCTCCCTTACTTCTCTGCGACAGCCACGGTAATGTGGCTGGTATGATGTCTGAACGGATGAGCGCGACCATGAGAGACCGGGCGGAAACGACGCATATAGGTTCCCTGATCCGCCGTCGCGCTTACGACCACCAACTTGTCGATGTCGAGGCCGAAATTATGTTCGGCATTAGCGAGCGCGCTTTTGAGCGTCTTTTCTATATAACGCGCGCCTCTCTTGGGCGTGAACTTGAGGATCGTGAGCGCTTCGGACGCCTTCTTTCCCTTTATCAGCCTCAACACCTGACGCGCCTTATCGGCGGATATTCTCACCTGCTTGGCCATTGCCTTAGCTTCTTTCGATTCCATCTGCATCCCCCTTACCTCTTGACTCTGGAGGAACGTTCCTGGCCGGCGTGTCCGCCGAATTTGCGCGTCGGCGCAAACTCGCCGAGCTTATGCCCGATCATGTTATCGCTTATATACACAGGTATATGCATCTTACCGTTTTGT
>Ga0099364_10007663_pt1 | contig 15359 bp, 13 predicted proteins | sample TergutTh196P3_FD_73070 | JGI IMG/M metagenome (GOLD analysis project Ga0099364, IMG submission 73070) | Microcerotermes parvus P3 segment gut microbial communities from Pointe-Noire, Republic of the Congo - Th196 P3 | ecosystem: Host-associated > Arthropoda: Insects > Digestive system > Gut ... | reverse complement strand
CCGGGAATAACAGCAAAACAAATGCCTGCTGTATCTTTATCAATCAGTTGCGAGAAAAAATTGGCGTTATGTTTGGCAACCCCGAAACAACCACAGGCGGTAATGCGCTTAAGTTCTACTCTTCGGTACGTATAGATATACGCAAAACTACGGCGATAAAGGAAAAAGACGGCGATAATGTGAGCGGTAACCGCGTAAAAGTAAAAATCGTAAAAAACAAGTTGGCTCCGCCTTTCCGTAGGGCTGAATTTGACGTCATTTATGGCGAAGGCATTTCGCGTATCGGCGAGATTATCGACTTGGGAACTACGTTCAATATCATCAAAAAGAGCGGCTCATGGTTCAGCTACGGCGACGTCAAAATGGGACAGGGACGCGACGCTGTTAAGCAGCTGCTTAACGACAACGAAGAATTAGCAGCCGAGTTGGAAGAAAAAATTCGTCAGGCATTAGCAGTCAATCCGAATGTAGCGGAAGAACAGGAATAATTGATTATTGATTATTGAATATTGAATTATGAATGTTATAATCAAAAAAGAATATTTGTCAGAAAATGTGTTTCGGATGGTAGTAGAGGCTCCGCGCATTGCGCGGAGCCGTAAAGCGGGACATTTCGTAATCATTCGCGTTGGCGAATGTGGCGAGCGTATACCGCTTACAATAGCCGATGCAGATATTGAACGTGGCACTATCACGCTTATTGTACAAAAAATAGGATGCACATCGGAAAAAATGTCGAAATTGAATGTTGGCGACTGTATTACCGATATAGTTGGTCCGTTAGGCAATCCCACGCATATTGAAAAAGTGGGAACAGTGCTTTGTGCGGGCGGCGGCGTGGGCATAGCGCCACTGTATCCCATCGTTCAGGCTTTCAAACGCGCAGGCAACCGTATTGTCACCGTTTTGGCTGCACGTAGCGCCAATTTGCTTATGCTTAAAGAAGAAATGTCTGCATATTCTGATGATATGATTGTGATGACCGATGATGGCTCGCTTGGAAAAAAAGGCTTGGTAACTGCCGGAATAGAAGAAGTGATACAGCGTGAAAAGGTAGATCAAGCGGTAGTTGTTGGACCTGCTGTGATGATGAAATTTGCCGCCTTGACCACTAAAAAGTACAATATCCCTACAATAGCCAGCCTTAATCCCATCATGGTCGATGGTACGGGGATGTGCGGGGCTTGTCGTTGCACAGTTGGCGATAAAACAAAATTCGTATGTGTGGATGGTCCCGAATTTGATGCGCATCAGGTTGATTTTGATGAAATGATGCAACGTCTCGGAGCCTATAAGAAGGAAGAAACGGAGGCATACTTAAAATTAAACGTTTAAGGTTTATTTTGGATCATGTTCAAGTCGCTTTCTGTATGGAAATTTCCGTGCAAAAACGAGCCAAAGTACAAAATCGTTGACTAATTTCTTTGTTGAAAATAACTTATAATATCGTCTAAAACAAACATTTCTGTCAGTTCGGGTATGTCTTTCTTTTCGATTATATTTATAATGTTTGAATTAGATTCGTTGGTAGCAATCATTCTTGAGGCGAGATTTTGAATAATTTCGTTTTCCAACAGTGAAATAATATACCGTCCGTTACCGAATTTGCTGTCGCGCATATTATGCGCCATTTCCACAGTGCGCCGTAGCGCCGCAGCGGCGTCCTGCGTAATGAAATAATCGTTGTTGTCAAGGTATGATTCTGCAATTTGCATCAGTTCATCAACGTTGTAGTCGTCGAAATGATACACGTTTGGAAGGCGGGATTTCAATCCGGGGTTGTCGTTGAGCATTTCAGTCATCGGATTTGTGTAGCCAGCCATGATAATACATATGTCGCGGTTTGATTCGTCTGAAAGAGTTGTAAGCAGCGTTTCTATGATTCGTCGTCCGGGGTCTTTTGGGTCGTCTTTGACAAGAAGATTATATGCCTCGTCGATGAACAAAACGCCGCCTTGCGCACGCGCTATTGCCTGATTGGTTTTTTCTTCTTCGGTGCCGTAAAACTTTCCGGTAAGCGAGTTGCGCTCTTCTACCACCACATGCCCCTTGGTAAGTAATCCCAATTCGTGAAAAACCTTGCCCATCAGTCTGGCGACGGTTGTTTTGCCTGTGCCGGGATTGCCAAAATAAACCGAGTGCAACGAAATCGGCTTTATTTTGTATCCAGCCTTTTCACGTATTTTATTGTATTGAACACGGTCGATATAACGTTTCAAATCCTTTTTAAACTTATGCAGTCCTATCATTGCGTTTATTTGCGCGAAAGCATCAATGTTCAAAACGGAAGCTGCAATGACGCTTTTGCCGCCGTGTAGTCGTCGCGGTTGAACGGTAATCGGATTGAATGGCGTTTCGATATTTTTGTCGCCAATTGTCACGGGGGCAACTATTATCAGCTCATTCATAAAAACGACCTCTACGCGATAGTCGCCGCGGCGCCAAAATGATTTCTTTTTTTTACCAAAATATGCGAAAAAATGAAACTGTTCCTTGTCTGCGCCTTCTATTGGTTCGCCCATATAAGCGTGGCGCTCTTTCAATGTTCCGGTTTGGTCGAAAAGCGAAACGATAAACTCGGCTTTCCACTGGTAGGGCAATTTGTTTCGCCCAAGAAAAAATATGTCAATAGCTTCTAATCCTTCCAATGCAACGCCTGTGAGCGAACATCTGCGATAATCGGTTTGTTCCTCTTCAATGTTTCTTCTATAAAATGAAAAATCTTCGAGAATAAAACATTTTCCATAGTCTTCGGGTATATCGACTATGTGAAAATAGACAGTTTCGGCATGTTGCTGGTCGATGTACACGCGAAAAAAATATTCCCCCGTTCCAAGATTCAAATTGGAAAAACAAACCGTTTTTTTGCTTTCCATCTCTGTTTCATTCATGTAGACCGATAACGTTTGATCTGCTATACGCCCAATTCCTGTTTTTTTGAGAGCAAACAGTATGTTTGCTCTAAGTTTTGTAGACATGTACTTAAAATTATTCAGCAAAACATCTACATATATATTTTTTGTTTCCGACGTTCGAAATACTGTTCTGTATTTCTTGCTGCCGTCGATAAACTCTTCGGTATCGCAGTATAAATTTATTTTTTTTATCGAAACTTCGGGTATCATATTCAAAATTTTTATTTAAACAATTCAAAAATAATGTTTTAATTACTTATGTACCCACTTGCATAATTGATTGTGCATGATGTTCTGAATTTGCTATGAATTCCGCAGGCAACTCCGGTTTGTGTAAAATTTGCGTTCATAATATTGACTCTGTGGCCTCTATTCCTAACTCCATCATCAATGATTAGTTGTATGACAATTTCTCTACCTGTTTCGCTTCCATATTCGATATTTTCAGCATGAGTCCATGGTGGTTCGAATCTACCATATCGTTTCATACGTACTTCAGGAGCGCTTCTATCACTGCCTCTGTGACCCGTTTGCCCTGTAATAGCCTGATCGGCTACATGGTCTTTGGCGGCAAGGTTAAGTCCTTTTTCAGGATATAATATGCCGACGTTTTTTGCCCTGTTCAACGCCGTAATACTCTCCCTGACCGCAGATACGCCTTCGGAAGTTACTATTGTTACCTGTCCGGGTACAGAATAATTTCTTCTCTGAAAATACTGCAATCGCGGTTGTATGTACAATCTTGCATATTTTTGAGGGTCGGTTCTTACTTTGTTCATCTCAAGAATGACGTCTTTTTCAATACCGGTCAAATCATCTGCGTCTGCTGCCGTATCAAGCGTTGCAATATCCCAATTGGCAGCGTCGGGATCGCTGCGCTTGTTTGGGTCATAGCCTTGTGCTGCCGATAAAACAACGAAACTTATGCACAAGAAAAAAGATAAAATTACATTTTTCATCTTACATTTATTTTTTATTTTTTCTATTCCATATTCAAATGATATTTTTAAATATTTTGCAAAGATAGAAGAAATTTTTGAAAAAAGTGTTACCTTTGTGTTTTTTGTGGATTAACATATATCAAGTTATGCCAAATAAACCTTATCAAGTTGCGCCCTCCTCTCAAGAGATGGAGTACAAATCGTCTGATAGATGGAGCCCAAATGTTCCGTTGGCTAATATCTTGATTTTGCGTTTTTCGGCTATTGGAGATGTTGCTATGACAGTTCCTGTAATTGATTCGTTAGCAAGGCAATATCCCGAAAATAAATATACGGTTGTATCACAGTCTTTTTTAAGTCCATTGTTTGCATATTGCCCTGATAATGTGCGGTTCGCAGGTGTAGAGTTTCAAAGTCAATACAGGGGCATATTTGGTATGTACAGGCTTTTTCAGGAATTGTCAAAACAAAAGTTTGACGCCGTCGCCGACTTGCATGATGTGTTGCGAACCAAGTTGTTACGTTTTTTTCTTAGATGCAGTGGTCTAAAAATAAAACACATTGACAAGGGCAGAAAAGAAAAACGGCTTCTTACAAGAAAAAAAAATAAAGATTTCAAACAACTGAAACATACCGTCGAACGTTATGCAGATGTATTCGGCGCGTTGGGATATCCTCTTGCATCGCTTGATTTTCGTTCTGTTTTTGGTTTATCTCGCGGCGATTTAGGCGGCATTATGCAAATAACAGGCAAAAAATCAGGGCGCTGGATAGGCGTCGCTCCTTTTGCCAAACATGCAGGCAAAATGTTTCCAAAGGAACGCACAGAAGAAGTAGTAGCGCATTTTGCCAACATGGCAGATGTAACAATATTCCTTTTTGGAGGTGGTAAGGACGAACAAACGGTTTTGAATGAATGGGAAGCAAAATATCCGAAAACAATATCGGTTGCGGGAAAATTGGATTTGTCTGCTGAATTGATATTGATGAGCCATTTAGACGTAATGCTTTCTATGGATTCAGCAAACATGCACCTTGCATCGCTGACGGCAACGCCTGTCGTATCGGTATGGGGCGCAACGCATCAATACGCGGGATTCTATGGATATAAGCAATTGCCTGACAATGCCGTACAGATTGATCTGTCGTGCCGTCCATGTTCTGTCTACGGCAACAAGCCCTGTTATCGCAAAGACAGAGAGTGTTTAAGCAGAATCACAGCACAGATGGTGATTTCTTCAATCAATACGCTTTTTTCAGGAGATTCTGAAACAAGTTCAGAATGACGAACAGGATGATGCTATCCTAAAACAGCGAAACCGCATACCCGATCTTCATCGAAACAGCGCCAAGACGGTTGCTGCCGTTTGAGTCGTCGTCCTGTATGGTGAAAAAACCGTAGTTACCGCCCATTTCCAGAAAGAAGTAATTGCGATTGACCCTGTAACGAATACCTGCATTGCCGGTTACGCCAAAGTTGGCGCTTTTCATTTCGCCGGTGGTGTTTGTTTCGCCGAATACTGCGGGTTCGCCTAATGTTTCACTTATAGTGGGAAATTCATTTGCAACGTAGCCTTGTACCGGAAGCGGCAAAACATCCCATAACGTTGTTTCTCCCGAAGCGTCAGAATACATGTTGCTGGTTCCTTTGGCTAACTGTTTGCCGGACAGGATGAATGATGCAAACGGACCTGCATCGACGTACACGCGCCATGGCGACTGCCCAACGTCCCAGCCAAATTGCGCCGTAACCGGAATCATAACATATCCTAACTTCGCGGTATTGTCTACGTTGGCATAGTAATACGGAGGTAAACTCATCATAAGCGCACCCAGAGCGGCAAGTTGGTCGTCGGTTACTCCCATGCCTATACTGTTTCCCATTTCGGTTATTAGTCGTTGTGTAGGCACTGCCTGCATTCCACCTTTTTTACCGCCTAATCCGCTGTAATCTACGCCGAAACGAAATGAAACCATCGGATTGTACTGCAACTCGGTAAAAATACTCCAACCTGTTGCTATCCGCGAGTTGTAGCCTTCACTCAAAGGCGTACTTTTAGCGGTTGCCATATTCGTCATGTTCATACCGCCCTTGATGCCAAATTTGACGTCCTGTGCATGTAATATGCATGTTGCCAAAATGGTTAAAACTGTGCATATAAGTAACTTTTTCATTTTAACTAAACTCTAATATCTAAACACTAAACCTTTATATCATTCCTTCAATATTCCACACAAACGCTCTCAATCCCTGTTGTTCTGTTCTTGTGTCCAACTTTTTGAGACTTTCTAACAAGGGTTCTACCTTTTCATCTTCGGTGACGGCAAGGATTGCCGAGTTCATTGCGGGCCACGTGTGAGTGCCGAAATGCGGTTCGCCGCTGTGAGTTCCGCGACCTTGCGCATCTGCCCACTTGGTGAAGCCTCTGATGTGATGGCGGTCGAGAATACTGTTAACCGCCTCTGTAAGCGCCTGATTATAGGCTATAAATACTGTTTTCATTCTTCAAATAATTCATTTATTAATCAATTTCTAAACCTAATGCGAATCAATGTTTAAATTTTTTGCAAAGATAGACAATTTACCAAACATCACAAACTTTTCGCAAAATTGTTCAAAATTATTACACAGGTTTCAAATCTCAATATTTTAAAAATCTGTATTTCAGACCTAAGTTACGATATATACCATAAATTTTCAACCTTGTCATCAGCCTGATAACGTTTGATTTAAAAGAAGGATTAACGGGTATTTTCAGGGCATGGGGCGAAAATTCAAGTAAAATGGTGTTATACAGTCTGTTGATATGCTTATCTCTGTCTTTTTTAGGCGTAGAAAGCAACAGCGTCAATAAATCGCGCGAACAGAACGGCGAGAACTCGTCAGTTCCCAAAGCGTTAGTCATTGATTTTGCTTTGCCTCCTGCAATTCCCATCCTTTCTTCCCAATAGAACATATCCAAAATATCATAGCCATTTTTTCTGAAAATCTCTGCATTTTCCATCCAATGCCTGTATATTTCAACAACAAACGGCAAACCGTCATAACCTGTAAAGAACGCCAAATCGGCAGGCGATAGTTTGTCGTGACGTCCGTAATAATTACGCGCTATTTCGCTAACGCCGCCATTTAAGTATATGTGGTTGCCAAAATATTTGCCTGCCTTGGGAATATTCTTTGGAAAATCAATACTGTCGGAAATATCCTCATAACCATCCCTGTCCGGTATTACTTCAAACGGTTTTCCGTACATCTTGGTCAAACGTTGCGACACAGTGACGTCATAATGGTTTGCATCCATATTTTTATGCTGCAACACAAAATATTTGCAATCTTCGTCAAGGCTTGCCAGAAACAGTATTCGGCTGTCGTAGCCTCCCGTAACTGCCATAGCAATTTTTTTCCTTGCGGCTATTGCCTTAATATATCCTTTCAGCATTTGACATGCCTTTGGCGCTGCTTCTTTTACCGATAGCTCGGCAAGAGGCTCGGTCGGGAAATAGCGAATCACCGATTTTTTGTTTACATCAATGTAATGATTTGGCAGAAGGTGTTTTATATTTCCGTGATGTGTGGTATCGCCAACAAAGTATCGTCTCGAAAAAAATTTTGCGGAAGCGTAGAAATCGATTGCGTCTTGATTTATATGTGGTTCGGGCATGATAATTTCGGATATGATTTTAGGTTGCGACCCAAAACATGAAAAGGTTACATCAAAATATATTTCGAACTGCGCACATGCATCGCTGATAATGAACAAATCCAAATGATTTTTATACATTATAATATATTGTCCTGTATATTTTGACAATCCCGATACAAAACCGTCGAAAGACGTTTCGCCTGCAAGTCTATCCAATATTTGCCGGTTGTTCAATTTCGCGTCTTCCCAGTCGTACAATACTCCCAGCATGAACAATTCCCGCTCATTAGATTTTGATGCGGTAAACTCCAATTCGGGATGAAAGTACAGGGTATAATCATTGATTACAACGTTTTTCCATGCATACGGAAATGATACTGTTTGCTTGGCAAGAAGGAATTGTCGTCTGTATCGGTTATCACTTATCACTGTTGATTCAAATTTTTTTTTGCAAAAATAAGTATAATCTTTTTATTTTGTGTATTTTTGCTTTTTTTTTGTATGATAATCGTAAGACTTCGCAGCGGACTTGGAAACCAGATGTTTCAATACGCCTTTTTTCTTCAAATGCAGCAATGGTACGGAAAAGAAAACGTAAAACTCGATATTGACACTTACCATTGGAAAGCTCACAACGGCAGAGAGTTGGATAAAGTCTTTGGCATTGATTTGAAAAAAGACGCCGCGCCTGTTTCTTTGTCGCTTCAGATGGCAGATGTTGGTTACAGTATCAAAAACCGTATTCTTCGGCGTTTATGCGGCAAAAAACATCGAAGTTATACTTTTTGGAAAAATCTGACTTACGAAGATTACCGGAACTTGCCTGACGAAATTTATTTGGAAGGATATTGGAACGAAGAACGATATTTTTGCGAGGTTTTCGAGCTGGTTCGTTCTATCTATCAATTTGTGGAACCAAAAGATGCTGAAAACAAGGCATGTATGTCGCAAATAGCAAATTCCTGTTCGGTTGGTATTCATGTCAGACGGGGAGATTACAAGAAATCTTCCAATTCGTTCCCAATGTGTCCCGTAGAATATTACCAAAAAGCTGTCGATTATATAAAAGCAAGCAATCCCTGTCAAAAATTATCATTTTTCGTTTTTTCGGATGAAATGGATTGGTGCAGGAAAAATTTCACCTTTTTGGAGAGTGTGCAATTCGTTGACCACAATGTCAAAGCCAATTCATACATGGATATGATGGCGCTTTCGGCATGTAAGCATCAAATCATGGCTAACAGCACATTTTCATGGTGGGCTGCGTGGCTGAACAATAACCCCAAAAAAACGGTTATCTATCCATCTTCAACAAAACTTACTTATGCTTCAATGCCTGACGACTGGGTTTGTATTGACGCGTAGCGGTCAAAGTTTTTTCACATCGACAGTTTCTTTTTGCAGTTCGAAAATACCGCATCCGTATTCACAATGAAAACTATTTTCTATTGAATCATCGGTGAACTCCACATTTTCGTGCAGGTTTCCGTCGTCGTCAACGTAAGAAAAGGATTTCAACCGGTAATGCTTTTTCAAAATATTCCATAAAAAAGGAAGCGAAAATACCCTGTGGGCATTAAATTCTATTCTTTGTGTCCCGATTGGAACCGAAAAATAAAACATGCCTGAAGGTTTCAACATTTGCGTAATATTGTCAATTGCTTTTATATATCCATGGTAATCAACCGGATCGCCATATCTGCCTAATCCAAAGTGTTCAATTGAATGTAGCGCCGAAACAGAATCGCAATAGTTTTCCATTTCTTTGGGCAGTTTCATCAAATCAGCACGAGTGTAGACAACATTTTCAATTTTACCGGTTTGTTCTCTGATATCAAAAATTTCAATTTTTCTGAATACCGCTACATGCGCCACAAAGCCATCAGTTCGCGAGCCAATATCTACATGCTTGACGGGATTGGCTAAAAATATTTTCCTTGCAATAAGCAAATCCTGATGAAAATAATGTCCGGACATTATGCCCGATGATGCATGTTTATCTTTTGTAATGATATGCGACCTGCCAAAAAAGAAATCGGTATTATTTCCCTTTTGTTTTTTCAATTTTCGATAATCCTTATATACAGAAGGCAACTCTTTCCAAAAAATGAAAAAAGCCTTGAGGTTAATACCCATTGAATTTAACAAAATTATGAATCTTTTCATTTTAGTATTTATTATTTCTCTGTTATTCTTTTATAAATGTTCCCGCACGTTGTCATCAAGGCATTGTTGTTGTTGCAATATTCCAGAATATCAATGTATATCTGTTTCCATCCGGTAAATTTGTATTCCGAAAAATAGTTATTGTGCCACAACAACGTGAATACTCCGCCAAATTTTTTTACTTCATCTACAAGTTTGAAGATTTCATTTCGCGTTTTTTCGGGCGTATATTTTTGACTGCGTAATGTTGTATCCATTACTGTAAGCGGGATTTCAAGTACGGTAGATATTTTCTTTTGTTCAAAATCGTACAGATAAAAGGGAAAGCATGTTCCCCGTCTGAATCCGGTATGTTCGGCAAATCCGAGAGAAGAATCATATTTGACGCCGCTCATTTCAAGTATTCCGGGCGTTTTTGCCGCATCGAACATCAAAAAATGAAACCGGTTGCCTACTAATTTTTGATTTTTGATTTTTGATTTTTGATTACATTCAATTTTCAAATTTTTGATTTTTTGAATTTCATTTTTTAACTTTTGGGCGTTGACATGCGTTCCAAAACTGCCATGAACGCCAATTTCAAATCCATCATCATCAAGTTTTTGGATTGCCTGCTTGATTTTTTTGTCGTCAATATTATAATCGGCGTTTTTCCATTTTCCTTTTTTACCTTTTTCGGGCAAAAAGAAAAAGGTTGAGCGGGCGTTATACTGTTTTTCGATTGACGAAATCAAATCAAAATTGAACCAGTCATCGCGTGAAATAAGACGTTTCAAAACAAGCGCGGGTATTGAAAAGATACGTCCTTTTTTCAGTTCGCTGAACGAGCCTTCCAGCCATGCGCTCATACAGTTGTCTATGTCGTGGGTTAAGGCTACGGCAAAAGGATGTTCATGCCATAAGCGTTTGACGGTCTTTTCATTGTATTGTGATATTGCGCAATGCAAAATATCAAAATAATAGTTGACGACAGGTAGATGAGCCACGCCAATTTTTTTTACCATGGATTGCTCATAATCTATCCTTTCGTATTCATCATTGCTTGGATTGACAAATTCGTTCCAGCCGCTTAAAAAATAAAATGCAGAAGCAACAATATCGTAGTTTACAGATATTTTGCCATCTATATTTGTGATGATTTCCGAACTGTCATCCCTGTCGAAAAGAAACGGAATATCGACGCCGTTCCATTTTTTCCAAACCACATTTTGAGGGTCGATGTCTGATTTTTTATTCCAAAAATCATCTTCGACGCGTTTGACAATTCTGATTTGGACGTTATCAACACAACCATAACCGATTGAGATATTATCTATATCGTAATACAACCGGAAATTTTTGAGAAAATATTCAAATTCTAAATAAATCATTAAGTATCAATTCTTTTTGTACTATTTCCGAATATTTGTTTTTGCTTAACCCATAAGTAGTTAGCATCAACAAATGCACTGCTTTTCGAGTTTGGGTTTCGTTTTTGAACGCGGCTATTTTATTTGCCAGATTTGCTTCATACGATTTGTTTATCACATACTTGGCGTTTGAAAATTTCATTTCTACCAAATTGATTATACCGTCCTTACGATTGATTACCAAATCAATTTGCGCTCCGGGGCTTGATTTTTCGCTTCGCCACGACGATACTGACAACTTTATTCCCGCTATACTCAACGCTTCTCTAATTTCTTTGATATGCAATAGCGCCAATATCTCGAAGGCATAGCCCGCCCACGAATTACGAATTGGCGTATCTAAAGAATTTGACCAAAAATGCTCGTCTTTGTACTCGTTTTTTGCTATAAACCTGTAATAAAACAGTGTAAATGGGTCAATAAGTTGATAAAGCACGTTTCTTTTTTTCTTGTCGAAGGAAGAATACGAGCGTATAAAACTGCAATATTCAAGATTTTGCAATATTTCGGTCAGTCTGCCTCCGCTTGTAAATTTTGTCGATGCAACAATTTCATTACGGCTCAATCCTTTCATTTTTTTGCTTAACGTCGCCACCACTTGCAGATAATCTGCCGAATTGCTAAACAACGCAGCATAGAGGTTTCTAAATTCATTTTTCAGTTGTGAATCGGCGCAAAAAAACATTCTGTCAATGTTTTGCGCTACGCTCAATCCTTTTTCCATTTTACTCAAATAAAAAGGAATACCACCCATTATCATGTAACATTCGGCAATCTGGTAGCGTTTCAAATCTATTTTGCGCGATTGAAGATATAGTTCACATTCGTGCAACGTAAATTGTTTTAAATGAATGACTTTAGTAAGTCGGTTGTACAATCCGCCTTTATTGTTTATCAATTTATTGATTATCCACGAACTTGACGAGCCGCATACTATCAATACAATATCTTTTCTGGCGCAAGCCCAGCCGTTCCAAAAATGCTCCAATGCAGTAAAAAAACCGGAACGTTGGGTGTCCATCCAGGGAATTTCATCGAAAAATATGACTTTCCGCCTTTGCTGCGATTTTGTTACAAGCGTTATCAACTGCTGAAAGGCTTCCAACCAGTTCTTGGCAATAGCAAATCTATCGCCCATATTGTTCTTATTGAGCGTGTTGTTAAAATTTGACAGTTGATCCTTTCTTCCGGCATTTGCCAAACCGACAACATCAAAAACTAACTTTTCGGCAAAGATTTCGCGTATCAGAAAAGTTTTGCCAATCCTGCGTCTACCATATATTGCAACAAATTCCGAAAATTTGGAATGATAAATATCGTGCAATATTTTCTTTTCGTTTTCCCTGCCAATAACATTATTTTCCATACAAAATCAATTTATAATTCGCCACAAAGGTATAAAAAATATTAGATATGGCGAAATATATTTTTATATTCCGCCATAAGTGGTATAAAAATATGAGTTATGGCGTAGTATAATTTTATATTAAGCCATAAGTGGTATAAAAATATGAGTTATGGCTGAATATAGCCGCAATACTTTTTTGAAATGCAAAAAAGTCAAGGCAAAACTCCTTAACCGCGTAAACCATCCCATATATCTTTCAATCCATTCAGAACAATAAAACGTTTTGAATTATTCTTTGATATTTGAAAATAAGGCGTTTGCTTGGCGCCAAAATGTCTGTTAGATACTTCAACTTCTTCAATCATGCTTCCCTCGAAATCAAACATTTTTACTTTGTCCGAAAGATATTTAATAATTTCGTAAACAATTAACGATGATGCACCACTGTTCCGATAATCCGGGTTTACTGTTTGTATCAGATTGAACGCGCTTATCTTGTCCCATACAACAAAATGGGCTGCATGTAAATTGCCCTGTTTGTCATGGCAATGAATTACGCGCCCCAGTCCTTCTCCGTATGCAGCCTCGTATAAACTACGAAAAAGATTGAAAGGATATGATATTTTTTTGCCCTGTTTTTGTAATGTCATGCGATGGCTTTCGTAAAAATCACTGCATGTCATGTCAAAACCGACCTCTAACAGTCCCTGCGCCTGTGCCTTTTTTATTTTATTTCTTTTTGATAGACGGTTGAAGTTCTGATATACTGCGTTCACGTCCGAAATATCTTCAATGATGTAAGTATATCTTGTCGTTTGTGAAAATCCCTGCCAGTAAAAAGGCAGCCAGTTTGTATAACGATAGTCGAATCTCACGCGAAAAAAATCATAGTCAGGCAAACGGGTTATAATTTCTGTCATGATATTTTTCTCGTAAGACAGCCGCGCTATTTCAGTTTGTTTTTCCGGATACCTGATATAGATTCCGAGTTTTTGTGTCAAAAGCGGCATCGCCACAAAACGCATACCCGCCTTTTTCCTGATATGATAGGGAAATGACGCCACAATTTCATTATTGCGCTTCACAAGTATGACATCCCATCCTTGCGCGCCGCATATGGCATCAAGCCACCATGGCATTGAGAAAACAGGCATATCGTGCGCCAAATTGCAAAAATTGATGTATTCGTCTTTCATATTATTGTTTTTAAGGTTAATACCGTTTGTTTTAAACAAATTACTCTTGTCAGTTTTCCAATAACCATGCCGTTTGATTTTCGTATTGCTTGATTGGCGGGCAAATTGTTTATTTCCGTATCAATATAAATATCGTTAACTTCTTGAAAAAGTTCACTATACATATATGCCAACATTGTCTGGTATATTTTTTGTCCCTGAAAATCGTTCATTACCCTGCAAAAATGCACAAAAGCGGCATCGTACGGCAAATTGAAATAACCGCATACTTTTTTTGACTTGTTTTGTTTATTCAAAATCGCCCATGCGTACGCAACAAGCCGACCGTTGATGTAGCCGTACATGCCCTTGTCGCCGCGTTTGATAAAATCATAAAATTTTGAAGTGTGTTTTGGAAAATATTCATTTATTTCAGGATAATTTTCAACAGTTACAGCCTTTGTGTAAAGTTCCCGATTCGGAAAAGAAAAGGGCAATGTTTTATCAACCTGATAATAATAATGGCGTCGTATATCGAATATTTTTTTGAATATATCTTTTTGCATCTTCTTATCTTTTGTTTTTTGCTTTTTGGGTTATTTTTTCCTAATCTTTCGGTTCGGATAAAAGTGCGACAACTTGTCGCACTTTCTCGTCGGCAAGCATATTTTATAAATCTCAATGTACCGAGATTGAATATTTTCCCAAGTATAATATTTCAATCTTTCAAATCCGTTATTTGCTAACGTTTTAATTTTTTCGGGATTATCAATCAGCGAATAAAAAATGTTTCTGAACTCGTCATATCCCGCGCAAAACATCATTTCCTTTCCGTCTTCAAACGACCCGTCAACGCCTTCGCCTCTGTGACAAATAACGGCATTGCGCTTTGCCGCCGCTTCCAAATACGCTAATCCGAAAGTTTCGTCTACGCTTGGCATGGCAAAGATATGTGTTTTTTCTAAAAGAGTCATCACTTCATGGCGGTCAATCAATCCCAAAAAATGTATGTTGGAAGCGTTGCCGGCAAAACGCTGCAATTCGTCCTGACACGGTCCGTTGCCGGCAATTATCAGTTGAATATTTTGTTTGCCTGTATATTCCTTAACAGCCCGAATCACCCAATCTACATTTTTACGCCGCAACAAAATCGCTACAGCCGAAATGATTACCTGATTGTCGTCTTTATCAGTATCAGTACTCAATGCGCTGCTCTCTATTCCGTGCGGAACCAAAATATTGTCGAATCCCAATTGAGCGATAAAGTCCTGTTGCAGACGGTTATGAACGATAATTTTTCCGGCATTTTGCAAAACATTTTTAAATTTTCGATAAACAGAGCCGGTTTTATCAAGTTCTCTCAAGTGCTTAATATCGCTTGCTCTAACCGATACAACGTAGGGTACGCCGTATTTTTTCCTTATTTTGAATGCGATATAGCCGTCGGGCATGATGAAATGTGCATGACATAGGTCGGGAAGGTCGTTTTTATCAATAAAACGTTCAATGTTAATGGTATCTATCATCAAATACGACAGTTTTTTGCCCGGCAATCGCAGATAATGCGCCGGTTTTATCGTAAAATTGCCGTCAGTCCATTCTTTTATGTTTGCCAACGGTTTATATTTTTTCATCAGCGAAAACGGTAGAACGGTTATAGCCGCCGGAAAAATAAAAGAAATATCGCAAAGTTGTGCCATTTGTTCGGCAATGGTCAATACAATTCTGTTATTGCCTTTCTTTGGCGATGGGATATTATTG
>Ga0099364_10007662_pt1 | contig 15359 bp, 14 predicted proteins | sample TergutTh196P3_FD_73070 | JGI IMG/M metagenome (GOLD analysis project Ga0099364, IMG submission 73070) | Microcerotermes parvus P3 segment gut microbial communities from Pointe-Noire, Republic of the Congo - Th196 P3 | ecosystem: Host-associated > Arthropoda: Insects > Digestive system > Gut ... | reverse complement strand
TTAAGCAGGCAGAGGCGTAACGCCAAATATGCGGATGTAATTGCGAAAACTTCAGCCGGAACTTCTGCCTGGGTTCCCCAGGCAGAAGCCGGCAATTTGCCAAGGGCGGTGGAAAAGCTTAAAGAGGCTGGTTTTTGGATATATGGCGCCGACATGGAAGGAGAAGCTGCTTACAAACAGGATCTCCGGGGCAGGACTGCAATCATTCTGGGGGGAGAGGGTACCGGTATTTCCAGACTTTTACGTGAAAGCTGTGATGTTCTCGTCTGTATACCTTCTCTGGGCCGCATTGACTCACTAAATGTCTCGGTGGCAGCAGGAGTGCTGTTTTATGAAGTGATGCGCCAGAAAAAATGAATAAAAACCGATATACTATATAGTATGGAAGAAAAATGAAGCCAACAAAGAAAAGAAAAATATTCCTCAATCTAATAATCAATTTCGCAACATCCGGAAAATACAAAGAAAAAAGTGATTTTGGCATGTCCGATTACCTTATTCGTTATGTATTATTAAACTTTATCAGTGTATTCGGCGGATCCATTCTTATAGGTTTTATTGCAGTGCGTTTTTCAGAGGGGAAATACGGTACTGTTGCTGCCTGTTCTGTGATGCTTTTAATAGCAATACTGACAATCATTTTTTCCAGAATGAAAAATGTTTCCCAGAAAGTTCCTGCCATGATGCTAATGATATTTTACGGTTTTTTATGCGTTGCTGTAACATGGCTTGGAGAAGCTGAAGGTTCCAACTTCATGTTTATTTATATGTATCCCTTAACTACGATTATGCTTTTGGGAATGAAGATGGGAATTATATTTTCCACTACTGCTGTAATAATAATCACACTGCAGATGATAATACCGCCGCTTTCCCGTTTTGATTATCCTGCTACTTTTTCCGTTCATCTACTGGTAACATACGCTCTGGTTTTTTCTGTAATGGTAGTAATTGAAACTACAAGGAGAACTAAAGACAGGCTGATTGAAATTCAAAACCACCGTATGCAGGAACTCAAAGAAGAGGCAGAATCGGCAAGCCGTACAAAAAGCAATTTTCTTGCCAGCATGAGCCATGAGATCAGAACTCCCATGAATGCCATTACCGGGATGTCAGAATTGCTTTTGCGCAGGGATCTTCCTGAAGATGCCAGAATAGATGTACAGGATATTAAGCAGGCATCCTCGAACCTGATATCAATAATTAATGATATTCTGGACTTTTCAAAAATTGAGGCGGGGAAGCTGGAAATTATTCCCGTTAGATATATGCTGTCTTCCCTGGTAAACGATACTGTAAATATTATCCGCATGAGGCTTATAGAAAAACCAATCCGGTTTTACACAAATATTGACAGTACCATTCCCAACAGCTTGATAGGAGATGAAGTCAGAATACGGCAGATACTGCTTAACCTGCTTTCAAATGCTGCCAAGTTTACCGAAAAAGGCTTTATCAGCATGTCCATTACAACAGAGAAATGTTCAGACAGGCATATCTGGATTAAGGTGAGTATCAGTGATTCAGGGCAGGGGATAAAACCTGAAGATCAGTTAAAACTCTTCGGCGATTTTATGCAGCTCGATACAAAGAGAAATAGGAGTGTGGAGGGAACAGGACTGGGGCTGGCAATTACAAAAAGGCTCTGCCTTGCCATGGACGGAGATATATCTGTAAAAAGTGAGTACGGGGTTGGCAGTGAATTTACATTTATAATTCCGCAGTATATAGACTCAGATATTCCCTTTGCAGGAGTTATAGAACCCGAAAAGAAAAAAGTTTTAGTTTACGAAGGACGCTCTATATATGCAAAGTCCCTTAGCTGGTCCCTGGAGAATATGAAGGTTCCCCATACTGTTGTCAGCAGCCTGGAAGATTTTTCCAGAGCATTGGGAGAGGAGGAATGGTACTATGTATTTTCCGGCTATGGTCTATATGATAAAATCAAGCCAATAATTGAGAAAACTGAAAGCCCTGGAACTGTTAAACCAAAACTGGCATTAATGATTGAATGGGGAACAGAGAGTTATATACCTGATGTGCGCTTTATTTCATTACCGGTGCAGTCGCTCTCCATTGCCAATACCCTTAACGGTAAAACAGACAGGCAGGATTATTATGATAATTACAGGGCGGGATTATCACGGTTCATAATTCCGGCTGCAAGGCTTCTGGTGGTAGATGATATTTCTGTAAATTTAAAAGTTGCCGAGGGGCTTATGGCTCCCTATAAAGCTGTTGTAGATACCTGTTTAAACGGTTATGAAGCCATTGAACGGGTTAAAAAGTATGATTACGATCTCATTTTTATGGATCATATGATGCCTGAAATGGATGGTATAGAAACTACCCTTAAAATCCGCTTCTGGGAAAATGAAAATTCCGGTAATAAAAGGATTCCAATAATAGCACTAACTGCAAATGCAATGTCCGGCATGAAAGAAATGTTTATGGAAAAGGGTTTCAATGATTTTCTGGCAAAACCCATTGATGTAACAAAGCTTGATGAAGTTATCAGTAAGTGGATTCCAAAAAATAAAAGGGAATCTGTAAAATTTATTGAAGAACCGGGAGCCAAATCAAAATCCATGATAAAAATCCCGGGTGTTAATGTTCATGGAGGAATAGCCATGACAGGCGGTACTGAGGCATCTTATAGAATAGTTTTATCCATGTTCTGTAAGGATGCAGAGAACCGCCTGGCAATTCTTCAGAAAAAGCCGGCTTTTAATGAACTGCAGGATTTAACTACACAAATTCATGCCTTAAAGAGTGCCAGTGCTTCCATAGGTGCTGAATCCTTGTCTATTCTCGCTGCAGAACTGGAAGCTCATGGACATAATAAAGAACTGGAACTGGTAAAGGAAAAACTCCCTCTTTTCACCGGGTTATTAATCGAAATAATTGAAAAAATAAAGTCTGCTCTGGAAAATATCCCTAAAGATGAAGTCTCCAGTTCTGCTGTTTTACCAAATACCATAAGTGCAGGGTCATCTCTTTATTTTGAATTAGTTGCTGTACTGGAATCTCAAAATGCAGCAGAGATTGACCGCGTTTTGGGGGAAATTATGGATTTAAATCCTGATTCCAAAACCAGGGAATTTTTTGAGGAAATTTCTGATTATGTACTTTTGGCCGATTACGAAAAAGCTCTTATTACACTTAAAGATATGCTTGCCCCTCTTGACTAAGAACTTCAAAAAATAGTATAAAGAGGACTCTATAGTACTCGTGAGTTAATAAACTCTTTTGTAAATAAGGATGTTTTTATGTATGCATTAATGGAATTTAAGGGAAAACAGTACAAAGCCGAAAAAGGTGCTGTTCTGGAAGTAGATAAAATAGATGCTGACCCGGGATCGGTAGTCGATATAGATTCCGTACTCCTCCTTTCCGGAGATAAAGTGAGTATTGGCACTCCCTATATAGAGGGAGCAAAGGTAAAAGCTGTGGTAGAATCCCATAAAAAGTCAAAAAAGATCATCGTTTTTAAGTATAAGCCAAAGAAAGACTACCGGAAAACACAGGGACACAGGCAGCAGTATTCTGTAATTAAGATTCAAGATATCGTCGGGGTATAATTACCCTGCGATTAAATAATTATGATCCTGGCAGAACTTTATCTGGATGAAAATAACCTTTTAAGGTATTGCAGGGTAGAGGGTCATGCAAAGGCTGGAGTTAAGGGAAATGATGTTGTCTGTGCCGCAGTTTCGGTACTTACAAAAACCATTGTCCTTATACTGTCCGGCAGGGAAGAAATCAGCATCCGGGGAAGTATCCCGGAGCGGGGGAATTTCCTGATGGAAGTGGACTATAAACCTGAAGGCAGGGATTTTCTTGCCGGTGCAGGGGGCTTCCTTTTGGAAGGGCTTTTATCTGTGGAGAAAGAGTTCCCCTCATATTGTAAGGTAACTATAGAACGGAGGAAATTTAATGGCACGTAAAAGAGGCGGAAGCGGTGCAAAAAACGGCCGTGATTCCAATCCCAAATATCTTGGTGTGAAAATTTACGGCGGCGGTCTAGTAAAAGCAGGAACCATTCTGGTTCGTCAGAGGGGTACAAAAATCCATCCCGGACCCAATGTAGGCTGCGGAGGTGATTACACACTTTTTGCTCTTACAGACGGTAAGGTTTCCTATGTCCAGCGCCGGGGCCGTAAATTGGCTGCCGTAACTTCGGCAGGGGAATAAATAATTATTTTCACTTTAGGGGCTTTTGTTTAGTCTCTGCTTATTATGCAGAAATTTGCCGATGAAGCGCTGATTGAAGTAGCCTCCGGAAAAGGCGGGAACGGCTGCATTGCCTTTAGAAGGGAAAAGTTTGTTCCCAGAGGCGGTCCTTCCGGAGGCGACGGCGGCAGGGGCGGAGACGTAATTTTCCAAATCAGAAAAAATTTAAAAACTCTTGCTCATCTACGTTTTAAGCGGAGCTATAAGGCAGAAAACGGTCATGACGGTGAGGGCAAGGGGCGTTACGGCAGGAGCGGAGAGAATGTCTATGTTTCTTTGCCTCCCGGCTCTGTAATTAAAGACCCTGAATCAAATGAGCTGATTAAGGATTTTGCCCAGGATGAAAGTGACTTCCTTTTTTTAAAGGGCGGCAACGGCGGCTGGGGAAATATCCATTTTAAGTCTTCTGTAAACCAGGCACCCAGAAAGGCTCTCGCGGGTCTCCCCGGTGAAAAGCGGCGCCTTCTGGTGGAACTGCAGGTAATGGCAGATATTGGCCTGGTAGGCTTTCCCAATGCCGGTAAGTCTTCGCTTTTGGACAAATTCACAAATGCCAGACCTAAAATTGCTCCCTATCCTTTTACTACTAAAATCCCCAACCTTGGTGTACTTACCTTTGGCATTGGCAAGAATGAAACTAAAGACATAATTATTGCCGATATACCAGGTTTAATTGAGGGAGCCTCGGATGGTTTAGGTCTGGGGATCCGGTTTTTAAAACATATTTCCCGTACTGCAGCCCTTGCATTTTTAATTGACCTTGGAGAAGATAATTATCTTTCCGCTTTTGATATCCTTTACCGGGAACTGGAAGCCTTCTCCCCTGATTTAACCGGGAAAAAACGCATAATAATCGGTACCAAGCTTGATCTTGAAGGAACTGAAGAAAAGCTGCAGGAACTGCAAAAAAAATACCCCAATGAAAATGTAATGGGAATATCTGTTTTTTCCGGGGAAGGAATAAAAGAACTAATTTCTGTCTTTGGTTCTTTGACAGAACCGGAAGAGAGTGAAATATGAAACTGGCAATTTTAGGCGGCAGCTTTAATCCTGTTCATATAGGGCATCTGTACCTGGCGGATTCTGTTCTGGCTGCTTTCGATTATAACCGTGTGATCCTTGTTCCTGCATTTCAGTCCCCTTTTAAAATAGGAAATGAGACTGCATCCCCGAAGGACAGAATGGACATGCTAATGGCTTCCATCCCCGGAGATCCCCGTCTTGCCATAGATGACTGCGAAATAAACAGGGAAGGGGTTTCTTATACCATAGATACCTTAAAAGATATTATTCACCGTTACAAACCACAGGGTAAGCCTGGTTTAATTATAGGTGATGATCTAGTGTCCACTTTTAAGGAGTGGCGGAACCCCGATGAAATTGCAGAAATAGCAGATATAATAATTGCCAAAAGGCTTTCAGTACAGGATTTTCCCTATCCGCACAGGGTGCTTAATAATGAAATAATGAATATCTCTTCCAGTGAAATCAGGGAGAAAATAGCCAAAGCTGAGGCCTGGCGTTACCTTATTCCTTCCGGTGCACGTTATATAATTGAATCCAGATCTTTATACGGTTTTTCCTACCCTGGGGATAAAATTGATACCCAAAGTAATGAGATACCTGATATAATTAATTTAATTGTTTTTATGGAACAGGAAGCCAGACAGCTGCTTGATGATTATAGATTTAATCATTCCCGGAATGTTGCGCTTTTAGCCTGGGATCTTTCGGTAAATTATGGCCTGGATTCCCATAAGGCATATCTTGCAGGAATCTGCCATGATCTCTGTAAAAATTTGAAAGACAATGAATTAATCCGCCTCGCCCAGAAAGACGGCGGGAGTATTTCAAAACTGGAAAAGAAGAAGCCAGGCCTGCTTCATGCAAGGGCTGCTGCCGTTCAGTTAAAAAGAAAATACAGCATAACAGATGATGATGTTTTGGATGCAGTTCGTTTTCATACTACAGGGCAGCAAGACATGGGTCCCCTTGCAAAGGTAATATATATTGCAGATAAACTGGAGTCCTCCCGCAATAATGTAGATTCTGGCATAAGGAGTTTGATCTATAATACAGATATTGAAACCCTGTTCTCCGCTGTTCTGGGCAATACAGTTACCCAGTTAAAAGCGAGGCAGCTGGATCTTTCCTATGGAACCAGAAGGTTATTGGCTGCCATGGAAAAAAGAGAAAAAAATTGAAAAAAATTCAAAACGATGCCAGCCCCTTCCTTCTCCTTCTTATTGCAGTCCTCCTGCTTTTGGGAACGGCTGTGCTTGTTTTTTCCATGCGTCCGGATCCCTTTCAGGAATCTCTGGCAGACGGGAAACCCATTAACACCCTTTTTGTAATCGAAGACAATGACATGCCTCTTAGTTCCTATGTTCTAATGTTTTATCCCGATACAAGACGTGCGATGATCATCGATGTCCCTGGTTCCCTCGGTTTAATAATCCAGCAGATAAACCGTATGGACAGGATAGATGCAGTTTATGATCCCAGGAGAATTGCATCTTTTCAAAGAGAGATAGACAGACTGCTGGGAATTGATATTTCATTTTCCATGGTTATCACTCTGGAAAATTTGGGAAAAATTACCGACTTAATTCAGGGAGTGGATGTTTTTATTCCCACTCCTGTAGATATTTTTCTGGACACTCATATTTTATTTTCCTCTGGTGTTAATAGACTGGATGGTGATAAGGCAGGCCTGTACTTTAGTTATGAGCTGCCTGATGAAAGTGAGGATATGGCGATTTTCAGACGGCAGCGTTTCTTCCTGGGTTTTATAAAACGCCTGGGTGAGCAGAGCCAGTTTCTTGCAGAGAGCCAGGTTACAAGGCTTTTTCAGTCATTCATCAAGACAGATATGAATCAAAGGACTTTAATCAGGCTGATTGAAGAAATTGCAGGAATAGATACTGACAGGGTTAATGTACAGTCTGTCGGCGGAGATCTGCGGGAAATTGCCGGGCAGACTTTGATTTTTCCCCACATGAACGGAGCTTTAATCAGGGACATAGTGAGACAGAATCAGTTTATCCTGGTTCAGCCGCCCGGGAGTTATTTTATTGACAGGACTTTTACTGTAGAGGTATTAAACGGAACCAATCAGACAGGTCTGGCAGGCCGTACTGCAGAATTATTCCGCGGCTTTGGATATGATATAGTTTCCATAGGCAATGCAGATCGCAATGATTATGAACGCACCCTTATTATCGATCGTTCCGGTTACAATGAAATGGCAATTGCATTTGCAGATATTATACGCTGCAGTAATATTCGCTTTGACTCTCCGGAACAGACAGTTATGGATATGGATTTAATTATTCCTGTTTTTGAAAACCGTACGGATTTTACAATTATACTCGGAAGGGATTTTAATGGACGCTATGTTACAGAATAAGGAACTGTCTCTGGTACAAAAACTTGGAAAATTGCTCCAGGATCATAATGGCATTGATGTACTTGCAATGGATATGAGGCCCCTGGATTTTTGGACAGATTTTTTTGTTATAACCACGGTAACCAGCAGTACCCATATGGAAGGTATGGAAAGGCATATAAAAGAATTTGTAAAGGAAAATAAACTTGAGATTCTTTACCGTTCTTCCAGACCTAATAAAAATTCCATGCCAAATTTGAGTGAACAGGATCTAACAGAAATAGGACCCGATGAATGGCGCCTTCTGGATTTGGGAGGTATAGTTATACATCTGATGACATCCAAAAGCCGCTCTTTTTATGAACTGGAACGGCTTTGGAGTTCAGCGCCCCTTGTTTCCATAGAGGCTGGTCATTCATCAAAGTCGTCGTAGTCTATGTCGTCCTCATAATCATAGTCGTCTTCGTCTTCGTAATCATCCTCTTCGTCGTCATACTCATCGTCTTCATCGTCGTCGAAGTCATCATCGAAGTCGTCATCCAGCTCATCAAAGCCTTCGTCTTCACCCATATCATCATCTGCATCATCGTCGTCCAGAAGAAAAATGGGCAGGGCTTCCGGGGCATTATTATCCCAGAAAGGCATTAGTATAAGCTGAGGTTCTAGTTCCCCAGTGCTGAGGTCCATCTGACCGTAATCCGGCTGCTTTAAAACCGGGTTTAACGAAGTTGTCTCGTAATTCATGCTCTCTCTCCATAAAACGAGTTTTATAGAATTTCTCATAAAAGATTAAGTACAGAATCAGATTCTGTCAACTGGTAATTTTTGCAACTGGTAATTTTGTATAGCCCCCTTTTATGTATTTTTTATTTTTATTAATCTTTTATATGGAAAACTTACCCTGCCGGATTTGCTCAATTAAGGCTCCCTGTAAAATTAACCTTCATTTAAAAATAGGGAAAAAAAGGCAGGATGGATACCATGAGCTGGAAAGTATTTTTCTTCCCTTGGACTATGGAGACAGCATTCGGATAGAGAGATTGCCCTCCGGTGAAAAAAATAAGCTGTCATTGATTACTGCCTCAGATGAAATCTCTGCGGAAATCTCCGCGGAAATCCCCACTAAAGAAAACCTTGTCTTTAAAGCCGTAAATATTTTCAGAGAGTATACCGGCTTTAATGATGCACTTGAAATTAACTTAAATAAATGTATACCCACTGGTGCAGGTTTGGGCGGCGGCTCTTCAGATGCCGCATCAACCCTGCTTGCATTGAATTTCCTTTCCGGAAATAAACTTGAAAATAAGGTCTTGCTTGAAATGGCTCTGTCCCTGGGCAGTGATGTACCTTTTTTTATTATTGGAAAGCCTGCTTTTATAAGCGGAAGGGGAGAAATAATTGAACCTATTGGTTTTCCTTCAGCAAAATGGATAGTTCTTGTAAAACCTGGTTTTTCAAGCAGCACAGCTGCTGCTTTTAGGGAGCTGGATCATTATAGATCGTCTTCATTTCATGAATATGCCGGTAAAAATATGGAAAAAGGTGATTTAATAAGGGTAATTCAGGAAGATCCTGTAACCTGGCCCTACTATAATGATTTTTTAGCTATGTTCCTCAACAAAATGGAAGCAAATAGGGAAAAAAGACAGATGTATAGTACAATTTTATCACTTCTGAGCAGGGCAGGGGCCTCATTTTCCGGTCTTTCCGGTTCCGGCTCCTCTTGTTTCGGAGTTTTTTCCCGGCAGGAAACTGCAGAAAATGCTGTTAATTTACTTTCAGAAATTGAAGGATCTTTCACCAGATTAACTTTTTTTCTTGCAGAGAATGCCAAACCGGTAGTAGAATGTTAGTATCGGATATAGGAGAGGCGCCATGGAGATTACAGACATTCGGGTTCGCAAGATGGAAGGCGAAGGAAAACTGAAGGCCTATGTGACAGTTACATTTGACGATTGCTTTGTTGTTCATAATGTAAAAATTATCGAGGGAAAAAGCGGTGTATTTATTGCAATGCCAAGCCGTAAAACCAGAGCGGGTGAATATAAGGATGTAGTGCATCCCATTAACCCCGAGTTCAGAGCCGAGCTTCAAAAAAAGATACTGGACAAGTACGATATGGGAAGCGGAATGGACGACCAAACCCTCGAAATATAAGGGCTTACCCTGCCTCCGCTGAGCGGAGGGGGGTCTTTTCTTTATTACTCAAATAATATATATTTTCCACATATTGGGACGTCGGCAAGCGGAAAGCCCCCGGGTTTTGGGTCCGGTATTCATAGGTTCGAATCCTATCGTCCCAGTGATTTTGTTAATGCTCAAGGAGAAATAGTTTATGAGTCAGGTTGTATTACAAGCGAAAAACAGGGTGAGCAAGGGTTCAGGAGAGGCACGTAAAATGCGGCGTGCGGGGAGAATACCGGGTGTATTATATGGACGTTCCGGAAAGGCTGTCCCCCTGGATTTAGACGCCCTTGAATTTTCCAATAAGGTAAAGACCATATCTGAAAGTACCATAGTAAAGGTAGATATAGACGGTAAGGCTTATGATGCCTTTGTAAAAGACACCCAGCGAAACATTCTGGACGGGAATATACTCCATGTAGATTTTTACGAAGTGGAAAGCGGAGTGCTTCTGAGGGCAAGAGTTTCCATCCATCTGAAAGGAAACCCCATAGGAGTAAGAGAAGGCGGCGTATTGGAATCTTCCCTGCATGATATTGAAGTTGAATGTCTGCCTTCAGATCTGCCGGAAAGAATTTTTGTTGATATTTCTGATCTAGGTGTTAACCAGTCAATTCATGTGAGAGACATTCCCCTCGCCAGCGGCATCAGGGTTATCTCCAGCATAGACCAGGTAGTAGCTCTTGTTAAACTTGCAAGGGAAAGTGCACAGACAACTGAACCGGCTGAGGAAGAAGCAGCAGCAGCAGCTCCGGAGAGCACCGAGGAAAAAACCTGAGTTCTTTAGGTGGTATGTCCCTTTGAATCCCGGCTGTCTTCCGCATTGGGGGGAGATATGCCGGGTAAAATTTTATTGGCTGCGGTTTCCGGGGGAGCGGATTCGGCTGCCATGCTTGTTTCGCTTTCTGAACTACGCACCGCTTTGGGTTTTTCACTGCACTGCATTCATGTAGAACATGGGTTAAGACCGCCGGATGAAAGCAGGGGAGATGCCAGGGCAGTGCAGGAATTGTGCAAGACCTTTTCCGTGCCCTGCAGGATTGTATCTGTTCCGCCGGGAAGGATTAAAGCTTTTTCAAAAAAACACCGCCAGGGAATAGAGGCTGCTGCCAGATACTTCCGTTATAGAATTTTCTCCAGAGAAAAAACCCGCATTAATGCAGACTATGTTCTGACTGCGCATAATAGAAATGATGTACTGGAAAATATATTAATAAGGATACTGCGGGGTTCAGGTCCCTCCGGCCTTGGCATTATACCTAAAAACAGGGGGTACTTACTAAGGCCTCTTTTGGACTTTTCAAGGGATGATATTTTGGAATACCTGAAAGAAAAGGGAGTATCATACAGAAACGATGCTACAAATACCGATACTGCGTTTTTCAGAAATAAAGTCAGGCTTCTTCTGGTTCCTTTTCTCAATATACATTTTCCTGGCTGGCAGAAGTCCCTGTATTCATTGGGTGAAACCCAGTCCCTTCTTGCTGAATTTCTTTCTGATGAAATAAATAATAAGTTTAACTGGGAACCAGAGGGAAGGGGATTTAACTCTGCTCTTAAACTTGATGAAAATAATTTATCCAATGTACCGCAAATTCTTAAAGAGGAAGTTATATTTTCCGGAATAGATAAACTAATGAATAATTCCGGTATAGACATTAAAATTCCGTTAAAACCGCCAAGGAGAAGTGCAGTCAGAAAAGCCATTGTGGGGGATTTTACAGGAGATTTAGGACAGGCAAGACTGGAAAAGAAAAACAGCTCCATATATTTAAGACACAATAGAAAAGCTGCTGTAAATAGTGGTTTTGCATTACTAATAAAAAAGCCGGGTATTTATACATTAAAATGCAGTTTATGGAATGGTACCGGTGATTTAAGACTAACTGTTTCCAGGAATTCTATCGAATTATCCGGTGATAAGCCGGAAAAATCAGAATTGGGTAAGTTAAATTTTAAGAGTTTCCCCCTTGTTTTATCTATGGGGGGACACAAGCGCCCAATTTCGGATATACTTAATGCCAGAGATCATTCCAGTGGGATTATTCACATAATCGACAGTAACGGAATTCTTGGAGGTATAAATGTTTAATGACAATAAAGATAAAAACCCTCTCCGTCCGAATATGAACAATCCCGGGCAGCCCAGGTTTGCCCTGATTTTTTTTATTGCAATGCTGGTGATTTTTGGGTTTTATTTTTTCAGGGCAAATGAAGGTCCTGCAAGACTGGATATTGCCTACTCCGATTTTATCCGGGCACTGGAAAGAAACGAAATTTTTGAAGTGAGAATTATTGACAACAGCGTTATTGAAGGAATATTAAGGGAAGGAAACGAGAGGCATTTATTCAGAACCCTGATCCCGTACCAGGATCCTGCATTACTGCCCTTACTGAGGGATAATGGTGTAAGTGTTTCAGGAATACAGGGGGGAGTGAACTTTATGGGAGTCCTCCTTAGTATGCTTCCATGGATTATAGGTTTTGCATTTATCTGGTTCATGCTGAGAAATATGCAGGGTTCCGGCAACAGGGCTTTTCAGTTTGGGAAAAGCAAGGCGAAGCGTTATCAGGATGAAGGAAAGAAGATTTCCTTTCAGGATGTTGCCGGGCAGAAAGATGCCAAGTATGAACTTGAAGAAGTGGTTTCCTTCTTAAAGGACCCGGAAAAATTTACAAAAATGGGAGCCCGCATTCCCAAGGGAGTTCTCCTTGTCGGGATGCCGGGAACCGGAAAAACATTAATGGCAAGAGCCGTTGCAGGGGAGGCTGAAGTCGCATACTTCCACATGTCCGGCTCAGACTTTGTCGAGATGTTTGTCGGTGTCGGCGCAAGCAGGGTGAGGGATCTCTTTGAACAGGGAAGACGAAGCAAACCCTGCATTATTTTTATTGACGAGCTTGATGCTGTAGGCCGTACCAGGGGTGCCGGTTACGGAGGAGGCCACGATGAACGTGAGCAGACTCTGAATCAGCTCCTTGTGGAAATGGACGGCTTTGATTCGAAAGACGGGGTAATAATTCTGGCAGCCACAAACAGACCGGATGTACTTGATCCTGCTTTATTAAGACCTGGGCGCTTTGACAGGCAGGTTGTTATTGCCATGCCTGATATTAAAGAAAGGGAAGATATATTAAAGATTCACTCTGATAAAATTCCCCTGGGCGATGATATAGATTTATCAAGGATTGCAAGGGCAACTCCAGGAATGAGCGGCGCTGATATTGCAAACCTTGTAAATGAGGCGGCACTTTTTGCTGCACGTAAAGATAAGGCAAAAGTGGAAATGGCAGATTTTGAAGAGGCCCGTGACAAGGTGCTGATGGGAGTTGCCCGGAAAACCATGGCGATCTCCGAGAAAGAACGCCGCATAACTGCCATACATGAGGCAGGCCATGCTCTCCTGCATTACTACCTAAAAAACGCAGATCCCCTTCACAAAGTTACCATAGTGCCTCACGGCAGAGCTCTGGGCATGGCAATGGCAATCCCGGAGGAGGACAGTTACAGCAGAACCAGGGGCTGGATTCTGGATCGTATTGTTATATGCTACGGCGGCTGGATTGCAGAAAAATTGTTTTATGATGAAACCACAACGGGTACCAAGCAGGATATAGAACAGGCTACGGAAATGGCAAGGCGTATGGTCTGCGAGTGGGGTATGGCAGAAGAGATGGGACCTGTTACATACGGGCAGGAAGAAGAACCAATTTTTCTGGGCAAGGAAATTGCGCGTCACAAGGATTATTCCGAGGAGACAGCCCAGAAAATTGACAGGGCTGTTATCCGCATTCTGGATGAAAGACGGCAGGAAGCGGAAAGTATTCTTTTTGCCCATAAAAATGAGCTTGAAATTCTGGCAGAAGCACTCTTAACAAGAGAGACCCTTGTTGATGATGATGTCCGAAGCCTCCTGGGTTTCCCTCCAAGGGAGAATTCAAACTCCCTTACTGATAAGCCTTCTGATACGGAGGTTTAGTTTGAACCGCGAGACCTTAAAGGCTGTATTTTTGGTATTTTTTTTTCTGACAGCGTTGTTTAATGGATTTGCTCAAAACCTTACATTTCTGGATGATCCTCCATCCGGTGATCCTGCAGCAGCTGAGCGTTATGCTATATGGGGCAGAACTGCTGCTGAAGAAGGACGCTGGAATGAGCTTCTTTCTGCCATGGAAAGGGCATCGGATTTCTCTGATTATTCTTCTGATATTTCATATCTCCTTGCATTGGCAGTTCATAACACAGGCGGACCCAGATATAAAATTCTGGAATCATTGTACAGGGCATTTGCTGCAGACATCTGGCTGTTATACGAAAGCGAAACAGCCCGTTATTTTTTGATTGAACAGCTCCTTTTAGCCAGATTATGGCACGAGGCACTGGACGAACTCTCCTGGGTCAGGTCTGGTCCCAGGCAGGCAGAACTTACACTTAGGGCTCTGGCGGCAGTCAGACCTGAGGATTTCAGAGCATATCTGAGTGAAACCCTGGACAGATACCCAAGGGACAGCGGACCTGTAAGGGTTTTTCTAAATTTTATTACAGCTCTGGATAATGCAGGTCAGCTGCCGGCTGAAGAAGATTTCCTCCTTTTGGATCTTGTTATACGCCGTCTTCCCGCCCTTCTTTTAAATGATCCGGAACTTGCCTGGATGGCAGCTCCCTATGTATATGATCTGGATTTTGCGAGGAGGCTGGTTTTATCGTACAGGGCGGTAAATGATCCTGTGCCTGCATCTCTCCCCATAGCCCTTAACCTGGGCATAATCGATGAAGACAGGGCCATGGAAGAATTGTTTTTCCATGAAAGCGTTATTCGCAATGGGCTGGATCTGGGAATATTAAATGAAGTATGGAACCTTTTGCGCCATGACAATGCAAGGGCTTTATTCAGGCGGTACTTGAATAATTATACGGGCGTTATATTCAGGGATGCAAACAGGGATGGTGTGCCGGAGATTTTTGCAGAGTATATTAACAGCTATTTAGTACGCAGTGTGTATAACTCTGCTCAGGATGGAATTCCCGATCTGATTATTTATTATGAAACCGGAGAGCCAAGGGAAGCTTTAGTTCTCCTGCCTCCTGAAACTCATGGCAGGGAAACCGCACTGCTCATATGGGAGAGGTATCCCTCTGTATTGGAAGCAGAGTACCTCGGAGCAAGATTTATTCCCAGACCCTTTGATTTTTTTTATCAGCCGGTTTTATTTCTGGATCTTTTTGAGTCTGGCTTATTCTTCCCAAACCCTGATACTCTGAATCCTCCTCTTACAGGAAGGGTGCTTGTTTCTGAAGCTCTGCGTATAGAAAGGCCAAGCTTGGAATTTTCCGGTGCTGTGGAAATTATTGAGCTAAACCGCAGCATTCCCATAGAGGCAAGGGAATACGCAGACGGACAGTTAATTTCCATTACCGGGTTTATTCAGGGCAGACCAAGTTTTCAGAGGCTCGATTTAAACATGGATGGAGAGATGGACACATTAAGGGTTTTTTACAATATTGAAAAGCAGATAGAAATAGACCAGTTATGGAATTTTGAACGTAATATTG
>Ga0099364_10005805_pt1 | contig 15360 bp, 16 predicted proteins | sample TergutTh196P3_FD_73070 | JGI IMG/M metagenome (GOLD analysis project Ga0099364, IMG submission 73070) | Microcerotermes parvus P3 segment gut microbial communities from Pointe-Noire, Republic of the Congo - Th196 P3 | ecosystem: Host-associated > Arthropoda: Insects > Digestive system > Gut ... | reverse complement strand
ACAGTGAGGAGTTAGGAGTTAGGATGAAAAATTTGTTTGTATTGTTGGCAATTGTTTTTGCTTTGGGGTTTGCTGTTTTGACTGGTTGCCCGGGGCCTATGGGCTTACAGGGGGCGCCGGGGGAGGACGGCAAGGACGGAAAAGATAATCCCGGCGTTTTTTTGCAGTACTATACGGTAGGGTATGATGCAAACGGCGGTGATGGTGAAATGGAAAATTCCTCTTTTGCCATAGGTTTTTTAGGAAGGCTCCGTATCAATGCTTTTACCAATGAGGGCTTTGTTTTTACCGGCTGGAGCACTGCGGCAGAAGGGCCGCCTGAATATGCCGACTGGGAAGCAGTCGAAGACTTAAGCACAACACCTAATGACACGGTAACACTTTATGCAGTGTGGGGGCCGCCCAATTCCTATACAGTGTCGTATAACGCAAGCGGCGGCACCGGTTATATGCCCCCCAGCGTATTTACCCTGTGGCAGGTTTATACCCTGCCTGCCAATGCCTATACCCGCACAGGCTATACTTTTGAAGGCTGGTCTATAGAGGAAGACGGGCAGGTAATATTCAGCAATTCTCAGAACATTATCAGCATTACGCCAAACGCCGGGGAAACAGTTTATCTTTATGCAGTGTGGAAACTTTTAACATATACAGTAAAATACGATGCCAACGGCGGCACGGGGGCAATGGATTTGTCAGTCTTTACCTACGATGAGCCGCAGGCACTGCGCAAAAATGTTTTTACCAATGGGGATCATGCCTTTGCAGGCTGGTCAAGTTCTGCTCAAGGAGAGGCAGAATATACAGACGGGCAAGTCATTCAAAACATTACTGACATAGCCTGGGATACAATTACCCTTTACGCGGTCTGGCGTTATTCTGTTACCTTTGATGCAGACAACCACAGCCCCCCTGCAATCGTATATGTGAATAAAGGTAGCCCTGTAAGCCAACCGGCGGATCCGGTAAAAATGCATATAACGGAAAGCGGTTTATATGCGGGAACGGAAGACGGCATTAATTTTAATTTTACCTTTAACGGATGGTACTATGGGAACAGTGAATGGGACTTTAATACACCTGTTACCGAAAACATTGTTCTTACAGCGCAATGGATAATGGTGTCGGGGAATACCGCCATTGACCTTTCCGGTATAAGCGGGGATACAGTTATTGACAAGGCCTTTTCCTACGTTAATGCCAATGCGGATATTTCTGAATACACCCTTCTGATAGCCCAAGATATATCCCTTAGCGGCAGTGACGCGCGTATTTTAAACCAAAGCAATGCAAGGCTGACCATATTCGGGCCTGGAAATGCAGAACGGCAAATAAGCCTGTCATCGACGGGCAGAATGTTTACCATTAGCGGAACTGACATTAGCCTGACTCTGGGGAATAATATCACTCTTGTAGGGCTTCCTGATAATATTAGCGACCCTATGTTTATGTTGCTAAGCCCTGTGCTTGATGTGAGAAACAATGCTGTCCTTATTATGAGAGGCAATTCAAAAATTACCGGCAATAACGGAGACGGAGTGCGTATAGATTCCAGAGGCAGTTTTACCATGCAGGACTATGCCTCGGTCTCCGGTAATCTTGGCACCGGCGTGGCTAATGACGGCAATTTTACCATGCGGGATAACTCTTCTGTGTCCGGCAATAGCAAAATCGCTGTGCGTATATATCGAGGTAGTTTTACCATGCATGGAAATTCTACGGTGTCCGACAATAGCGACACTGGCGTATATGTCTTGGGCGGCAGTTTTATTATGTATGACAACTCCTCAGTGTCCGGCAATACCAATACCTCAGTGTTAGGCGGCGGGGTCTGTATTTCGGCGGTGGATTTTTATTATAACAGCAATTTTATCATGCGGGACAATGCAAGGGTATCAGGCAATACAGCACGGGTAGGCGGCGGGGTCTTTGTCGAACCAAATGGCGGGGACAGCACCTTCATCATGCGGGAAAATGCCTCGGTGTACGGTAATACCGCAGAAAGAGAGGGCGGAGGGATATTTGTATGGGGCGGCCGTTTCCTAATGGCAGGCGGCAGGGTCTATGGGAATGAGGCACAACCGGCAGCCTTAAGAAATACGGCAAATGAAGGAGCGGCGCTTTATAAGTTAGACGGCACAACCCAATACGGCAGCATTGAAGGCATTGTGTGGCTGTGGAACAGCGCGGGCGATTTGCCTTCCAGTGATTTAACGATTAAAGTCGTAGATGGTGAATTGCAGTGAAGTGGGTGTTTGCAATGTTGGCGCTTGTTTTTGCACTTGTCTTTGCCGTTCTGCCGGGGTGCCAGGGGCCTGTGGGCTTGCCGGGGGAAGACGGGAAAGACGGGAAAGACAACACGGGAACTCCCGGCCTTATTTTGCAATACTATACTGTGGTTTACGATGCAAACGGCGGGGAAGGGGAGATGGAAAATTCCTCTTTTGCCATCGGCCTTTTGGTAATGCTCCGTGCCAATGCTTTTACCAAAGAGGGCTTTGTTTTTACCGGCTGGAGTACTTCGGTTGAAGGGCCGCCTGAATATGCCGACAGGGATATGGTCGAGGACTTAAGCACAACCCCTGATGACACGGTAACACTCTATGCGGTATGGGGTCATCCCAATTCCTATACTGTGTCGTATAACGCTAACGGCGGCACGGGTTATATGCCGCCCGCCGTGTTTAACTTAGGTCAGGCCTATACGCTGGCAGCCAATACCTTTAGCCGTACAGGCTATACCTTTGACGGCTGGGCAAATTTGGAAATCGGCCCTGCCAAATATTCGGACAAAGAGACTGTGCATAACCTGTCCCAGAGCGGCGGTATTACGGTATACCTTTACGCCCAGTGGAAAGCCAATACTTACACTGTAAGCTTCGATGCCAACGGCGGCGAAGGGGCAATGGCAGATACGGTTTTTTAGGCTGGGCATTATCTGCCGGCAGGCCGGCGGCATTTATCAATGGGCAGGAAGTTGTAAATTTAAGTTCAGATTACGAAGGCTCAGTTACCCTTGGAATGGAGCAGTGTATAATTTGCCGGTACTGCGGAATATGCCGGGGAACCCGGAGCAGTAAAGGTTAGTGGGTAGTGGGTAGTGGTTAGTGTGTCAATTCCCAGTAGCCATAGTTTTCTATTTTGTGATATAATATTTCCATGACTTTTTTAATTATATTAGGAATTATTGGAATAGGCAGTGTTACTTACCTTGCAATTTCCAAAAAATCAGGCAAAATAGTCAGGATGTCGGCTCTTTTTGCTTTGGGTTTAATGATTTTAGCCGTAATAATATGCCTTTTTGTTCTTTTCGGTTCAGGCTCAGAAGTGCCAACGCCTTTTTTCGAAGAAGATTTAATACCGCAAGAACCCGCACCGGGAATAAGCGGCCCTGTCTTAATAATTTTAATCATTTTCATTTTAGCTTTATTTATCTTAGTGCTTTTTTTAGCATTGCGTGACAGAAGCAAACTTAAAAAGAAAATAATAGCCGATACAGACTGGTGAACTACTGTTTACGCCGTTTTAATGGCGTAAACAGTAGATTGAGCGCCAGATCAACCTCTGCAATGCTTAAATTTAATTTGTCTGCAATCTGAGATGAATTTAAACCTCTGGCGGATAATTCTGCAATTTGAACTTTAATGCTTGGTTTTTCTACGGGTTCTTTTTTCTTGCCTGAATTTTCAGCCTTTGCCTTTGTTTTTTTTCTTTTAACTGCCGTCTTTTCCAAAGGAGGCGGAGGCTCAGGGGGGGTAGCAGGTTTTTCTTCTATGCGTAATCCCCTTCCCAGGCTTGCATAAACAGCTTCTGCATTTCGGCTTCGCTGTAATTCTTTTATGTAAACGCTGGTCCGCCTGTCTGTATCTTCGATAAGTTCTTTTAGTTTTTTTATTCTCTCTTCAACAAGGCGCGAATCCCTGTCCGTTGTGCTGTCAATTTCTGCAATCAGGCGGTAAACTTCTGTCCTGTATTCTTCCAGCATTGCCGAAGCAGAAGTTTTTTTTCTTATATACCAACGGCAAAATAAAAAACACATAACAAAAAGAAAAAGGTTAATGATAGATAATACTAAAGGTGTTTCCATATTATAAACTTATATCGATATTCCTGCCTAAATTTAAATCGCTGATAAACACAGCAGTATTTTCTTCCGAGGCATCATCATCAGGATTATTTTTATCTTTTCTGCCGGGGCTGCCCTCCTGCCCCTTTGATTTTTGATCTTTTATTTTTTCTGCTCCGTCTTCACCTGTATTTTGAGTTTCATTTACAGATTTTATATTTTCTTCGGTTTTACGCTGTATAAGAGTGCCATGAATTTCCTGTTGAACTGCAAGCCCTTCCCGCTGGGCAATACTGGACTTGCCGACTTTATCAACCTGCGAAAAAAGCGCCTGAAGATCAATTGGCTGAATAGGCATCAGGCCCTCTCTTTGATTCTTCATCTGGTTCTATATATTTGTTTATCCTTATAAGCCCGTTTTCCAAAGTAAAAGTTACAGCTTTGTGTTCGACGCGTACTTCGTCTTTCGCATCGCGTATCACAATTTTTACTCCCGGGTATACCTTTGAAGAAGCGGATATCCGGCCTTTGTATTTTAATGTCGCAAGGTATTCCTGAATTTTCTGAATTTCTTCCTGGTTTTTTTTGAATTCTGTTAATAAATTATCCCGTTTTTCCAATAATTCAAGCAAATATTCTTCTTTATCTTCAGAAAGCACTTTTTTATGTTTTTTTTGGTTGACAAGCGTCTGTATATTTAATTTTACTTCATCTATTTGTTTTTCCATTAAAAATTTTGTTTCCTGAAGGCTGTCCAGTTCTTCTTTTCTTTTTGGATCAAAACCAACTTCGCAGATTGTCTCTGTACCGCTGGTGGGATTTCCAAGGACTTTAGCGTTAATTTCTTCACGAGCGCTAAGCCTGCCGCCCATTATATGTGCGCGTTTTCCCTGGCATATAATCCGGTTGAAAGCGACTACCCTGGAATTTATAATTCCGTCAGAGGCAAATACCATATCCCCTGTTTCAATATTGGCATTTTGAATAAAGCGAGCCCAAAGAGATTTTCCTGCATTTATGTGCCCCCCGCCCTTGCCGTTTATACCCTGATAAATAATAATATCGCCTTCGGCATCCAATTCCGATTTTGCAACGGTTCCGCGGATATCGATATTTCCGGCTGCCTTAACGGAAAATCCGTCTTCGACATTTCCTGTAACAACTACCGTCCCAAGGAAAATGATATTGCCTGTTTTAAGATTTACATCCCCTTCGATTGTCAGCACAGGTTCAACATTGATAAGCCCGTTTACAATTACAACTTGCCCGCTTAAATCCGAAAGAATTGTCTCGTTGTCTTCTGCAACATGGACATTCGTTCCAACCGGCAATTTTATGTCAACCCCGTTTTTTGCAGGGAGAGTTTTTCCGGTAACAGTTTTTCCGTCAATGCCATGTTCCGGAGGGATTTTTTTTGCAAGCACCTGCTTTTCCACAACATTCTGAATGATGTTAAGTTCCTTAAAATTGACTCTGCCGTCCACGCTTTCCCTAAGCCTTGCCCTGCTTTGCTCTGTTTCAAAGTTGTATTGGATGTATGCGTTTTTTCCATCGTGCGGTTTGCTTGCCTCGGCAATTTCAATTCTGTCATTATAGATGGGCTGGTCGACAAAATTCTTAAGGAATTCTTCTTTTATCCCATGCACAACCCTGTTATTTTTTAAAATGCTGTAATATGATTCATAGGAAATATCGCAGCCGCCTTCCCCGGGATTTGTTACAATGATGTGTGCATGCATCTCATTTTCGGATATCTCTACTCTTGCTACACTGTCATTGTATGAAAGTTGTTCATAATTTCCGATTTTAACATATTCACCAAGGGCTTCATTTAATACATTTTTTAAATGGTTTCTGTCAACATCCATAACTTTTCGGTCTTCAAGAAATTGCAGCGCGTATTTTTCAGATGCCCTGCGGCCATTGCCCGAAGGCGCTGTCACTTTAATCAAAGCTTCGCCGCCGGGTTGCAGGAACACAAAAACATCGCCATCGCGGTCTTCCACAACAGGCAGTTTGCTTTCAGTATCTTCTTCAAAAAAGCTTTCTATATGTTTTTTCTTTCTGGATTTAATTCTTTCGTAGGCTTGCAAGCGCCAGTCCTTTTTTCCAAAACCCAAAAAACCCGCTGAGCCTTTTTCGATAATTTCAAATTCAATGTGGTAGGAAGGAATATCCAAAAGAGCCGCAGCATCCGAAATTGCAGCTTCCAGAGTCGGCCCTACAGTTTCTACATACTGAATAGACCTGTCCAGTTCGAGGCTCTCTGTCATTATTTCCTGTAGTTTGCTAAAACTTACCATAAATACCCTCTATATTATTATAATTATCGGCAAATACAGGCTCAATACCTATAGAATAAATATTTTGTCAATTATTTTCCTTTATAGTCCTAAACATCAGAGCAAATATGTGTCTAACATTGGAATTGGTAACCATATACCGAGGCAATTCAAAGCGGTTTTTATTTTGATCCTCGCGGTAAATTATGCCCTGGTCAATAGTAAATGCAAATTTATACCCCGTCTCTTCGACAAGTTTTACAATTTCAGAGCCGCGGCTTCCGTAGGGATAAACAAAAATATCAATATCAAAACCAAGTTTAGATTCAAGGATTATCTTGGATTCTACAACCTCTTTCCTGCTTGCATTGGGAGCCCTTCTATAAGCGGCTGAATGTAAATAAAGATGCTCATAACCATGCGATGCAATGAAAGCCCCTTCTTCATGAAGTTCGGCTACTTGCTCCCAGGTAAGAGCAAAAGGATCTATGCTTATTATTGAAGGGTATATAGCAATGAGAGGTTTGATGCCGTATTTTTTAAAAACCTCGTGATACGCCCTGTAAACGCTTCTGTTCCCGTCATCAGATGTTATTAAAACATTGTTTAAGCCCCTGTACCTTTGCGCGATGAAATCTTCTGTGGTAATAAAATTAAACCCGGCATTTTTTAATGTTTCCATGTGCCGGTTCAATACGTTAATCGGAAACGTTATATCGTGCGGGTTATCCGTAAAAGCATGGTAACATAAAACAAATACGCCGTCACTCAAAGGCACGATTTGCGTTTCTTCTGATGTTTCTTCAATTGCCTGTACTTCCTGTTCTTCCTGCGCTTCTTGCGCTTCCTGCGGTTGGGAGTTCACATCAGGCGGACTGTCCTCCACAGGCTTCCTGATACTCTCGCAAGACAGAAAAACCAGAAACAATAGAATTGTAAACCTAAAAAACCGCATTTAATATATGATACTAATAATTTTAGCTGTCATGCAAAGAAAACTTTACTGTTATATAGGGGCTGCTTTCCAAGAAAATACTTTGCCTTATTCGCTGCCCGTTCTGAAAAGCAAAGTCACGAATCGTAGTAACATATTCCCATCCGCTTTCTATGGTTTCTGTTACAGATATTTTTTTTGTTCCAGCATCATAAAAATACTCTTTTTGTACTTTACTTCCAACTCCCAAACCCCAGGACGGCACCCAATCAGGTTCGATGTAAGGAAGGGCAGTTTCTGTTAATTCACTTACCTTGGGATTCTCTTCTGGTTCCCAAACTAGCGGGTCATTGTTAAAAAGCCGTATTAAACCAATATCGCTTAACATTGCTGTATATTCGGGATTAAAGATTATGTCCCATAATTCTTTATTGACAAGTTGATAGTCTGCAGGCCGGAAATCCAAATCCGTTCCGGCATAATGCTCTTCGTCTTGGCTAAATACAATATAGTCTGTAAAGCCCAAAGCTGATTTGATAAAATAGATTTCCCCTGCTGTTTTAGGCCCGTAATAGCCGTCAGCCTCACCAAGTTCCGCGAACCCTAATTCCAATAAGCGTTCCTGCAATAATATTATATCAGGGCCGTTCATTCTGGGGCTTGTAATATCAATTTCTCTGAGAAAGGCTTGATTAATTACTTCATTAATACCCGCTTCTGGCAAATCCAAGAAAGGAACGTCAGTATTTTCTTGGGTAGCCTGATTTCTTTGCCTGCATCCGTTAAATGCAATAATTGAAAAAATAATAAAAATTACAAAATACTTCATATATTTATTGTTCCCTTAATTAAATCCTACATTCATATTACAGCCAAATGCTTTTGGTGTAAAATGCACATTACCGGAAAAACTGGATATATGGCTTACAAAAACGGCTATTCTGTTTTCATACGGGCTTTTATGGTATCCAAGTATTCTAATACGGCGTAAAACAGGATTATTGCTTGTTTGATGCGTAACTGTTTTTTGAATAGTCGGATTGCCGGTATTGTAAACCAACAATTTCCAAGCAACTGTTTCTTCATCAATTATATTATAATCAAATAAGCTTTGAAAATTTCCAAAAGGGAATTTTAATACATTACCATTGTCAATTTTTGCATTTGGATTCGTTACCCGCCCGGTTATTCTGTGTTTTTCCAATAACGAATTCCATTTTACTCTATACTCATTTTTTTCCCTTTCGGTGTTGACATCCAAACTGTTAAAAGAATCCTGTTCAATAATATTATCATTAATAGTATTTAAAATTACAAAGCAATAATTCACTCCGCCGTAACCGCCTCCGTCATCCGCATACCTGTATGCCACTAAGCCGTTTCTTGACCACCCGATAACTTCAATTTTATCAATATAGTCATGTATATTGGCATCAAACTCTATGCCGTCATTTAGTTCAATAACCTGCATCATTTCGACAGTCGAGCCATCGGCATCATTATTCATTTGTGAAAATGCCGTTTGGACGACAAATAAGCAAAGAATAAGGGCTAGGGCAAAAATGCCTGTTTTGGTTGATATATTCATTTTTCTACCTCGTTAATCATTATTCCATTTTCCGCTACTAAAATCAAGATGCGATACAAGGTAAAAGAGAAAAGGTAAAAAGTAAAAGTGAAAAGAGTAAGACCTTGCTTAGATAGCTGATCTTGTTGGTAAGCAAACGGACTGTCGAACGATAACTTTTTTCACCGCACCGTAGGTGCGATTTCTCTTTTAACTTTTCATTTTATAAAAAGAACCGAGTACTTGACATTTATCATAAAACATGGTATTTTTATGATAAATCATCTTTGGAGGAATATATGCCTGCAATACCTAAAATTCGCCCTGTTTCCGATTTAAGAAACAAATTCAGTGATATCTCAAGATTGGTACACGAATCTAATGAACCTGTCTTTTTCACAAAAAATGGGTATGGGAATATGGTTGTAATGAGTATGGACGCTTATGAACGCAACCTTTTTGAATCAGAAGTTTACCTTAAGTTGAAAGAAGCAGAATATCAGGCTGTAACAACAAAAAAGCGTTATACCCATGATGAAACAATAGCAGAATTACGAAAAATTTTAGGCTAAACATGTATAAAATCCATTACCTTCCCTTGGCGCTGGATGATTTAAAAAATATTGTAAAATACATCGCTTATGAATTAGAGTCTCCGATGGCAGCAGAAAATTTCGTCAAAAAGATCGACAAGGAAGTTATAAAAATAGCAGAAAATCCTTTTCGTTGTCATTTATATGCTCCGTTAGAAAAACTGAAGTATGAATACAGAATCCTTAATATCGGCAATTATTCACTTTTTTACATTATTGAAATGGAAAAAATCGAAATACATCGTGTTCTCTACTCAAAAAGAGATGTTTTTCGGCTGCTTAAATAATATACTCTCTGAGATGTCGGTCATTCGAAAGAAGTGAGTAATGAATACATCGTGGGCTTTTCAATGTTTTGATTATTTGATAAAATATACCTGCTATAGGAGATAGTATGCGGATAGCGGAAATTTCAAGAAAAACAAAAGAAACGGATATTACAATCAAATTGAATATTGACGGGAAGGGCAGGGCAAGTATTAATTATCCCGTAGGGTTTATGGCTCATATGCTGGATACTTTTGCAAAACACGGATTGTTTGATCTTGATATATCAGCAGCAGGCGACATTGAAGTTGATCAGCATCACATTGTCGAAGATACAGGGATAGTTTTAGGCCAGTGTTTTGCAAAAGCCCTTGGTGAAAAAACCGGGATAAGGCGCAGCGGAAGCTGCCTTTTCCCAATGGATGAATGTCTTGCAAGCGCTGCGGCGGATTTATCCGGCAGACCCTTTTTGTATTTTAACGCTTTGCTTTCTGCGGCCCCTATCATATCCGATCCAAAAGAAGAACCTGCATATCAGTTTCAGACTGATGTTATCGAGGATTTTTGGCAGGGCTTTGCCAATGCAGCAGGATGCAATATTCATATTGAAATAATACGAGGCAGAAGCGACCATCATAAAATTGAGGCTTTATTCAAGGCGGCGGCAAGGGCTTTGCGAGCCGCTTGCGAAATTGACGAACGCTGCGCTGATTCAATCCCTTCTACCAAGGGAACTATATGCTGAGGGATGTTAAATGAAAGTAAAAAGAATAATTCCCTGTCTTGATGTTGATGAAGGCAGGGTTGTAAAGGGCGTAAAATTCGAGAACATTGTTGATGCAGGAGACCCTGTGGAATTGGCGCGCCGTTATAACGATGACGGGGCTGACGAGCTTGCTTTTCTTGACATAGGAGCTACGCAAAAAAGCCGTGCGGCAATGCTCGATGTTTTAAGCAAAGTGGCGGCGGAAATAACTATCCCCCTCTGTGTAGGAGGAGGCATCCGTACCCTTGAAGATGTTCGCAATGTGATAAACGCCGGCGCCGGCAAGGTTTCGGTATGCACATCTGCCCTGAGGCGCCCTGAACTGTTAAGCGAAATAGCAGGAGCTTTTTCAAGCCAATGCCTTGTGCTGTCAATTGATGCTAAACGAGTTGAAAGCGGGCAGGCGCTGCGCTGGAATGCCTTTTCCAACGGCGGCAGAACAGACACCGGCCTTGATGCAATTGAATGGGCGGTTCGGGCGGTGCAGCTCGGCGCGGGGGAAATCCTCGTTAATTCTATCGATGCCGATGGAACAGGCGCCGGCTACGATCTGGAGCTTACCCGCCGTATCATTAACGCGGTGCCGGTACCGGTGATCGCATCCGGCGGCGCCGGTTCCCTTGAACAAATTGCCGCAGTCCTGTTGAGTACTGCCAATGCGGAAATGGAAAACCCACAAGATGTTGCACCGGGTGCCGATGCGGCGCTGGCGGCATCAATATTGCATTTTGGCAAAACAACAGTCAAAGAAATAAAGAAATTCGCAGAGTCAAAAGGGATATGCTTTAAGACAAAAAGTTAGCTATAATTAAATTAATATTAAGGAGATATATATGGCACAACATCAATTTCAAACAGAAGTAAGCCGCTTGCTGCACTTGATAATACACTCTTTATATTCAAACCGGGAAATTTTCCTTAGAGAGCTTATTTCCAATGCAAGCGATGCGCTGGACAAGCTTAAATACCTCACTGTTGCAGACGATGCTTATAAATCTATCAGTTTTGACCCCAGAATCGACTTGTCTTTTAGCAAAGATGAAAAAACCCTCACTGTAAGCGATAACGGAATCGGCATGAACGAAAAAGACCTTATTGATTCGCTTGGTACAATAGCCCGTTCCGGCACCAGGGTATTTCTGGAAAAAATGGCAGAGGATGCAAAGAAAAATGCTAATCTTATAGGCCAGTTTGGAGTAGGCTTTTATTCGGCTTTTATGGCAGCAGATAGAATCGAAGTGATAAGCCGTAAAGCCGGAGAGGACGGCGCAGCATGGAAGTGGGCAAGCGACGGCAGGGAAAGTTTTGAAATTGAAAGTTCAGAAAGGGAAAGCCAGGGCACGACAGTAATACTTCATCTAAGCGAGGAAGGCCTTGAATTTGCCAACCGTTGGTCAATAGAAAATATCGTCAAGAAATATTCCAACCATGTAGCTTTCCCGATTTTTCTTACCTACGAGGAAAAAGAATATGACGACAAAGGTAAGGAAAAAGGCAGCATAACAAAAACCGACCAGGTAAATTCAGGTAATGCTATCTGGCGCTGTGCAAAAACCGAACTTAATGAAAATGACTACAATGAATTTTACAAGCAAATAGGTTATGACAGTGAAAATCCCTTGCATTATATCCACACAAGGGCAGAGGGCTCTCTTGAGTATGCAACTCTTTTTTACATTCCAAAAAAAGCTCCTGCCGATTTATACAGCGTTGATTACAAGCCCGGCGTAAAACTCTATGTCAAAAGGGTATTTATTACCGATGACGATAAGGAATTAATGCCTATTTGGCTGCGTTTTGTAAAGGGGGTAATCGACTCCGAAGATCTTCCCCTTAACGTCAGCCGTGAAATTCTTCAGCAGAATAAAATCCTTCTTAATATAAAAAATGCCTCGGTAAAAAAACTACTTTCTGAATTTAAGCAAATGGCAGATAACGGCGGGGAAAAATGGGAAACCTTTGTCAAAGAGTTTAATCGTCCGTTAAAAGAAGGGCTTTATCAGGATTTTGCCAACCGTGAAGCGATTATGGAACTGGTACGCTTTAAGAGTACCGCAGTTGAGGGGAAAGACGGCAAGCCTGGCTGGACAAGTTTTGCCGATTACGTTTCACGCATGAAAAGTGATCAGAAGCACATTTATTACATCACAGGGGGCGGCGCAACAGGCGGCAGTGATGAAAAAACCCTGCGCGCATCCCCTCTTCTTGAAGCATACCGGGCAAAAGATATCGAAGTCCTTATCATGGATGATGAAATAGACGACATTGTAATCCCTACTCTGCACAGTTACAGGAAAGAAACACAAAACTGGGAACTTAAAGCCGTGAACCGCTCTGGCGCCGATGAGGATTTGGGCGAAAAGAAAGACAAAGCTGCCGAGAAGGATGCAAAGCCTGTTATCGAAAAAATAAAAAAAGCCCTGGGCGACCGCGTAAAAGACGTAAAACTTTCCCGCCGTCTGCACGATTCCCCTTCCTGCATTGTCGCCGATGAAAACGACCCCACTATCCAAATGATGCAGATGCTAAAGGCAATGGGACAGACATCAATGCCGGATGTAAAACCAATTCTGGAAATAAACGGCGATCATCACATTGTTCTCTTGCTCAAGGATACTGACGATGAAGAACGCATCGCTGATATTTCTGGGGTTTTATTTGATCAGGCTCTCCTTGTGGAAGGGATAAAGCTGAATGACCCGGCAGATTTTGTAAAGAGGTTAAACAGGTTGCTGGTGAAATAATATAATGGCGAAAAATAATGAAATACTAAAAAAAATCATACTCAGCCTTTTAATTTCTGCATTTTTTACTATTTGCATAGCAGTACTGGCTTATTCAGGGATTTTTGGTTTTTGGGGGAGCCCTTATTCACAGTCAAAATTACAAAATGACTTTTATTCCACATTGAGCAGTTCCTCTGTAAAAAACAGTTTTAATACTATTCAAACTGCCGAACATATATACGAGAGATCCAAAATATACGGTACCTTGCATAATTCTTTCCCCGGCCTTCTTTCTGTCCGTTTTGTGGAATCCAACGGAATAAATATTCATTATTCAACTTATCCGCCGGATATTATTCATTCGGATTCTTCTTCAGTTTCTTACCGAAATTACACAGACGATTCAGCAAATATGCCTTATGAGGAAATATTTGCATCAGAAAATGAAACAGTAAAAATTACTCATGATAAATCAACGGGAAATTTGATTTTTTCTTTTCCTTTTTTTTGTCCGCTTAATATATATCGGGGAAATGCAATATTCACTGTTTCATCAAGTACAATGGCTTCTGCTCTTTCATTTGAAATGAAAGTACTACTTATTATTGCATTGTTTTTTACAGTTTTTTTAATAACGCTTTTCTTTTTAAATATTAAAAAATCATCTAAGAAAATACCGGCGGTAATAAATAAAGCGCCGGATAAAAAAATATTCAGCAACAGAAAAAAAGGGCTGCTGGCTGCTGCATCATTAATTACGGAAAAGCTTGAAGATTCACCAATTGAAGTTACTTCTTCAGCAGATGATGAGCCGTCTGTATCGGCTGAACTGGAAGAAATTCAATATGACACAGGTATGTTTACACGTTATTTTTCTTATTCACAGGAAAACCCGGAACTGCTGCCCTGTACTGAAGATGAATTTTACGAAGGAATGCAGCCCTTTTCCGGCAATATTATTTATGAGCGTGACGGTATTCATTATATTAACAATGATTCGCTCTATGGAGATAAAAATGAAGAACTGGAAGGAAATTTTTTCAAACTGGTAGAATCTGTAGTAAAAAATAACGGGAAATGATTCAGCGCCGTCTGCTTTGCGAAATAAGAATCAGCCTTAAAAGACTCATCATTGCAGTAATGGCCGAGGCCACATAAGTCATTGCCGCTGCGCTAAGAACTTTTTTTACACCTTTTAACTCTTCTTGCGTTAGTACGTTATTTGCCCGCAATATTGCAATAGCCCTTCTTGAAGCATTGAATTCCACAGGCAGAGTAATTAGATAAAACAATACTGCCGCTCCAAAAAGCGCAATTCCAATGTAGATAACAGGTTCCATTGCAAAGAAGATACCGGCAATAGCAATGTAGGGCCCTAACATAGAGCCTATATTGGCAACAGGAACCAAGGTGCTTCGCAGTACCAAAGGTCCGTACCCTGATGCATGCTGAATCGCATGGCCTGTTTCATGCGCCGCTACTCCGACAGCGGATATTGTATTTGCGCTAAAAACAGGCTGCGAGAGCCGCACAACTTTTTTGGAAGGATCGTAATGATCGGTAAGAGAGCCTTTTACCGACTCTATCTTTACATCGCTGATATTATTGGCCTGCAGCAACAAAGCTGCTGAATTTTCCCCAGTAATTCTCTTAGAACATGTTATTTTGGAATATTTTGAGAAAGTGGATTTAACCATGATCTGGGCGATAATAGAGAGAATTAATGCCGGTAAAACCAGCATGATATAATAATGATCTATATAAAATGGCATATCTTTATTATCACAATAAATTGATAATCTGGTCAAGTAGGCGCAATCCCTTCAATGACCCTTTCCTTGCCGGATAGATCCTTGTGGATAATTATGTCCGTAAAACCGGACTTTTTAAGCAGGCCTGTAATTTCGTTCATCTGATGGGGATCGGCTTCAAGGATTAATGAGCCGCCAGCACAAAGATATTGCGGGGATTGGCTGATAATTTTTCTGATTAAATCTAGGCCGTCTCTGCCGCCGTCAAGGGCAAGGGCAGGTTCGCAGCGTACTTCAGGAGAAAGGGAAGAGATTACAGAAGTTGGTATATATGGAGGGTTGCTTACTATTATAGAGAATAGGGAATAGGGAATGGGGAATGGGGAATGGTTAAAGGTGTCAAAAAGA
>Ga0099364_10007661_pt1 | contig 15361 bp, 11 predicted proteins | sample TergutTh196P3_FD_73070 | JGI IMG/M metagenome (GOLD analysis project Ga0099364, IMG submission 73070) | Microcerotermes parvus P3 segment gut microbial communities from Pointe-Noire, Republic of the Congo - Th196 P3 | ecosystem: Host-associated > Arthropoda: Insects > Digestive system > Gut ... | reverse complement strand
GTTGTGTCGTTGCCTTGGGGTACCCCGGGGTGACCGGGGGGGGGCCCCCCTACAGGCCCCCCCCGCGGGGGGGGGGGGGTGGTCTGTAGGGGCGGCAATCTGCCGCCCGTGGTATCACGGATTGTAGGGTACGCACCCCTGTGCGTACCGTCCTTTGCGGTAACGCCGACTGAGAGGGCGGTTCCACAATTTTTATTCCGCCTCCCTCTTGATTTTGTTATGGATATATATTATACTAAAAGAGCCAACAAAATTTTGACAAGGGAATGATTGCGAATATGAATATATTAGTGATAGGAAGCGGTGCCCGTGAGCATTGTGTTATAAAAAAGTTGAAAGAGAATACCGAGATCGAAAGGATCTACTGTCTGCCGGGTAACGGCGGCATCTCGATTGATGCCGATTGTTCCGCTATACCTGCGGCCGACATTGTCGCCGTTGTGGATTTTTGCAGGACACACAGCGTTGATTTTGCCGTTGTGACCCCCGATGACCCTCTTGCCAGGGGTATGGTCGATGCCCTTGAAGAGAACGGAATACCCGCTTTCGGCCCCGATAAAAGGGCGGCCGAGATCGAAAGCTCAAAAATATTTTCTAAAGAGTTCATGCGGCGGCATTCGATACCCACTGCTATGTATGAATCCTTTTCCGGCAGCGATGAGGCTCTTCGCCACATAAACTCCTCCGCAAAATTCCCTCTCGTTATAAAAGCGGACGGACTTGCGCTTGGTAAGGGGGTTGTGATTGCGGGCAGCAAAGAAGAGGCCATAGAGGCCGTCAATTCCATGATGATAGACAGAATCTTCGGCCAAAGCGGCAATAGGATTGTTATAGAAGAATTTATCGAGGGTACGGAGGTTAGCGTACTTTGCTTTACAGACGGCAAGACCATAAAACCCATGATACCGTCTATGGATCACAAGCGGGCTCTCGACGGCGACAATGGGCTGAACACAGGCGGAATGGGGGCAATCTCTCCCCATCCTATCTACACTCCTGAGATAGCCGAGCGCTGCATGAACGAGATTTTTCTCCCCACAATAAGAGGAATGGCAAAGGAAGGCCGTCCGTTCAAGGGATGTCTGTATTTCGGGCTGATGTTATCACAATCAGGCCCCAAGGTTATTGAATACAACTGTCGATTCGGCGATCCCGAAACTCAGGTTGTACTGCCGCTGCTCAAAACCGATCTGCTTGAGATAATGCGGGCCGTCCGTGACGAGCGGCTGGACAGTATCGATATAGAATGGAGCGGCGGCTCGGCCGCCTGTGTGGTTATGGCGAGCGAGGGTTATCCTCAGCATTACCGTACCGGAGAGCCGATAAGCGGGCTTGATAAAAACGGTCAGCTGGACGGGGTTACCGTTTACCATGCCGGAACCAGGTATAAAGACGGTGATTTCTACACAGGAGGAGGACGTGTCCTATGCGTCACCTCTGTTGCCGACAACCTTGAAACCGCCCTCTCCGATGTATACGGGGCAATATCAAAACTATCATTCAACGGCGCTCATTATAGAACGGATATAGGAAAACAATGCAGAATGCAGAATTAAGAATGCAGAATGCCGCCCTCTCCGTCACGCCAAGGCGTGACACCTCTCCCAAAGGGAGAGGCAAGGTGATGACAATTGACAGTTGACAATGTACAATTAACAATTTTTTGTCAACCATAATTGTTCACATTGTTAATCGTTAATTGTTCATTGTTCGTCAGTTTGGCATTGATATTTCGGTTAGGGCGTTTGCCGTTTCCGCCGATGATCTTATGCGGGCTATATCGGCAAGGCTCACGATTCCTGCGAGCTTTCCGTGTTCGACAACAGGGAGCCGCCGTACCTGTTCGCTCGACATTATGCGAATGGCATCCGAGATAGATTGGTTGGGCATAACGCAGGCCGCCCCGCCTGTCATAACATCCTTGACGTTGCAGTTGTGCGGCTCTTTGCCTGCGGCAACACAACGCACCACAATGTCTCTGTCGGTCAAGATACCATGGAGATTCTCGCCCTCTACAACAGGGATGGCTCCCACATTGTGCTGATTCATCAGTCTTGCGGCATCATATGCGCTGTTGGCCGGGGTCACGGTATAGATATTAGAACTCATCACGTCTTTTACAAGCATAAAAAATAATTCCTCTCGTTTATTAAGATGGAATTATTCTTACCTGAATATATATGAAATATACGCCCTCTCCGTCATGCTATGATGAATACGGTACGCACGGGGGTGCAACTACAATTAACAATTTACAATGAACAATTGACAGTTACGGGGGGTAACCACGAAAAGCACGAAAGACACGAAAAGGGGAAACACCCCGTCAGTGATAACCACGGATGACCGAGGGCGGTCATCCCTACAGACCACCCCGTCAAACACTATCGCAACTTTGTTGCGAGTGTTTGCCACCCCTCCCCAGAGGGGAATTGGAAATTATAGTATGCAAGCCCCCATTCCCCTCTGTGGAGGGGTGCCGCCGCAGCGGCGGGGTGGTCTGCTACAAATAAAAAGGAGAACGAACACTATGAAAAACACATACATATCGAAAGCAACCGCCATTATTATGGCTCTGGTCATTATGATCACAGCGGTGCCTTTTGCCGCTGTTGCGGCTGAATCCGATCAGGATTTGGTTTGGACGGATGTGTCAGCGGGACGCAGTCACTCTGTAGCAATAATGTCCGATGGTACGGTTTGGGCTTGGGGTGGTAATAGTTCCGGCCAGCTTGGAGATGGTACAACATATAACCGCCATACTCCGGCGCAGGTTTCCGGTTTAACCGAGATCACCGCTATATCTGCGGGAGGCTATCACACTACAGCATTAAAATCCGATGGTACGGTTTGGGCTTGGGGTGGTAATACTTCCGGTCAGCTTGGAGACGGTACAACAACTAACCGCCGTACTCCGGCACAGGTTTCCGGTTTAACCGGAGTAATCGCTATATCTGCGGGAAACTATCACACCATAGCATTAAAATCTGATGGCACAGTTTGGTCGTGGGGTGTTAATCAATATGGTCAGCTTGGCGATGGCACAACAACTGACCGCCATACTCCTGTGCGGGTTTCCGGTTTAACCGGAGTAACTGCTATATATGCAGGATACCAACACACTGCAGCATTAAAATCTGATGGTACAGTGTGGGCTTGGGGGTGGAATCACCATGGTCAGCATGGCGATGGCACAAATACCACCCGCTATACTCCTGTGCGGGTTTCCGGTTTAACCGGTGTCACCGCTATATCTGCGGGATACGGTCACACCACGGCGTTAAAATCAGATGGTACTGTTTGGACTTGGGGTTATAATTATTATGGTCAGCTTGGCGATGATACAACAACTAATCGCCATACTCCTGTGCAGGTTTCCGGTTTAACCGATGTCACCGCTATATCTGCGGGAAACTATCGCACCACGGCGTTAAAATCCGATGGCACAGTTTGGTCGTGGGGTGATAATGAATATGGTCAGCTTGGTGACGGCACAGCAACTCATCGTCATACTCCTGTGCGGGCTTCCAATTTTACCGGAGTAACCGCTATATCAGCGGGATACTATCATACTGTAGCGATAAAATCCGATGGTACAGTTTGGGCTTGGGGGTGGAATTTTTCCGGTCAGCTTGGCGATGGTACAACGACAAACAGAGGGTTTCCTGTCAAAATACAAATAATAACAATAACAAGCGTAACTATATCTCCATCCGAATCTATATTACGGCAGGGTGATACGCAGCAGTTTACCACTCAGGTGACAGGGATAGATGACCCACCTAATACCGTTACATGGAGTGTTGAGGGCAGAACAAGTAATAATACTACAATATCCAGGAGCGGACTGCTCACTGTTGCACCGAACGAAAGAGCAACAACCTTGACAATACGGGGAGTATCAACTGTAAACACAGGCATTTTTGCCACTGCGACAGTAACCCTGCCTACCATAACCGAGGTAAAGGTGTCGCCCGAAGAATCGGGTTTGCTTCATGGGGAATCACAGCAATTTACTGTTGATGTTATAGGATTATTTAATCCCGATCGAACGGTGATATGGAGCGTAACGGGCAAAACGAGTAACTATACAACTATATCTCAAGACGGTCTTCTAACTATTGCACCTAACGAAAGATCGACCGCCTTGACGGTTAGGGCAACACCAACCATAAACACAAGCATATCAGGAACTGCGACAGTGACCCTGCCTACTGCTGAATCGGAGCAGGATTTGGTTTGCATAGATGTGTCAGCGGGAGGCTATCACACTGTAGCACTGTTGTCCGATGGTACAGTTTATGCTTGGGGGCGTAATGATAGAGGTCAGCTTGGCGATGGTACAACAACCGATCGCCATATTCCGGTGCGGGTTTCGGGTTTAACCAATGTCACCGCTATATCTGCGGGATACGAACACACTGTAGCACTAAAATCCGATGGCACAGTTTGGGCTTGGGGGTTGAATTTTTACGGTCAGCTTGGCGATGGCACAACAACCACCCGCCGTACTCCTGTGCAGGTTTCCGGTTTAACCGGAATAACCGCTATATCTGCGGGATACTCTCACACCATAGCGTTAAAATCCGATGGCACTGTTTGGGCTTGGGGTAATAATGGTAACGGTCGGCTTGGCGATGGTACAACAACCAACCGCCATACTCCTGTGCAGGTTTCCGGTTTAACCGGAATAACCGCTATATCTGCGGGGGAATATCACACTGTGGCACTAAAATCTGATGGTAAAGTTTGGTCATGGGGTGTTAATTGGTATGGTCAGCTTGGGGACGGTACGACATCTAATAGCCGTACTCCGGTGCAGGTTTCAGGTTTAACCGAAGTGACCGCCATATCTGCGGGGCGTCTTCACACCACGGCCTTAAAATCCGATGGCACAGTTTGGGCATGGGGGCGTAATGATAGAGGTCAGATTGGCGATGGCACAACAACTGACCGTCATGCTCCTGTGCGGGTTTCCGGTTTAACCGAAATCACTGCTATATCTGCAGGAGAAGAACATACTGTAGCACTAAAATCCGATGGCACTGTTTGGGCTTGGGGTAATAATGGTAACGGTCGGCTTGGCGATGGTACAACAACCACTCGCTCTACTCCTGTGCAGGTTTCCGATTTAACAACCGAGTTCACCGCTATATCTGCGGGAACCTATCACACCATAGCTTTAAGATTCGATGGTACAGTTTGGGCTTGGGGTTATAATAATAGAGGTCAGCTTGGCGATGGTACAACAACCACCCGCCGTACTCCTGTAAAAACACAATCAGCAGTAGCAGCTATTCAGATAACATTCAAGGAATCGAGCGTGTTTTCGGGGGAATCTCAGCAATTTACAGCGCGGGTGATAGGAATAAACGACCCCGATCGAACGGTTACATGGAGCGTAACAGGCAGAACGAGTAACGGTACAACCATATCTCAGGACGGTCTTCTCACCGTTTCCAAAGACGAAAGGGCGGCAACCTTGACGATTAGGGCAACCTCCACCGTCAACACAACTGTATCCGGCACTGCGGCCATGGGGGTGCATTTTGTAATAGAAACTACCGTCAGTCCCACGGCCGCAATCGTGCAAAAAGGCTCGTCACGGCAGTTTTCGGCAAGCGTGGTGGCTCTCCTGACAGACCCTCCGCAGGACGTGACCTGGATCATCGAGGGCAGCAGTAACAGCGGTACAACCATATCGGCGGTCGGATTGCTGACCGTAGCGGCCAACGAAACGGCGGACGTGCTGCTGATATGGGCCGTCTCAACCAAAGGCGGCGGAGAGCCAGGCATGGCCACGGTGCATTTAACCGCTCCGCCCTTCCCCGGCTACATCAAGGGCAACCCGACCAAGACGGGAACCGTCACGGTTCGAGACATCCTCACAACCCGTGACCACATCCTCGGCACAAACCGCCTAACCGATCCGGGTGCACTATGGGCGGCCGACGCCAATGACGACGGGGTGATAAATATATTCGATATGCTGGTGATGAGGGATGTGATATTGCGGAAGTGAATCAATGCATTCTTACCCCCGCATTCCTCTCGCCCTATCTAAACAGGCGTTGCAGGCGGATTTGCTGTTTTTGCCACGGCTGATGATTTGTATGGTGTGGCGGTAGAATCAATCGTCACTCTGTTGGTCTTTAGTTTTTTTTAGCACAAGAAAACCACGCAGTCTGGCTGTGATGAACAACTTTAACCTTCTACATTACATTATATCCGTGCAATAATGTCAAGGGGGTTTCTTAAAAATATTTTTCTGCATTCCCCCAAATTTGTGCAAACGCCCACATACCAGCGAAAAAACGCCGATATTCCGGCAATTTCCCTTATATCAAACTTTTTTCTGTTTTTCTCTTGCAAAATCGTATAGCTTATGCTATAATAGGAAACATAGAATCGGGAGTGGGGCTTTATGGAAATATCTGAATTGATAAAAACGATAAGAACACAGCTTGGAATGTCACAAGAGGCGTTTGCGGCAACGATGCACGTTGCTTTTTCCACGGTAAACCGTTGGGAAAACAAAAAAGCAGAGCCTAACAGCATAGCACGAGCCTTTATCGCCGATTATTGTGAAAAACACAGCGTTGATACGGAACTTATTGCCGCAATCAGGAACAAAGGACGGTGATATAATGACCCCATTCCACGCTTTTATCAAAGCACGAGAGTTGGAAAACAGCGGCGATTTGCTCTCTGTTTACGCATCGTCCAACATTGAGGTTTTCCCGTATCAAATTGCGGCGGCACAGTTTGCGTTGCGTTCACCGTATTTGCGTGGTGTGATTTTATGCTCGGAGGGTTCTCTCGGCAAAAGCTATGAAGCAATGCTGATTGCTGTTCAAAAGTGGTATGAGGGTGCCAAGGTGGCGATTATCGTCACAATTCCGCTGTATATGCAGTGGAAACGGTTGATTGAGGACAAGTTTACCGTGCCGCTTGACGAGTTGAACTTGATGACATATGAGGATGCTGCTGCCAATGTGGAGCGGCTTGCGGAGTTTGATGTGGTGGTCTTTGATGAAGCCCACTTCCTGCGAAATCACGAAACAAAAAGAGCCATCGCATTGAAAGCCGCTACAGCCGGAGCGTTCAAGATTCTGCTGACGGCAACGCCGATGCAAAATTCAATTATGGATTTGTACGGATTGATTCACTTTATAGATGATACAGTTCTCGGCGATTCCGATACGTTTTACCGCCAATACTACCGCAAGCCGGAGAATTATCACGAACTGTCCGACCGGGTGAGCCGATTTTGCTTTCGCACAACAAGAGTGCAAGTGGAAAACTATACCAAAATCCCGCGCCGAATCCCGGTTACGATTGAATACGAGATGTCCGCTGGGGAACGGCGGTTGTATGAACTAATCGAAAAATATCTCAGCCGTAAAAACAAAGCGGCCTTCCCGGACATGGACGAGCATCGCTTGTCGCTCCGTATACACCGCAACTTTTCTTCATCCACCGCCGCACTTGTCAAATTTTTATCCGGCGTGGAAAACCGACTGGAACAGAGCGAAGAGCTGGACGAAATTACTGCAATGTTAGAACTTGCAAAGAGCATCAAAACCGATACCAAAGCCGCTGAACTCGTCTGGGCGTTGAAGACGGCGTTTCCGGCAATCGGCAAGCTGGGCGCGAATAAAAAGGCGTTGGTGTTCACCGAGAGCCGCGACACGCAGAAGTATATCACAGAACATCTTGCAGAATCCGGGTTTTCCGTCCTTACTTACAACGGCGACAACAGCCGAGATTATGGAATTATCGAACAATTTCAGTCCGATACGCAAATATTAGTGGCAACGGACATTGCTGCCGAAGGGTTCAATTTGGAATTTTGTTCGTTGGTGGTCAATTACGATATTCCCTACAATCCGCTGGTAATGGAGCAACGCATAAATCGCTGTCATCGGCAAGGGCAGGAAAACGATGTGATTGTCGTTTCTTTTGTGGAAATAAAAGATTACGCCGACCAACGCACGTTGGAAATTGCCCGTAAACGACTGGAGCAGTTTCAAGGCATAATCGGAATGTCCGACCAAGTTTTCGGCAATTTTGGTGCGGATGTGACGGCGGTAATACAAGCAAAAGCACGGCACAAATCCGATATACAGCGGAATTTTGAGGGCATTTTGGAACAGCACAAGGAAAGTAACGTGGCACTTGTTGATGCCGCCGAAAACGTGTTATTTACATCGTTTACCGGCGAAGTGGCGAAGAGTGTAGCTGTTACGCCGAAGTATATCGCCGAGAAAATCGAGAAGATAACCGCCGATTTATGGGGAATAATCAAGCTGCTATTGGCGGAACACGGCTATATAATAGACGAATCCGAGCGAACCGCCACCCTCCCCGATGGTGTGGAACTGCCGCATTTGTTCTATTATTGGACGGGCAGCCGGAACGCTCCATATAAGGGTCTCCGAAAATACGGTGCGAACAAAAACTTCAAGCCCGCTTCCGGGCGAATTACGCTGACAAGTCCCATTGGGCGCGGCGCAATCCATAATATTGAATGCTGCGATACTGGGGTTTTGAGGGTTGAGAGTGGAGAGTTGAGTTGTCGGATTGGGTTTTATGTGGTAAGTGTCGGAGGTTCGGAGTATATTGCATTTGTGGGTAAATCCGGCGAAAGGTTGTTGACCGAAACGGAGTGCCGTGAAGTTTTGTCTTTGCCGATTTTGGTCTTTGAGGAACAAGGGCGCAAAACGGCGGCGTGGCTGAGAAATTCCACAGGCAGGGCGAATCCCCACGAATTGGACAGGCTCGTTGATACCGAGTATTTTATCCAAAAGCAACTCGAAAATCGTACATCGGCACAGAATGAGGAAATTTCCCGGATGCGGGAATTGAACAATCGCAAAAAAGCGAAGTTGGAGCGGAATCTCAACGCCGTCCGCACTGAACTGAGAGCGGCACAAAACAAGCCGGAAAAGGATATGTCACGGCACGAGGCTCTGAAAGCACAGCGAGAAGTCACTCTTCTCTTGAAAAAGGTTAAGGATATAGAAAAGTCGCTTCATTCCGATAAAATGAAGTTGGAACAGGAATTACAAGCCGAAGTTGAAGAATTTTTAGGCAAATCGAAACTGACGGCGAAAATATACGAATGTGTCAAGTAGGTGGCAACCTTTTTTTCAAATAAATTTGTTAATTTTTTGTGAACACATTATGCGAAGCTGTCAACCCACACGATTTCAATGTCGTTTTCGCCGTGAACAAGCACTTTCTCAATCAGCAAATCGACAAGCTCTCTATCGAGTTTTTCAATCGTAACCAGCGTTCGCAATTCCGACAGCCGTTCCTCAATAGCGGTCTTTCCCGTGCTGACGGCTTCTAACTGTTCACGGAGCCGGTCAAGCTCGGCGTTTTTTTGTGCGATTGTGTTATTGATAATCTCTTTCTTGCTCAAAAAAGCGTCCTGTGACAGCTTGCCCGACACAAGCGCGGTGATGTTCTTTGTAACGGATTCTTCAAGCAGCCGGACTGCCCGTTGTTCGGTCTTGATTTTGCTTTCAATCTCGGCTTTTGAGATTCCGTTTTGCTGAACAGCCGCCAGTTTCAACGCTTCACGGTTTATCAGCACCTCTGCGAGTGTTTTAACTGATTCAAGCACGGTCGTTTCAATACTCGACTGTGTTATGGAACAGTCGGGGCAATCGTAGTGGTCTGTGAAATAGTGAGTATTGCACTTAAACCACGGCCTGCGGGGGTTTGAGCGCCGCAGGGTGTGACCGCAGACGGGGCATTTTACTTTTCCGTGAAAAATGTGGTCGAGGGGAACATCGCTTGATTTTTCTTTTCGGATTGCGTCATGCGCTCTGTCATACTCAGCTTTTGTGATTATGGGTTCGTGAGCGTCCGGCACGATAATCCATTCTTCCCTCGGACGTTTCAAGCAGCGGTTTGTCCCCGGATGCTTGACCTCTACCATATTGTGAACAGACACGCCGGTGTAGCGTAAATCGTGTAAAATCCGTCCGACAAGCGCATTGTTCCAAAAGGTGAAGTTCGGGTCTGCCGTTTTCCAGCCGCCGATGATGCCGTTTCTTTTCTTATACTCGCTTGGCGTGGGTATGCCCTGCGCGTTGAGGATTATGGCGATTTTCGATAGGCTGTTGCCGTCAGCCGCCAATGAAAATATCTGCCGGACGTATTCGGCGCTTTCCTCGTCAATAACGATTTTATTCCGTTCCGTTGCGGATTTTTTGTACCCGAACAACGCCCAGCAACTAAGAAACTCCCCGCGTTTCATCTTGGTAATCTTGCTCGAAATGGATTTCTGCGCGAGGTCACGGTTATAATGCTGATTGCAGAGGTTGATAACCGCCAATTCAAGGTTTGACAGCGGGCTTTTCAGGCTGTCATATCCGTTGTTTATGGCGATAAACCTAATGTCGAACATGACAAGATAATTCATCAGGAGGTCGTCAACGTCTATCATGTCGCGGCCGATGCGCGAGAGGTCTTTCACGATAATGCAATGCACCGCGCCCCGCTTTATGTCAGCCATGAGCCTTTGATAATCCTTGCGGCTCGTGTGACTGCCGCTTATGCCGTCGTCAACGTAATCCACAACGGTAGCGTTCGCAAATTCATTTTGCGAAGCTATGTAACCGCGTATCATAGCCCGCTGATTCGTTATGCTGTTGCTTTCGTCCTTTTTATCGTCCTGATCCGATATGCGGAGGTAGTTGGCAATGACATAATCAGCCTTCAAGCCCCGCCCGTAGTCAAGGACAGCGGTATTGCCCTGAACATTAGCATACATCGGTCATTACCTCGCTTTCCTCAACTAATTTATTCAGTTTTTCCAAGTCGTCCATGAAATTCAGCGTTATGCCGATTTCGCTTGTCAGGGGTTCTATCACTATCCTTTGAATCAGCACGTCAATGACAGCCCTGTTCAGTTCGGAAAATCCCCTGAAACGCCGGAAGTTCTCTAAAAAGGCATTGTTCCGCGTTTCTTCCAAGTCATATCCGCAAAGCTCCCGTGTGACACGTTCCGCACCGGCTTCCGCTGTTTGCTTGTCGCGCTCAAACTTCGACCTCGCAAGCCCGAACTCCCTTTCATCTATCAGTCCCGACAAATGGTGGGTGTAGGCCGCCGCCAACATATCCTCGGCTTTTTTGCTCTCACGCTGATACTTGTTAAGCTCCGTGGTTAGGCTGTGCCGCTTGCGGTTTATGGTTGCGGATTTTGCGACATCTTCCAAAAGCGTGTCAATCCTTATGAAAGCGTCCATGTAGCTTTGAATTGTCGCCGTTATCGCTTCCTCGATTTTTTCAAGAGGGAATTGCGGCACTTTTTCAAGCCCCATCGTATGCCGAAACTCGGAGCCGCAGTCACGGCAGGCGTAACGGTATTTGACTTCGTTCTTGTTTTTGCGGTAATACTGCCGTTTCAACGCCTTTCCGCAACGGGCGCAGAATATCTTGCCCACAAGAATGTTATCGTCCAGCTTATTGCCGAGTTTCTTATACTTTTCGCTTGCCTCACCAAGCAAAACCTGAACGGCGTCAAATTGGGCTTTGTCGATGATAGCGGGGTGAGCGTTCTCATGTATAATCCATTCATCGCGCGGCTTTGCGGTGGTACGCTTGCCGTTTCGGTCATACTTTGACTGTATCTGATTGCCTGTGTAGACCTCATTTTTGAGAAGCTGACCGATATAGCCGTTTTGCCAAAGAGCCTTTTTGCTGTCCCTTTCACTGGTTAGAACGCCTAAATGGTGGTAATGGTTGCGCGGGGCGAGTACGCCGTTGCGGTTCAAGTGGTCGGCAATCATTATCATGCTCTTGCCCTGCTCCCGCATATCGAATATCAGCTTGACGATTTCCGCTGATTCCGGCTCTAATTTCAGGCGTTTACCGCCGCCCTCGGTTGTGTATAAGTAACCGTATGGCGGTATTGAGCCAAGCAGTTCGCCCTTTTGCTGTTTTAAGATAAACGATGACCGTATCTTAACGCCCATATCCCTGCTGTACATATGGTTCATCAGGTTTTTGAAAAGGATTATCAGCTTTTTCCTCGCCGCGTCATCGGCAAAGGAATCATAGTGGTCGTTCACCGAGATAAAACGGACATTATAAGCCGGAAAAGTGTCAAACAGCATTTCCCCGACTTCAATGTACGTTCTTCCGAGCCGTGAAAGGTCTTTGACAATCACGCATTGCACTTCACCGCGTAATATTCCGTTCATCAGGTCGGTGTAGCCGGGTCTGTCAAAATCCCTGCCCGTATATCCGAGGTCTGTAATCGTGCCGCGCAAGTCAAGGTCTGCCTTATCGCCGGCGTAGTCTTGGATAATGGCGGTTTGGTTCTCTATGGAATCCTCCGACCGTTCGCCGTCTATTGAAATACGGGCATAGCCCCATGCCGCATATGTGACGGCTTTCGGGGTTTCAAGCGCCGCTTGCGGGTTCTTTCTGCTTTTTCTTGCCATCTTAACTCACCGCCCTTTCTCGGACGGCTTCATCTTCCGCACATTCGGGAAAAGCATAAAGCCCGCTTTCGTACCTGAAAACAACCTCTAAATCCTTGCTGTCATGGACGATTATTGTGTGTATCATGCCGACAACGGCGCGGCGGTCAAGCTCCGTAATGTTGCCATGCTCCTTAAACCGTTTGACGAGTTCGAGGGTTTTAGCATCGTCCGCAAGACACGCAATTTCTGTTTGCAAGTGGGCAATGCTCTTTTCGGCATCCTCTATCTTCCGAATAAAATCATCACGAAACAGCCTGTACTCGTCTTGCGTGATAACGCCGTCAAGCATATGAGCCAATGATTTCACAAGATATTCGTTATACTCCTGAATGGAGCGTAACGATTTCTCTATCATGCCCTCAATGGCTGCCTTTTTACGGCTTTTCAACTCGTCAAGCCCAACCCCGCCCGACAATTCCTCCGCTGACAAAAGCCCCGCGATTTGCTGTCTAATGGAAAGCAAAACAAATTCCTCAATAGCCTTTGTGCTGACATTGTTGTTTTTGCAAGTGCCGTGGCGTTTATGGGTGGAGCAGATATAATTGACGTAGCTTTTCCCGTTTTTCTTCGTGGTCTTAACGGTCATAGGCTGACCGCAAGCCCCGCAGACAATCAAGCCGGAGAATAATTGAAGCTGTCCCGTTCCACCCGATACCCGCGTGTCTTTCGCCATAAGCTCCTGAACAAGCTCAAAATCTTGCTCGGATATAATCGGCTCATGGTTGTTTTCGTGTACGCTCCACGCTTCACGGGGGTTATAATTGAATTTCTTTACCCGGTAGCTTACCTTTGTGCGCTTGCCCTGTTCCAAAACGCCGATATAGACACGGTTCGTAAGAATCCGTTTAACGGCGTTCGGCGTCCATTGGGATTTTTCTTTGACGGCGAACGGGGTATTATACGACTGCCCCGATGCTTTTTTGTATTCGGCGGGGGAGTGTATACCCTTTGCGTTCAATGCGTCCGCAATCTGCTGTTCGTTATATCCCAACAGTTTTTTCTCGAAAATAGCCTTAACGACCTCGGCGGCGTAATCGTCCGTTATCAGCTTTTTATCGCTTGACTTCATATAGCCGAAAACGGCGTAATTGCAGACAAACTCACCATTCTTGCGTTTAATGGCAAGCTGTGATTTTGTTTTCATTGATATATCTTCTAAAAACGCCTCGTCCATAATGGTCTTGAACGGCACAATCAAGCCAGTGGTGCTGTCCGACATATCGGCGTGAAGGCTGTCATAGTGGTCATTTATGGATATGAACCTGACGTTTTTCTCATTGAAATAGTGTTGGATATATTTCAATGTTTGGATGTGGTCGCGCCCAAGACGGGAAAAGTCTTTTACGACAACACAATTAACCGTGCCGCTTTCAATCAAACGTATAACGTCCCTAAAAGCATCACGGTCATAATTCGCGCCTGTGTAACCATCGTCCGACAGGGAATCGACCAAGCGTATGTCGGGATTCTTACTCACAAAATCGGAGATTAAATCCCGTTGGTTCTTTATGCTGTTGCTCTCGCTCTTATCCCGGTCGTCCTTCGACAGCCGCTCATAGCTGATGGCGTCCCATATTTCAGGGACGTTTATTTTCTTTATCATCGCAGTAACTCCTTTTCGTTTTTCCGGCATTGCCCGAAAACAAAAAGGGAAACCACGTTAGTCCAATACCTATTGTACCATACTTTTTACGCGGCGTCCACGGGCAATTTTAATTTTTTCAATTTGTTCATAAAGCAAGCCCCTGACCTGATAGTAAATACTGTTTCAGCCTGTCACCCAACGTCGCACCCGTATCGGCAAACGATACGCGCACTATCATATCACCACAGCGATACAGGCGGGGATTTTTTATCTGCCGTAGGTACGACCTCATTCTTTCCTCTTGCGGCAGAGCCGGGTCAATCTCAACCTCGCGTATGTCCGCAAGTTCGTTTATATTTATCTGTGTGTTCGCAGTCGCGGCGCGTTCGGCAATCGTTGTATTCATTGACACCCCTCCTTCATATCAAGGCCCACCGAAACAGAAAGCGCCATGTCAACCTTCGACATAACGCTTTTTCCGGCGCGTCCTATGCAATCACCAAGCCTCGAACGGTCTATTGCCCGTATCTGCTCCATGAGAACGAGGGAATCTTTATCAAGACCGCAGGATTTAGGAATGAGTACATGGGTAGGGAGCGGGTTCTTGTTCAGCCTACCCGTTATCGGCACGATGATGACTGTCGGACTGTATTTGTTTCCTTTGTCGTTTTGCACGATGAGGACAGGGCGGCGTTCGCCTTGCTCCGAGCCGACAACGGGATTTAGGTCTGCGTAATAAATATCACCGCGTTTAATCATCGCTTTCCCCTCCGTTCTTTTGGGATAAGGATATAATCCCAACCACGCTTTACGTTGCAAAATGTGCATACATCCTTAATATCCTGTTCCCAATCGGCGCGGTGTATGGTGTTGTTGCCTGTATCCTCAAATCTCGGCAAGCATATATCGCAAAGCGTTATGAGTTCCGTTTTATTGTTCAAAACAATCTCTCCTTCCATTGTTTGATTTTCTTTTGGAAACACAAGAATAGGCAGAGAAAGCGAGAAACCTCTGCCTCTGCCTACGTTTCTGTTTCCAAAAAGGTACTGCGGGCTTGTTTTCATTTAGCTGTCACAGCTTAAAAAAGCCCGCAGTTATCCCTTGTAAATAGCTTTTTTAGTGTCCCGTATTTATCACTCGCCCCCGGAACAGGGCATAACCCCAAACCGCCTTTGATTTCGGCGTCATAGCACCGCTGCGCCGTTCTTCACGGTCGCCGCAGTAACTCCCCCTCGTTCTGAGCGGGCTGCCCCCACTGCGATGTCTGTGGCTG
>Ga0099364_10007660_pt1 | contig 15361 bp, 18 predicted proteins | sample TergutTh196P3_FD_73070 | JGI IMG/M metagenome (GOLD analysis project Ga0099364, IMG submission 73070) | Microcerotermes parvus P3 segment gut microbial communities from Pointe-Noire, Republic of the Congo - Th196 P3 | ecosystem: Host-associated > Arthropoda: Insects > Digestive system > Gut ... | reverse complement strand
TTAATAGAACGCCAAGTCAACTGCCGATGGCGCTTGCTGAGATTCTTCCATTGCTCCGCGTACCATAAATGTCTTTGTCTGACTTAAGGAAAAGAAACTCGGCAAGTTTGCATGACCTTGTGCGCCAAGTTGAATTACAGGACCTTCTGTATAAAAATAACCCGTAGCACCTACTGGAGGTTCGGGATCGGGCTCTGCTAAAACTTTAATTGTGATAAAAACTTCTGTCTCACGCGGCTGATTTTTACCGTCTGCTGCATATATTTTCAGCGTTTCCGTGCTATTACCTATACTGGTAAAGTAACTCATTGTCTGGTCATTCGTTCCCGAACTTTGCCCAAACGTTTTTTCTTCTACAATAATTTCATCAACTCCAATTTGAGAAGACAACCGAATTAGTTCCAGATATGTTTTTCCCATACTGTACTTGATTTCGAATTCGAGCATTGTTCCGAGAGGTTCTTCTATTTCACCCTTCCCACTGATTAAGGTCAAATTATTCCAATCGGTTTCGCCGCCTACTTTATACCTCACACTAACTTGCGGATTATCGACATCAGGGTCGTCCGCACATCCTACAAACATCATTGCACTTACCGCAACAAATGCGGCAATAAAAAACAAATTTACTCTTTTCATACTGTTTTTTTCTTTAGATTAAACTTTAAAAATTAAAAAAATTATTACACGTCTATATATACGTAAAAAAAATTAAATTATTGTGTAGGAGAGTAAATTTTTTTTATTTTTTTTTATTTTTTGAAAAGTTGGATTTTTTTAGTATTTTTGCGCGGTAATTTAAAAATTTCAAAAATGCGTAGATTCAATGTAACGGGAATTTGTGTGCCTCATATGCACTATATGGTAGACATCAGCCAGAAAATAGAAAAAATCTTTGAGATGGTTGAGTATGGCTATTACTTCACCATCAATCGCGGTCGCCAGTACGGAAAAACGACGACAATAGGCAGGTTAAGAAAACGGTTGCCTGCTGACTATATTTGTGCAAGTATCAGTTTTCAGTATTCGGATGTTGAGATGTTTGCCGATGCGCGAGGGTTTTGTCAGGCTTTATTAAGCAGAATACATCGGGCGTTATCAGTAGAAAACAAAGCAGAAGCCAAACTTTGGCTTGATGAAAAAGTAACGGATTTTGAGAAATTAGACCTTTTCATAGCGGAACGATGTATCGGTAAAAAAATAGTCTTAATCATAGACGAAGCCGATGAAGCCTCTAACAACAATCTTTTTGTTAAATTTCTCAAGATGTTGAGAGATAAATACTTGATGAGAAACGCAGGCGATGACTATACTTTTCATAGCGTCATTCTTGCGGGCGTTTACGATGTGAGGAACCTGAAACAGAAGATGGTTTTGCAGGGCAAATATGTGCCAACTTCGGGCGAAAGCTCTATGAACTCGCCATGGAATATTGCTGTAGAATTTAAAATAGACATGTCATTTTCGGCGCCGGAAATAGAAACCATGCTCGCAGACTACGAAACCGACCATCATACGGGAATGAATATCAGCGAAATAGCAAAAGAAATACGTTTCTACACAAGCGGTTATCCCTATTTGGTTTCAAGAATTTGTCAATTGATTGAAGCAGATTTGGCTCGAAATTGGACTATTGAAGGCGTTCAGGAAGCAATAAAATTGATGCTTACCGAAGAGAGTACCCTCTTCGATGACATGATTAAAAAAATAGAAGAAAATCAGGATTTAAGCGATTTGCTGTTCGATTTGACGGTTGGTAAAATAAAATATGAGTATAATGCGGACGACCCCGTGCTCAAGTTTGGTATTATGTTCGGATTTTTGGCAAAAGAAACAAACGGATTGCAAATTCACAACAAAATTTTTGAAATTCGTATTACTAACTATTTTATTTCAAAAACCAAGAGAAAATGGAGAGAAAATAATATTGTGCAAAGTCCTGTCAATGAAATAGTTAAAGACGGATTTTTAGATATGGAACTTTGTTTGAGAAAATTCCAAAAGCATTACGCCGAAATTTATACGGATAAAGACCTGAAATTTTTGGAACGAAACGGCAAACTCATCTTCTTGACCTACCTGAAACCATTGATAAACGGTTTCGGCTTCTATCATTTTGAATCAGAAACCCGCGACCATGGCAAAATGGACCTTGTAATCGACTTCCTGAAACAGCAATTTATTCTTGAGATGAAACTCTGGTATGGCGACAAACAACAGTTGGAAGCATACAAACAACTTGCCAACTATCTGAAATCCAAAAACATGGACTGCGGCTATCTTTTGACTTTCGATTTTCGTAAAAAGGCAGCCGCCGATTTCAACGAGCCAAAATGGATAGAATTGGAGGGAAAACGTATTTTTGATGTGGTGGTAAGAATTGGAGAAGAAGATGATTCATATTGATATTCTTACAGTTGTTCCCGAATTGTTAGTCAGTCCTTTCGGCTATTCCATCATTCAGCGAGCCAAAACGAAAGGTATTGCAGAGCTGACGGTTCATAATTTGCGCGATTTTGCCGCCGGCAAGCATCGTCGGGTAGACGATTACGCTTTCAGCGGCGAGGCGGGCATGGTGCTGATGATTGAACCCGTGTATCGCGCTATTACCGCACTGAAAAAGCAACGCCACTACGACGAGATAATCTACACCTCGCCCGACGGCGAAGCGTTCGACCAAAAAGAAGCGAACCGACTGTCAACGCTTGGAAATATTATCATATTGTGCGGTCACTACAAGGGCGTTGACCATCGAATACGCGAGCATTTTATCACTAAGGAAATATCCATAGGCGAATATGTTCTCACGGGCGGCGAGCTAGCTGCCGCAGTGATTTGCGATGCCGTCATACGCCTGCTTCCCGGAGCTATAGGCGACGAAAGCTCGGCGCTAACAGATTCGTTTCAAGATGACCTGCTCGCCCCGCCTGTCTATACCCGTCCAGCAGAATTTAACGGATGGAAAGTGCCCGAAATACTTTTGCAAGGCAACGCTGCAGCAATAGAACAATGGAAGTTTGAACAGTCAATTGAAAGAACGGAAAAATTTAAGGAGATGAGGAGTTAAGGAGTTAAGGAGCAAGTAGTTAAGGAGTTAAGGAGTTAAGTAGTTAAGGAGTGTCAAGGAGTCAAGGAGTTAAGTCAAGGAGTCAAGGAGTTAAGGAGTTAAGGAGTCAATTACTCAATTACTCTATTATTCTATTATTCAATTACTCAGTTATTCAATTACTCAGTTGTGGTGGCGGTCGTTATGCTGATAATATTGATGCTGTTGGTTCCGATTCTATTATGGTTGAATTTGCGCGCGGGTTCAGTATGGAAAAACATGGGGAAATTACCTTGATGACTGTTTCCAATCCTTGGCAGGGGGCGCAAAATATTGTTTATCGCTATGCGCTTTGCCCAAAAGATAGTGAAATACCGGCTGAATATTCGCAATACACTGTTATTCACACGCCTGTGGAACGGGTAATATGCTTGTCTACAACGCACGTTGCTATGCTGTCGGCATTAGGGCAGACTTCGAGCATTAAGGCATTGTCGGGCGCGGCGTTTGTGTCAGATTCGAGTGCGCGCACAGCGATTGATGACGGACAGGTGGCAGACATTGGCTACGAACATGGATTGAACTACGAAAAAATCATCAGTCTGAAGCCCGATGTAATATTTGCTTACGGCGTCGACGGCGGATTAGCCGGCAATTTAGCGCGGCTCGCAGGGCTGGGGCAAAAAATAGTGTTCATAGCCGAATATCTTGAGCAGACTGCCCTTGGGAAAGCCGAATGGATAAAATTCATGGCGGCGTTCTACAATTGCGAAGAGCATGCTACAGAGAAATTCGACGCCATACGGGATGAGTACTTTTCGCTATGTCGCTTGGTTGAAGGAATAGAACAAAAACCAAAGGTAATATGCGGATTGCCCTGGCAGGGAATTTGGCATGTTCCCGGAGGCGATACATGGATGGCTGCCATGATAGCCAACGCCGGCGGCGACTACATATGGAAAGAAAACAAGTCGCGCGAAAGCATACCCATCAATATAGAAACTATTGTTGCTCAAGGCAGCGCTGCCGATTTTTGGATAAACGTTGATGCTGCCCGTTCGCTTGCACAAATCAGAGCGGTCGACGAACGTCTGTCTCTTCTAAAACCTTTCCGCAATGGCGCTGTGTACAACAACTGTGTGCGCGCTGAAACTACCGGCGGCAACGATTTTTTCGAATCGGGCGTCGTAAATCCACATATCATCCTGAAAGATATGATAAAAATTTTTCACCCCAGTTTGCTGCCCGATTACAAAATGTATTATTACATGAAATTGGAATGAAATTTTTTAATACCGATAATGCTCCGCCTTATACGGTCCCTCCACTGCAACGCCTATATAATTTGCTTGCTCTTCGGTCAGTGTGGTCAATTTAACGCCAAGTTGCTCCAAATGCAAGCGCGCTACTTCTTCGTCCAACTTTTTCGACAAGCAGTATACTCCAATTTCGTAACTGTTTTGCCACAAATCAAGTTGCGCTAAAGTTTGGTTACTGAACGAGTTGCTCATCACAAACGAAGGATGTCCGGTAGCGCAGCCGAGATTCACTAAACGCCCTTCGGCAAGCAGGAAAATAGCGTGACCATCGGGGAAAACGTACTTGTCAACCTGCGGCTTGATGTTTATTTTGCTGATGCCCGCGAAGGCTTCCAATTTGTCTACCTGAATTTCGTTGTCGAAATGCCCGATGTTGCACACTATAGCCTGGTCTTTCATGGCTTGCATGTGTTCTATTGTTATCACGTCTTTGTTACCGGTGGTAGTAACGAAAATATTTCCTTCCTTCACGGCGTTTTCCATTGTTGTTACTTCAAAACCTTCCATTGCCGCTTGCAGCGCGCATATGGGGTCAATTTCGGTGACTATTGTACGCGCTCCGTAAGCCCGCATCGATTTTGCGCAACCTTTGCCCACGTCGCCGTAGCCAAGCACTACAACAACTTTGCCGGCAATCATCACGTCGGTAGCGCGTTTTATGCCGTCGGCAAGCGATTCGCGGCAGCCGTAGAGGTTGTCGAACTTCGATTTTGTTACCGAATCGTTCACGTTTATGGCAGGAAAAAGCAGTTCGCCGCGTTCCTTCATCTGATACAGTCGATGGACGCCGGTGGTGGTCTCTTCCGAAACTCCGCGTATGTCCTTCACCATGCGATGCCATTTTTCGGGGTCGGTTTTCAGCGTGTTTCTAAGAAGTTCGAGTATCACGCCTTCTTCTTTGTTCAACGGGGTGCGCTCTATTGTTTTCGGAGCGTTCTCTGCTTGGAATCCCCAATGTATCAGCAGTGTAGCATCGCCGCCGTCGTCTACTATCAGGTTGGGACCCAAACCGCCTTTGAACGTTAGCGCCTGTTCGGTACAGTCCCAGTACTCTTCGAGCGTTTCGCCCTTCCATGCGAACACGGGTATACCGGCAGCGGCAATAGCAGCGGCAGCATGGTCTTGCGTGGAAAAGATGTTACAACTTGCCCAGCGAACTTCGGCTCCTAATGCAACAAGGGTTTCGATAAGTACTGCCGTTTGAATGGTCATGTGCAGCGAACCCGTAATACGAGCGCCTTTCAAAGGCTTTTCGGCTGCGTATTTCTCGCGGATAGACATCAGTCCGGGCATTTCCTTTTCCGCTATTTCAATCTCCTTGCGCCCAAAATCAGCAAGGCTTATGTCTGCAATCTTAAAATCTTGATTCATATTGAAAAATTTTTATATTATATAATGTATAAATCGCAAAAAAAATTTCTGCAAAGGTATATTTTTTTTTCAAATTGTCATTATTTTTTGTTTATCGCGATGCAATTGTTCGGATAATTGTTCAATATTATCGAATTTTTTATCGTTTCGTATTCGATGCGTGAGCGTCAGCGCTATTTCCTGTCCGTATACCTGTTGGTCGAAATCGAAAATATTTGCTTCTATATTCACTGACTCCCCGTCATTCTTCAATATGCTGCGTTTGCCGATATACATCATTCCGAGCCGTTCTAATTCATCGCTCCCTGTTTTTACCTTTACGCGATATACTCCCCCTTTGGGAATAAGTTTACATTCAGGCGGTTCAACATTTGCTGTTGGAAAACCGATTGTGCGTCCAAGTTGATTGCCTCCAATAACCTTGCCCGAAATAACATAGCGGTAGCCCAACATATCGTTCGCCAGCGTCAAATTGCCGTTCATCAATGCTTCTCGAATTGCCGACGAAGATATTTTTTGCTCAATGTTCTTCAAGTCTACTATTTCTACGCGCAAATCATTTTGAACTGAAAAATCAAGCAGGCGTTGCACATCGCCGCCGCGCTCCTTGCCGAAATGGTGGTCTTGACCAACTACTATATATTGTGCGTTAAATTTTTCTATTATAATTTTTTTTACGAAATCATGCGCCGACATCTGCGCCAATGCCTTGTCAAATGGCAATACTACTACTTTGTCCACGCCTGTTTGCTTCAGCAGGCTTATTCTTTCGTCGAAAGTATTGAGCAATAATGGCGCATCGCCCGATGAATCGAGCGTTTGACGCGGATGCGGATGGAAAGTAATCGCTACCGACTTGAGGCTATTTTGCTGCGCTAGCTCGACCACTCTGCGCAGCAACACGCGGTGTCCACGATGTACGCCATCAAAACTGCCAACTGTGACAATCGTTTTTTCAATTTTCAAATACAAAATATTTTTTTTAGCTCACAAAAGTAATATTTTTTTGTTTTTTTTTGTTAATAAAAAAAAAACAATTATCTTTGTCGCGAATTTTTACGTGAAGTATGTCCAATCTTGATGAAGTTATTTCCTTGATAGAGGGTAAGTTAAGCCGAGTGGTTCAGGTTGCTGAAGATGTTAGAGTTGACAATGAGCATTTGAGGCAGCAGGTTGAAGAGTTGTCGGGTATGCTTCATGCAAAAACTCATGAAGTGGAAGTTTTAGAATCGAAGTATCAAAATCTAAAACTTACAAAATCATTGGCTTCTTCTCCGGAGGATGTCAAAGAGGTAAAGCTTCAAGTGAACAGGATTGTACGCGAAATAGATAAGTGCATTGCGCTTTTGAACAGATAGATTGAAGATGAGCTGGAAACAGAACATTAAGATTGAGATTGCAGGACGTCCTTATCCTTTCAGGGTAGACAAGGAAGAGGATGAGCAGCGCATACGTAAGGCTGGAAAACTTATTAGCGAAAAGTTGTTCCAGCTAAGACAGCGCTACAGTGACAAAGACATGCAAGATTTGTTAGCATTCGCGGCATTACAGTTCGCTGTAAGGACCATTGAATTAGAGGCTAAAGCCGGCTCTACCGAGCAGGTGGACAAGCTGAAACTATTAGATGGTCAATTAGACGCATTCCTGAAAAAATGCGGCTATAGTTAGGTTCTTTGTATATATTTAGGTTTTACCTGCACGGTTCCTTCAATGCTTTTGAAACTCAACATTTTCAAAATTTTAGAGTTGGACTTGAGTTGCTAAAAACAGGCCTAGTACTGGCTTATAGCCGGGATTCCGAATTTTCGGGACGTTGGACGTTTGAGGTAATTGGCTGCTCTACCCATGTCATTCTGGGGTTTTATAAAGAGGAACGGAGTCGTGCGGGTTTTTAAAAGTTTTTTAATTTATTGAATATGAACGTAATCATTGGAATATTAGCTTTTATAGTAGGCGCCGGTATCGCTTACTTGATTTCTTATATAATTCTCGGTTCAAAAAAGGCATACAGTTTAAGGGAAGCCGAAGCCGAAGCCGAAGTTATGAAGAAAAAGAAGATGCTCGAAGCAAAAGAGCATTTCCTCCAATTGAAGAGCGAACACGAAAAATCTGTAAATGAGCGAAATAGCAAATTGTCTCAATCAGAAAATCGCATCAAACAAAAGGAGAGCGCCTTGTCGCAAAAAATGGAGGAAAATCAACGACAAAAAAAGGATTTGGATAATTTACGCGACAATCTGCATTCACAGATAGAAATAGCCGAGCGCAAACAAAAAGAGGTAGAAAAGGCGCACAAACAACAGGTTGAAAAGTTAGAGTCCATTTCGGGGCTTTCGTCTGAAGAAGCAAAAGGGCAATTGATAGAATCGTTGAAAACAGAAGCGCGCTCGTAGGCGATGTCATATATTAACGAAATTATGGACGAGGCGCGAATGACGGCAACAAAAGAATCAAAGCGTATCGTACTTCAGACCATACAGCGGGTAGCGTCCGAATCGGCGGTAGAGAACTCCGTCACTGTTTTCCACATAGAAAACGATGAAATGAAGGGACGCATAATAGGGCGCGAAGGACGCAATATCAGAGCGTTGGAAGCAGCAACCGGCGTAGAAATCATAGTTGACGATACCCCGGAAGCTATTGTACTTTCAGCCTTTGACCCTATGAGGCGCGAAGTAGCACGCCTGGCGCTCCACCAGTTAGTTACCGATGGACGTATCCATCCGGCGCGCATAGAAGAGGTAGTGCAAAAACTGCAAAAACAGTTGGAAGACGAGATGGTCGAAGTAGGAAAACGCACCGCAATAGACCTTGGTATTCAAGGGCTGCATCCGGAGTTGATACGCATCATCGGAAAGATGAAGTATCGTTCGTCATACGGTCAAAATCTGTTGCAGCACTCCCGCGAAGTAGCCAATCTCTGTGCAATCATGGCTTCGGAGCTCGGGCTTAATACCAAGCTTGCCAAGCGTGCCGGACTGCTACACGACATCGGCAAGGTGCCTGACGACGAGCCCAAACTGCCTCACGCCATCATAGGCATGAAGATAGCCGAGCGCTGCAAGGAAAAACCCGACGTGTGTAATGCCATAGGCTCGCACCACGAAGAGATAGAGATGACCACGCTGATAGCCCCAATCGTGCAGGTCTGCGACGCTATTTCAGGCTCGCGTCCGGGAGCGCGTCGCGAAGTGGTAGACGCATACATAAAACGGCTGAAAGAATTGGAAGCCCTCGCCTTAGCGCACCAGGGAGTAACGAAAACCTACGCTATACAAGCAGGACGCGAACTGCGCGTTATTGTGGGCAGCGAAAAGGTGTCAGACAATGAAGCCGAAAAAATATCGCAAGATATTGCCCGAAAAATACAAACCGAGATGACATATCCCGGACAAGTAAAAATAACCGTAATAAGAGAAACAAGGGCAATAAGTTATGCAAAATAATAGAACAAATGTATATAATAATCTGATAATTAATAATTTTTAAATTAAATTTAATATGAAAATGAAATATTTTGTAAGTTTTTGTCTGATAGCATTTTTGATGCTGGGAGGTTGCTCGCGTTCGGTGAAACGTATCGACCCGAGTACACAAACCGATTTGAGCGGACGTTGGAATGACACCGATTCGCGTACCACCGCCACCGCTATGATAGAACAAATGTTCGGTAATCGTTGGGCTGTTGTTTTCGAGCAACAACACAGGAAAAAGCCGGTAATTATCGTGGGGCTTGTTACCAATAAAAGCCATGAACATATCAGTTCCGAAACTTTTATCAACGATTTGGAAAGAGCCATAATCAACAATGGTTCAATCCGATTAGTTGAAGCGGGCGACAAACGCGAAGAGTTGCGCCGCGAACGCGCAGGGCAACAAGATTTTGCATCGCCCGAAACAACAAAAAGATGGGGGCTTGAATTGGGCGCCGATTTTATGCTGCAAGGTACAATTAATTCTATTGTAGACGAATACAGAAGAAATAGAACTGTTACATATCAGATAGACCTGACGCTGGCAAATATCGAAACCAACGAAAGAGTATGGATGGGCAATCATACCATTAAGAAAGCGATACGAAATTGACGTTCAGATGCGTAGTCGCCTAATTATATACCTCGCTGCCGTTGCTGTTATTTTGGGCGGTTGTGCAACGTATTATACAAAGACCCTCAAAATAAATCAGGCAATAGAGACCGGACAATTTGAGGCTGCTAATAAATTGCTTGAAAAAGACAAGAAAAGCCCAAAGAACAGAAACAGTCTGCTGCATTTCCTCAACCGCGGATATGTATCTTGGATGATGAACGACAATCGTAGTTCAATTTCCTTCTTTAATAACGCCGACAGGATTATTGAAGACCATAACAGGATGAATATCGGGGCAGAAGCATTGGCATTAGTCACTAATCCGATGATGCGCCCGTATCGCGCTGAAGATTTCGAAGTAGTTATGGTAAACTGTTTCAAGGCTATCAATTTCATGCAGATGAACAATTTTGAGGCTGCAATGGTAGAGTGCAGGCGAATAAATATGCGGTTGAACCAATTGAACGACCGGTATCCAAGTCACAAAAACCGCTATCAGAACGATGCATTTGCCCACACTATGATGGGATTGCTATATGACGCAAACGGCGACTACAATAACGCATTTATCGCTTATCGCAATGCCTTCAATGTCTATGAAAGCGATTATGCTCCAAATTTTAACGTCAATCCGCCGCAGCAGCTCAAGCAGGATATCCTTCGCACAGCTTATTTAATCGGTTTTCGCGACGAATTGGACTTTTACGAGCGAAAGTTCGGAATGAAATACTCGCATACGGCAAACCCCGAAGCAGAAATGGTATTTTTTTGGATGAACGGATTTGGTCCCGTTAAAGACGAATGGAGCGTAAACTTCACTATTGTCAGGGGCGCGGGCGGCATGGTAACATTTGTCAACGAGGGATTGGGGCTTTCTTTTCCCTTCCCTGCGGGCTCATCGTCAGACGAGGACATTTTTTCGAACCTGAGATTGATACGGGTCGCTTTTCCGAAATACGCAGAACGAAAACCAAGTTCGTTAAGCGCTGTTATTACTGCGGGCGCAACGTCATACACGCTCGAACGGGCGCAAGATATAAATGCAATAGCGCATAAAACGCTCGACGACCGCTTTCTGCGAGAAATGGGAACCGCGCTATTGAGACTGGCAACAAAACAAGCGCTCGAAGCGGTCACTCGAAAAGAGAACAATAATTTGGGCGCCGTTTTAAGCATAGTAAACGCTGCAACCGAAAAAGCTGATACCCGAAACTGGCAATCGCTGCCCCACAGTATATCATACGCGAGAATACCATTGACAAACGGCAACAACAGGTTGATGCTAAACGTAAGAATGACAAACGGCAGAACGGTAACTTCGGATGTGTCGGTACAAGCTCAAAGAGGCAAAACCTATTTTCATGCTTTTCATACATTAAATTAATTTTTTTTGCTATTTTTTTCTTCATAACCTCTTAAAATTCAATTCAGATTTTGCATCTTGCTGATTATCAGATGCAAAAAAGTTGAAAAAATAATGTCTTGACTTTAAAAATGATAACGTTTTTTTGAAAAAAACAAGTGATTTTTATTTTTTTTTTAAATTTTTTTGTGCAATCTTGCACAAAATTTAAGAGATAGTTTTTTTAGTTTAAAGAATTAATATACACATTGTTGAGTACAATGCATCAAAAAATTTGGGAAAATTGTCTTCAGATTATCAAGGATAATCTGGGCAATGACAAGACATACAAGGCTTTTTTTGAGCCGATAAAAGCGATAGGGCTTAAACAGAACGTATTAACGTTGGAAGTTCCATCTATGTTCTTCTATGAATACATCGAAGAGCATCATGTAAACCTTTTGAAAACGGTCATTAGGCGCGAACTTGGCTCTGACGCAAAATTGGAATACAGTATTCCATCCGGTAAAACGGGCGCCAGAACCCGTTTCCCGAGTGAAACAACATCGCGGATTCCTGACAATCAGACAATAAAGATGCCTTTGGAACCTATCCGCGACCCGTTCATACTTCCGGGAGTGATGAAACCGTTGAACATTTCTCCGCAACTGAACCCCGAATATTCGTTCAATAACTTTGTTGAAGGCGAGTGTAATCGTTTAGCCCTTACTGCCGGACTGGCAGTGGCAGAAAAACCGGGAAAAACTCCTTACAACCCGCTGTTCATATACGGCAACACGGGATTGGGAAAAACCCACCTGGCGCAAGCAATAGGCAGAAAAGTTAAAGAATTGATAGAAGAAAAAATTGTGCTATATGTGAACGCAAGCAAGTTCACCACGCAATATATGGACGCTACAGCCACTGCCAAAAAGAACAAAACAAACGATATTAATAATTTTTTGCATTTTTATCAATGCATTGACGTACTGATTATTGACGACATACAGGAATTTGTAAACAAGCCGGGTACGCAGGATATATTTTTCGAAATATTCAACCATCTGCACCAACAAGGGAAACAATTGATTTTGACCTCAGACAAACCCCCCGCAGAATTGGATGAAATAATCAAAGAACGTTTACTTTCGCGCTTCAAATGGGGGCTTCTGGCTGAATTGCAGAAACCGGGATACATTACAAGATTAGAAATATTGAAACATCGCGCCTATCGCGACGGTATAGAACTGCCCGACAATGTGCTTGAATATGTGGCAAAGAACATCGTTGATAACGTGCGCGAATTAGAAGGAACCCTCATTGGCTTACTGGCGCAGGCTACTCTCAACAAAAAAGAAATTACGCTCGAACTGGCGCAGGCTACAATAGAAAAAATTATTAAGCATAACAAACGCGAACTGTCGGTCGACTACATCTTGAAAGTGGTATCGGACTATTACAAAATAGACGAAAACGCCGTCCTGTCAAGTACGCGTAAACGCGAAGTGGTTCAGGTCAGACAGGTGGCAATGTATTTTGCCAAACAATTGACAAAAACATCGCTGAAAGATATAGGCTCGCTTTTGGGCAAAAAAGACCATGCAACAGTGCTATATGCCTGCCGCACAGTTGCGAACATGAAGGAAACCGATAAACGTTTTAAAACGCAATTAGATACAATAGAAGCAAAACTTGTATATTGAACAACGCCCCATTCTCTATATGTAGCATTCCCCTTATACTTGCGTCAAAATCACCGCGACGCATAGAACTGATGCAACAGGCGGGCTTGCAGTTTACAGTGCAGCTTGCCGGCGAAATAGATGAACAGTACCCGCCCGAACTGCAACGCGAAGAGATACCGCTGTTCCTTGCGCAACTGAAAGCAAACGAGTTTTTGCGAAAAATCCAAATTCCCGCGAAAACAATAGTTGTGACGGCTGATACAATAGTGTGGATAAACAACAAAACACTGGGAAAACCAGCAAATAGACAAGAAGCCGTCGAAATGCTGAAAACGCTTTCAGGCAAAATGCACTATGTGTATACGGGAGTATGTCTAAGCTCAAATCATAAACAACATAGCTTCTTTGACGAAAGCAAAGTGTTTTTCAGAGAATTATCGAACGAGGAAATAACTTTCTACGTAGACCAATACCACCCTTTTGACAAAGCAGGAGCATACGGCATCCAAGAATGGATTGGTTACGTGGGAATTGAAAAAATTGAAGGCTCATACTACAACATAGTAGGACTGCCAATTGAAAAACTTTATTGCGAGTTAAAATATGTTGAACGTGAGGAAATTGTGTATACATAAAAAATCAGAGCCTCACAAAACTCTCTGTAAACCTCTGATTCTCATCGTCGGGGTAGCAAGACTCGAACTTGCGACCCCTTGCATGCAAGTGATTTTATATTTGTATACATCTGTATAACAGGCAAATATAATTTTGCAAAAACTTATATATGTCAACAATACAACAATTTCGTACATTTCTGTAAAAATAAGTTTTTATTGTTATTTTGCAAAAACCGAATAAGATGCAGCAAATGTATTTCCGCTGGTAAGGTTTTGTACAACTCCGTTCTTCCATAATTTTACTGTCGTTGCTCTATCGGATGCTCCATGGTTATGCCCTGATATATTACTTTATTTGGTTATTTATTTGAATTTTAATTAATAATAAATTTACCTATCAGCAAGAATATTAACGCTATCAATATGGTAAGCGTCCAATACTTCCAATTTTTGCGCTTCTCGTATTTGCGAAATTCTTCCATTGCGGGAATCATTACATCAATCCACTCGTCAAATCTGACAAGTTCATCGGCGCATTGTGCATATTTGTCAAAAGTAAAGTCAATATTTTCCTTTTTGTCCGTTCGCAATCTGCCCGTCACTATTTTTATATGACTGATTGCGGGTTTTATTTCTTTATAATATTCAGGGAAAACATGACTGATAACCGATGCCGAATATCCCGCCATCTTGTAGGAAATATTCAGACACAAGTTTGAAGCAAGTATCTCGTACGTGTCGTATCCCGCGCGGTCGAGATGCTCTTCCGCTTCTTTGAGTTCGTAAGCCATACTTATCTCATCGCCTTCCATTGCCTTAAAGATATGGTCGAGAGCGCTACGCATCTGATTTGAAGAGGCGACATAGAACTCGCGGTCGGGGTCAAAGTTTTCAGACAGTATGACGGCATATTTGACCTTTTCGTACAACTGCTTGACTTCCGAAAGCCTTCTATAAAATGAAACTTCGTGTGATTCCTGATTCGTCATGCTTTGCTATGGGATTTTGGTGTTCAGAAATCTATCAACTAATCGGTCTGCTTTTCTTTTGGTTTTGATTCTGCCCGCCACCAAATGAATGCTGCCGATTGAAAGTCTGGTATTATATCGCCTGTCCTCTTCGGGAATTTCCATATAATCCAGTTCACATGCTCGTTTGCCTGTTTTTGCAAGGAGCAGCCTATCTATTGTTTCGATATGGGTACTCATGATTCTATCTATTTTATTTTTGTCAAAGATACTATTTTTTTCGTTTTACCGTATTCTTAAACTTCAGACGGCAAAATTGATTTCGATGCTGGTTTCTTCTTCGGATACATTTTCATCTTGATTTTTCAATTATTTCAACAAGTTCGTCAATGCCCATAGAAACAATAGAGAAACTTAACTCATTACATATTGTTATACACTGACTTATGAGTTTGTTGGAAGCGTTGATTATGTCAGGATTCTTTATCTTCAATCCTTTTGTCAAGTCAGTTTGCTTCGCATAAATATTGGTAGACATCCTGCGCACCTGCCTATTGTGGGTTACGCGGATTCTAACGTTGTACGTGCCATCGGCACGCTTGTTTTGTACTTCTGCTTTGAATGTCGCCATCGTAATATTTTTTTCGTCAACAATACGTCAACAATTTGCCGCAAATATACAATAAATATTTGTTTTGTTGTAGAAAAATACTAAAAATATTTTTTGCCAAAAAAGAAAAAAGCCCTACTAATAGGACTTTTGAGGATATTCTCATCGTCGGGGTAGCAAGACTCGAACTTGCGACCCCTTGCACCCCATGCAAGTGCGCTAGCCAACTGCGCCACACCCCGATGTATGTATAAAAACGCTGCAAAAATATATAAATTTTACGAAACTGCAAATTTTTTTATAATATTTTCAAA
>Ga0099364_10007659_pt1 | contig 15361 bp, 18 predicted proteins | sample TergutTh196P3_FD_73070 | JGI IMG/M metagenome (GOLD analysis project Ga0099364, IMG submission 73070) | Microcerotermes parvus P3 segment gut microbial communities from Pointe-Noire, Republic of the Congo - Th196 P3 | ecosystem: Host-associated > Arthropoda: Insects > Digestive system > Gut ... | reverse complement strand
CTTCTGTCAAGAATACCTTTTAACAGAACTGTTTTTTATAGATTTTTCAGAATGAAGCCAGATATACGGGTTTTACCGGAATCACTTATACTCAATAAGGTCATGTAGCTGACGGATAATGAATTTCTTAAAAAAAGGGTCAAGCCTTTTATAAAGCCCGATAATTTCTTCAATTTCTTTTTCTGTGTCAGTATAGAACATTTCTCCTTCGCCTGTTTCCAGCCACTTTATATTGACATTAAAAATGACTGATACAAGCTTCATAACACGCAGGTTAACTTTTCTGTTTCCAACATTTTATAGAATAAAAACAATGTGAGCAAAAAAATTAATGCAATGCTTTTGGACATAAATAAATATTTTTGTTTAAAATATTGATAAAACACCGTACTTACTGCGAAAAATTTCAACGTATATACACCTAAAAAATAGCTGTGACATAAGAGCCAAACATTTGAATGACTTTATTCAATACTCACTTGATACAGGGTATTATACCGAAGAAGAGTTAAAAGATAGAATTGGTGTAGACAATTATAATTTTATTACAAATAGATAGACCGCTCTTTAGTATCAGCCACACAACCAATCACCACTCTTTAGGATCACCATCCGGCGAAGTAATAAAAAATGTTTCCCCCGAAGGCTCTACAACAAAAAGCCCCTGCTTCAAAGCATATGTTTTTACATTGGATGTCATAACAACACCGGCGACCGCGCCAAGAAAAGAACGCCTGTCTTCGTGTAAATCGGCATACGTGCGCATCTTTTCAAGGCGTTTAATATGTTCTTTTACATGTTCTGTTGTAAGCTTGGTTTTTACTTCAACAAGCATAGCCTTATCGCCGTTTTCAAGCATAACATCAATTTCAAAATGAATATTATTTTTGTGATCGTCAACACGGGTGCCGGAGTTTGCTTTGGGAAAATCTAAATCTAACTCCTTAAATTTATCCCTAAGATTAGGAGCGATCATATATTCAACAACTTCGCCAAAACGATTGGTAAAATCACCAAAACGCCTGTTAAATTCATCTATTCTCCGGCCTGTTTCTTTCATCTGCCGGTCAGTTTCTTTTTGCTGTTGAGCAGTTTCCTTTATTTGACGATCGGTTTCCTGCATCTTTCTGTCGGTTTCCTGCATCTTCCGGTCAGTTTCTTCCATCTGCCGGGCAGTTTCTTTTTGCTTTTCGCCGACTTCTTTAATTAAAGCCCAGACAGCTTCAAAGCTTACGGGACTTATTGTTTGTACTGTTTCCATAGTTTATCTCCCATGCCGTAGTATATCGCCTTTCTGAAGGGTTGTACAGCAAATTCATTACAGATAAATTTCCACAGGCGCAGTAATCCCCTTAAGCGAAAACGCCGCGCGCAAAGATCCGGCGCGCTGTTCAAGATAAAATGCAGGCAATTGTGAAGCAAGAGGATCCTCCGGGGCGGGGCGGATTTTGCCATATAGCTGTACTTTGCGGACATTGCCCGCCTGTGCAATTTCGCAGACAAGGGCTTCCCACGCTTGCGCTTCATCTTCCGGCGGGGTTTCTTTGTCTATTGCGCATAACATTGTCTGAATTGTTACAGGTGAATGTGCGGTAAATTCTTTGATTTTTGCGGTGAGTTCGTCAAAAGGCAAAGCCGGGCGGTTTATTTTTTGATACCAGCCAGAAGTGCCTGCATCAAGCTTTAACCAGATGTCGGTTTTGGGGCTTGCGGCGGCTTCTTTTAGGAAAGAGAAAATATCCGGCTGTAATAATCCCGCTCCGTTTGTGATTATCACCTGGTCTGCTTCGGGGGCAAGTTCTTCGCGTACACTGTTTGCAATTTTAAAAGCATCAATGAAAGCAGGGGAGAGGGTCGGCTCTCCGCTGCCGGAAAAGCAGATGTCTTTTACAGGGATTTTCTGTTCATGCGCGGAGGTGATGGCGGCACGTAGATCGACTTCCATTTTTTTAACAGAAAAGACAACATCGTTAAAAAATGGAAATACCGCGCAATAAGAACAGTTAAATGGGCATTTTTTTTTGCCGGGAAATAAATTGATTCCGATAGAAAGGCCGCCGGAACGGCGCGAATAAACGGGGTACACAAGAAAACCCTCTTCGCGCTCGCGGTGGCTTTCTATCGGGGAAATTTTTAACACCATTAGTCCTTGATGTTATATTTTTTCCTGAACCTTTCTATGCGTCCTGCAGTATCAACAAGTTTTTGCTTGCCTGTAAAGAAGGGGTGGCAGCTTGAACAAATTTCAATCTTGATGTCTCTGGTTGTAGACCGGGTCTCTATAACGTTCCCACAAGCGCAGCTAATCTTTGTCAATTCATACTTGGGATGAATTCCTGTTTTCATTTTATCCTCCAAATAATTGTCCAACTCCGTCGCCATATATGGCGCTCGGTTTAAGGACTAGTCCATGCCTCCGGTTCCGGTGTTCATGGATCTTAGGAATGCTTCATTATTCTTGCTTTTCTTCATTCTGTCAACCAGTAGTTCGATAATTTCGATATCGTCCATCGGGTTAATAACCTTACGCAGAATCCAGATTTTCTGCATTTCTTCTTCGGTAAGTAAAAGTTCTTCCTTGCGGGTTCCGGATTTCTTGATGTTGATTGCGGGGAAGAGGCGGCGGTCGGAAATGCGCCTGTCAAGGTTAATTTCCATATTGCCGGTTCCCTTGAATTCTTCAAAAATTACTTCGTCCATCCGGCTTCCGGTTTCGATAAGGGCTGTGGAGATTATGGTTAAGCTGCCGCCTTCTTCGATATTTCGTGCCGCGCCGAAAAACCGTTTTGGTTTGTAAAGGGCATTTGAATCGACACCGCCGGAAAGGATTTTTCCAGATGTCTGAACCGTCTGGTTGTATGCACGCGCAAGGCGGGTTATCGAGTCGAGAAGGATCACAACATCTTTTTTATGTTCTACAAGACGCTTGGCTTTTTCCAAAACCATCTCGGTTACCTGTACGTGGCGAGTTGCCTGTTCATCAAAGGTCGACGAGATAACTTCCGCGCGGACTGTGCGTTCCATGTCCGTAACTTCTTCCGGGCGCTCGTCTATAAGAAGGACGATAAGGTAAACTTCCGGGTGGTTTCTGGTTATTGCGTTTGCGATTTTCTGCAGCATGATTGTTTTACCGGTTCTTGGCGGCGATACAATCAACGAACGCTGGCCTTTTCCAATCGGGCAGAATAAATTGATTATTCTTTCGCTTACCCCTTCTGTTATGTATTCAAGATCCAGCTTTCGGTTTGGGTAGAGCGCGGTAAGGTTGTCAAACGGGATGCGGCTTTGCGCGACTGTCGGGTCGTCGTAGTTTACTGTTTCCACCCTGAGCATTGCAAAGAAACGTTCGCCTTCTTTTGGAGAGCGGATCTGACCGTAAACTGTATCGCCTGTTTTTAGGGCAAAGAGCCTGATTTGACTCGGGCTTATATAGATGTCATCGGGTCCGGGAAGGTACGAGTTCTGCGGACTGCGAAGGAAGCCGTAACTGTCCGGCAGAATTTCAAGAGAGCCGTACGCATAAATTATACCGCCGCGTTCTGTGTGCGCTTTTAAAATTGCAAAGACGATTTCCTGCTTTTTTAAAACAACCATGTCGTCATGGGTGATGCTGTAACAGGATGCAAGTTCCCTTAGATCCTTCATGTTAAGCCTTATAAGCTCGTTGATTGTAAGACGCGGCTTTGAGTTGTCCTGATCCTGACGGGGAATTGGTTTGCCGTAAAGATCCGGCATCGAAGGTAATTTTGGCAGAGCCGGGATTGGCTTAGTGGATTCCCCGCTGTTTGAAATTTCACTGCCGTTTGATTCTGAGTGATTTCTTCTGCCGGCGCGGACAACCACCCGTTCTTTTTCACCTGCATCGTGAGATGACTCCTGCGACAATCCTTCCGCCGCAGGATTGTCAGAACTGCCATTTTGAGGAGTTTCCGGTTCCCCATTACGATTGTTTCTTACGTCTTCATTAATCGGTTTTTTTCCTCTTCTTACAATTGCCATTTTTACCACCTATTGGATTGCTATTCCCATGCAGAGCAGCCGGGAGTAGACAGGATTTATTTTTTTATGAATGGATACTCCAATAATAATTTATTCCCATTCCTTTGTCAAGTTTAATATTATGTTAAACACCGCATTTACAGCCTGGCGCCGAACTTCATTTCTGGCGCCTGCAAAATGAAATTCCCTTGCAGTGGTTTTCCCTTTATATAAAACTGCCGCCCAAACTGTTCCGGCAGGGACGCCGCTTCCATCTCCATCGGGTCCTGCAATACCCGTAACAGCAGCCGCAATATTCGCGCCGCTTTTTTGCAATGCTCCATGCGCCATGGCGCATGCTGTTTTTTCACATACAAGCCCATTAGATGACAACTCGTCATCATCAAGGCCAAGCATTTTTACTTTAGCCTCTTGCGTATAACACACAAAAGAACCCCACAGTACTTTGGACGCCCCGGGAATCCCTGTAAGCAACCCGGAAATCATTCCCCCCGTGCAGGACTCGGCAAGCGCAAGCGTAAGCGACAGCGAATTTAGTTTTTCTATCAACTTTTCAGCTGAGACTTCTAAGTCTAAGACTTTTAAGTCTAAGACTGTCAAGTCTAGGACTCCTAAGTCTTTACATTCTGACATTTGACCTTAATAAATCCGCTTTTATTTCTTCTGTCGGACGATGGAAAATATCCACGTCTTTATCTGTATTCGTCATCTTGCATTTACCTTCAAAAAGAACGCCGTCCGCGATGCGTAATCGTGCGGCGCTTACATCGCCGTGAACTTTTGCCCCTGCCATCATATCAACTTTATTATGCGCATTCACAGTTCCCGAAATATTTCCAAAAACCGTAAGCGAATTTACCGTTACATGATCTGCATCAACGACTGCATCTTTATCTACAACAAGATCGCCCGACGCTTCAATTGTTCCTTTAAAACTTCCCTGAATGCGCAATGTTGTGGCAAACTTTAAGGAACCGTCAAAGCTTGTCGTCCTGCCAAGAATGACAACTCCGCTTTTATCTTTCTTCCTTCCTTCTTTTTTTGCCATTTTTACTGTTGCTCCTGATGCAGCATTTTTCGTATTTGATTCTCAAGCGCCGAAAGCCCAATTTCATCTTTTTTTAGATTATCCCATTCATTAATAGTTTTTTCAATCCTTGCGTCAAGGGCTGCAATATGTTTTCGTACCGACATTATTTTTTCGTTTACCGGTTTTATTTCTTTTGCCTGATTTTCGTCCATATTTTTACAGACCATGGAGATCGTCTTATCAAGTTCATCTATACTTCCAATAAACAGGGAAAGATTTTCCTTTAAATCCCTGTTCAGTTCCTCTGCCAATGCAAGGCGGTTTTCCCTTACCTGTATTTGGTTGAACAATGCACGGTTACGCAGAACTGCATTTATACGCGCAAGAACTTCGGTAAAGTTAAATGGTTTTGTAATATAATGGTCAACCCCTGCTTCAAAACCAGCGACTTTTTCTTTTACATCGTCCAGGGCGGAAATCATGATTATTGAAATATTTTTATATTCCGGATCTTTTTTTAATATTTTGGTGATTTCCCTGCCTGTCATCCCCGGCATAATATTGTCAAGGAGCACTATGTCAGGTTGAAAGTTTTTAACTTTTTCAAGGACATCCAGACCGTTGTCGCACTTTTCTACTATAAAGCCCAGTTTGGACAGCATTACATCGAAAAAATCAATGATGACAGTCTCATCATCCGCAATTAATATCTTTACTTGGGTATTCATACTTTTCCTTTCTTTAGTTTTCTAATTGTACACAATACTGTTCCAAAAATCAACAATGAAAATGCAGTAATAACAAAGAAAATACCCAAATAATCGCCCCATTTAGTGTAAAAAGTTTCCCCTTTTACAATAGGCACAGATACATTTAAATAAGTTTCTTCAAATGGCCGCGCCATTGCCGTAACCCGTCCCATCGGATCGACTGAACAGGTTTGGCCGGAAGTAGTGGATCGCACCATTGGACGGAAATTTTCCACCGCCCGGAATACTGCCATTGAAAGATGCTGATATTGGGCAGGCAGGCTGTTTGACCATGCATCATTGGAAAGATTAACAAGCACCTCAGCGCCGCCTAGTACAAATTCTCTGGAAAGATAGCCGAATGTGTCTTCAAAACAGATGGGAGATGAAAATGTGAACCCCGGACCGGAAAATACAGTCGCTTCATCCCCTTTTTCCCAAAAGTGTGTGTCCGCTTCTATAAGCATATTATATATAAACGGTAATTGTTTTTGGTAGGGAAAATGCTCTGTAAACGGCACTAAATGAAGCTTGCGGTAAACAGCAGTATTAATGCCGTTTTCAAAAAGCATTGCTGCATTGTAGTCGATTATATGGCTTTCCGCCGCGTTTGGATTTTTTGCCGGGTCTCTTCGCGCGTCGTCGTTGCCGATAAGGAACGGAACATCTACAGATGCCAGATATTCCAAAAGATCTCTTACAATCAGCCAGTATTGCTGCTCTTCACGGTAAGTGTAGTGCCAATGAATCCTCGGAATAAATGCAGTTTCCGGCCAGACTACCATTTGCGGTTTTGGATATTCTGAAAGCGCTTCGTCGGAAAGCCTCTTTAAAATGGCGAGATCATTTCTATATGCTTCTACAACCTGCCAAATAGTAGGAGCTTTGGAAGCCTCCCAGGGGTCTGTGTTATGCTGAATTAGAGCTATCCTCGCCTGAGGATAAACGGAAAAATCCCTGTAAGATGCAATGCCGAAGATCAACGCGGCGGCAAGAGAAGCAGCCCAGATAATTGCGGAGATTTTTTCTTTTTTAAAAAATGTAACAATAGCGCCGCAAAACCCTTTTAAGCGATCATTAAGATTCCAGTTTTTTAACGCTTCGGCAAGCCAAAATGACGGAAATGTAACCAATGCCGAAACTCCCCAAACTCCTGTTATACTTGCAATTTGAATTAACGGAATCATCCGCCATTGCGAATAACCTGTTATTCCGTATGAATATCCAAGGAATCCCAGAGTGCATAGATATTCATACGCAAGCCAGATGATCCACTGGACAAGATATCCGCGTACCGGAAATAAAATTTCGGCAAGTTTTATAAATAAAAATGTTACTGCAATAAAGACAAGATAAATGCCGTATACGATTAACCCTGCAAGGGGATGGAATGCGCCAAGCCAGTAATTAAATATCCAGTATGAAACCAGCCCGTAAACTGCGCCCCACCCGATGGATTGAAGCAAATCGTTTCTTTTTATTACCAGCAGAACCGGAACCAAAGCAAACCACGCAAGCAGCGGAATGCCGTTAATGAATATTGAATTGGGAAAAGCCGCTGCAAACAGAATTGCCGCAAATAAAACAAGACCAAGATCCTTTAAAATATTTTTTACCATTGTTTATATTTCTTCATCGTTGATAGGCCAAACGGCTTGTTTTAGTTCACGTCCAGGACGGAAGGAAACAGCCCCGCGCGAACGGATAACGATGCTTTCCCCCGTTCTTGGATTACGTGCACTTGAGCGCGCTTTTCGTACTTTTACTTCAAATGTTCCAAACCCGCGCAACTCAATCACTTTACGCTGAACAAGAGCTTCCTTTGTTATATTGATAAAATGATCGACCGTTGTGCGGATTTCTGTCCGGGTCATCCCCGTTTTTTCATAAAGAGCGTCAATAATGTCAGCTTTTGTAAATTTATTCGCCGGCATCTTTCTATATTTTTACTGCGCTGCCTTCATTGTATTAAAATACTTTTGCATCCTGGATTTTTTTCGGGCTGCCGTATTCTTGGGGATTATACCCTTGCCTGCAGTTGTATCGATCTTTTTGATCATTTCCTTGAACGCCGCTTCGGCTTGTGGATCTTTCTTTTGTGCAAGAGTTACGAATTTCTTTACACTGGTCTTTACAGCGCTTTTTGCCGATTTATTTCGCATGCGGCGTTCCAGGCTTTTCCTGTGCCGTTTTTCTGCTGAACTTCTTTTTTTTGCCAAGGGATCCTCCGGTCTACCTGAAATCGGACGGACGTCTTTCTGTCCGTTTACACTTATCACATTCTGCGAGGTTTTTTACTTTGCCGCTTTCAAAGAGGGTTTTCATTTTTACTTCGCCTCCGCAAGCGCACAAAAATCTTTGTGTTGCACTTGAGGTACGGCTGTTTTTACTGGCCTGTGCCATGTTCTTCTCCTAAGAATTAGTATGAGGAAAGCGTACTATAAATCAAAAGACAAGTCAAGCCCTGCTTGACAGTCAAGCACCTTGCAATTGACATTGGTGCAACTGACGTTGCACAATGTCAATTGCTACAATCAGCCGTTGATTTCTGCATCTCCGGGCGGGAAAATGTATAAATCCGGTAATTTGAACGTTCTGTTAAGAGCATAAGAACTTGGTGAATGAAACTTGCTCGTTGCCGAAATTGTGAAAAAATGGTTTAACTGTTCATAATCGGGAGAATTTACTTTAAGGGCAAACTTAAACTCTTTAATAATGTCCGGTAAATCGGCAATTATCGGAGCAGGCCAAAAGCTGAACGCACCCGGAGTGCTGGAAACCATAGAGAAAGGATTCTGCCAGTTGGTATTTCTCATAGGGATAAAGTCGCCTTCATAATAGAGTCCTACATCAACACCTATTACAGGTTCAAAGCTTTCTCCGTTAAAGATACGGCCTGAAATGGTGGGGATATCAAACATCGGGCTGTAGGCTTTGGGACTGGAAACAGTAGTCCCATCGTGCGGCGCTGTCGGCCTCATGTTGTGGTTTACAAGACGCAGCCCTCTATACACAAGCGTGGATATATCAGCCTCGATCTGCTGGCGTTTTATGCCTGTAGGTTCAATCCTTGTCATACCGCGATTAGAGACAATATAATGCGGAGCAATGCGGTTTAATGTATAGCATACTGTATCAATTCTGCATTGATAACACAGACAGTAATTATCCGGATTACCGCTGTTACTTATTTCGTCAAAAATGACCTGTACTATGTTGAATACTAAATCTTCATTTGTATTATGAATGTCCATGAGCCCCCCTGTTCATTACCATTTCAATTATACTATAGAAATCCGAAAATGTCTTTATTCTTTCTTTAAATTTTTGGTTTATAAATACTCTTATAGTGTAAAGTGTCTGTATAAAAGCATTAACTGTTTCCGGTTTAAATGCACTTGAACTGTCGCTAAAATTACATCCTTCATCTTCTACATAAAGCCCTGTTTCAAAAGATACAGGTTCGGGGATGTCGATTATTAAATCTTCGCTTTTAATTTCCAGCCCTCTGCATGTCAGCTCGTCGGCAAGGTGTTCTTCCATACGCGCACGGTCTTTAATACCTCTGATGGCGGAAATATCAATTTGTGTATGGGGAATTTCCGCCGCTGTTATGTAAATTCTCCCTTTTTTTACCGATTCTGCAAGAGAACCGCCCGATTTTTCTTCAAGCAGGGTAAAAAGGCTTGTATCTTCCAGATTGTATAGCTCTCCGCCTGTTATTTTCCCCGATTCAAGGCCTGTTATCAGCGCTTTTTTAACCATTGCAGTTGCGGCGCGTACCTTATGATGCCAGTAAACAATCCGGTACATCAGGTATTTTGAAAAGAGTATTGATTCAACATTGGGAATTAACCTTGAATCGATGTCCACACCTCTTTCTTTATGAGGGTGAAGCCTTGAAAAGATAAAATCAACATCCTGCGCTCCGTAGGGAACCCCGCAATAACGGGCATCGCGGTTAAGGTAATCAAGCTTATCCGGGTCAAGTGCGCCGGAAAGGAGCTTGCGGTAAAAAAGCAATTCTGTCTCCTGCAGATTGTTTCCCGGCATTTCCTTGTCAACAATAGCGGCAGTCAGCCAGGGATTTGCGCCTGTACTCCCAACAAGGCTTTTTACAGGTTCTTTCATTATAATCGCACCCGATAACTCCTCATGGGGGGTAAGCGCCAATTCCTTTAAGGAGTGGGTGTATGGAAAATGACCCAGATCATGCAGGAGGCATGCGGCAAGAAATGATTTAACCCCCTCGGAAGTCAGCCATTGCGAGGCTCCTTTTTCGGCAAGATTCTGAAGAAGCCGCCTTCCAAGATGGTACACGCCGAGGGAGTGGCTTGCCCTTGTGTGGGTTGCCCCAGGATAAACAAGGTAAACCGGTCCAAGCTGCAAGATGTGGTTCAACCGCATGAACGGAACGGACTCCGTTAATTGTGCAAATTTGTCTGTCATGTAGATATGCCCCCACAGAACATCTCTGACAGGGTGAGTATAATCTTCGATTAGGGATGCTTCTACAGAACTTTTCATGGCCTTTCATTATAGATAATATTATTTATTTAGACTAGAATTAAAGAAACAAATGAAACAGGTATTTTTGCTTATTATTTTATTTTTCTCCGGTGCAAATTTTGCCTTTTCGCAGGACAGAGGGTCTATTCCCGAGGCTTTGCTGCGGCCTGGGCGATCTGAAGCCCCCCATTATCCTGTTGATACTGTGATAGGCGAACTTGGCCGCGGCGGGGCGTCTTCTTCGGCTTTTTCATTTGCGGAGTCGGTGTCTGCGGGGCTTATATCCGGACGGCTTGACCATCCTTCACTTGCTTCATTAAATCAGGTTTATAGAGAATTTTATTTATCTGCGCTGGAGGAAGTTAATCCGCAAAGTTACAGGATTGGAGGCGGACGGAATGAGCCGGACGGCGCAGTATCGTTTTTAGTCCGGTTTCTTGGAAGAGATATGGGAATTACGGGAGAACTATATATCAGGTTTATTACTCAGGTTAACGATGAAGGAATTTCCACTTCGGGAAACTGGGTATTTGAAGAATTGCTTTTGGAAGAGGCAAGGGATCTAAATGCCGAACAACAAAGTCCGTTGAATCGTTATGATTTTTATCCGTATGAGAGGTTTTTCTAATGGCGACACCTGTAGGACGAATTGAAAAAGAATTTCTCTTTAAAGCGTTACATGATGAGAAATTACCCATTATGTATATTAAAGACAGAACCGAGCATATCCTTGTTCTTGACAGTCCGGCAGGAGAAGAATTAATTTTCAAGCCGGACAGGCCTATGGCTAAAATGAAACAGCATACTAAAATTCCTCTGCTGTTTGACTATCGCGGGCAGGTAATTGATTTTACTGTAGAATTTTTGCTTCAAAAAGATGATCTTATTTACTGCAAGACGCCGGAAACTCTTTATAAAAATCTGGATCGAAATTATCTAAGAGTGGATATTCCTTCCGATTTAAAAATCCTCTTTACCTTCCGGGGCGACCGGTATAATCTTTCTTTTCCAAAAATTACTGAATATGAAAATATTTTAGCCGATGAAATGGTGCGTAATCTTGATCCGCATAATCTTTCGGGATTAGTAAGGCAGATAACGGCTTCTCTAAGCAATTTTGCAGACGGCTACAAGATTGTTAATTTTAAGGAAAAAAGACCGGAAGCTGTTGAAGAAAGGGTGGTTTCTGAAACTGGCAAGACTCTTTTTATTCCTTCGACAACAGGGTTCTTGCCGAAAACAGATCCATATCCCAAAAAGAGGATTATAACAGAATATATTTTTAAACGTTATCTGGAATCCACAGGTGTTGGTCAGTCATTCCTTGATGATAATGTTTCGCGGTTTTTAAAAAACAAACATGATGACGGCATTTATTCCGATGCATGGGTTCCCATTTTGTTTCATGAGTATGTCATCGGTTATATTCATATTTGGACAGATAAAGAGGGCAGGCTTCCATTTGATTACAGCCATCTTGACAGTGTTTATCAGTTTGCCAAAGTGCTTGCATTTTCGTTAAAAGAAAACGGATATTTTGAACACGGTAAATTGCATAACGAACCATTTGAAGGCAGGGTTCTTGACATAAGCGCCTCGGGTCTTCTCTTTGCATATCCGCTTGGTACAAGCCTTCTTTCTACGCTGTTGGTTGACGCCGAATTAACTGTAACAATCGAAGCGCCATACCGCACAATCAGCGTTGTAGGAAAAATTGTCCGCCGCTTTAAAGACAAAACCGCAGGTTATTTAGGCTGCCGTTTTATCAACATGGCGCCCGAAGACATGCGCTTCTTGTTCGAACACATATACGGAAGACAAATCGACAACAGCGAATCATCCTTCATAACAGGACAAGTTTAACAAAAGAAAAGAGAAGAGAGAAAAAAGAAAAAAGCTGTTGTCAGCAATTTGCCTCTTGCTCAACCGGTTTTCTTTTTTCATTTTTCTTTTGTCATTATCTTTCCAGTTTTCTGTAGACGTAGCGGTGCGGTCTTTCTGCTGATGCGCCTAGTCTTTCGCGGCGCCATTCTGCGTATTCCGACCAGTTGCCGTCGTACCAGACGATCTCGCCGTCTTCAAAGGCGAGAATGTGCGTGACGATTCTGTCGAGGAACCAGCGGTCGTGGCTGATTACAAGGCTTACACCTGCGAATGTGTCCAGAGCTTCTTCAAGTGCGCGTAATGTGTTTACGTCAAGATCGTTTGTCGGCTCGTCAAGCAGCAGCACATTTGCCCCTTCCTTTAACATCATTGCAAGATTCAGGCGGTTGCGCTCGCCGCCTGATAATACGCCTACTTTTTTTGTCTGATCCGCGCCGGAAAAATTGTACCACGAGCAGTATGCGCGGGAGTTTACTTCGCGCGCGCCCTGCCCCGAGCCGAGCTTGATCAAATCCTGCCCGCCGGAGAGTTGTTCCCAAACGCTTTTATCCGCATCCAAAGTTTCGCGCATCTGATCGGCATAACCGAGCTTTACGCTTTCTCCAAGTCTAAGGCTGCCGGAATCTGGTTTTTCGCCGCCTGTTATCATCTTAAAGAGGGTGGTCTTTCCCGCGCCGTTCGGACCGATAATTCCAACGCACGCACCCGGCGGCACTGTAAAGTTCATGTTGTCGAATAACAGCCTGTCCCCGAAGGATTTTGAAAGACCCTCCGCTTCGATTACAAGTTTGCCAAGATGGGGACCTGCGGGGATTGTGATTTTGTTTGTTGATGCGCCGCCGCGTGAACGTTCGCGTTCATCGTCCTGAAAGAGTTTTTCGTAGTTTGTGATACGCGCCTTGCTTTTTGCATGGCGGCCTTTCGGGCTCATTCTGATCCATTCAAGCTCGCGCTGTAAAGTTTTACGGCGGTCGCTTTCGCCCTTTTCTTCCTGCGCCATGCGCTTTTCTTTCTGTTCAAGCCAGCCGGAATAATTTCCTTTCCATGGGATTCCTTCACCGCGATCCAGCTCGAGAATCCAGCCTGCAACATTGTCAAGGAAGTAGCGGTCGTGGGTTACGGCGATGATTGTGCCGGCGTAGTCTTTGAGGTGGCGTTCCAGCCATGCGACAGTTTCCGCATCAAGGTGGTTTGTAGGTTCGTCGAGTAACAGAATATCCGGCTTCTGAAGAAGCAGCCGGCAGAGTGCGACGCGCCGCCTTTCGCCTCCAGAAAGATGATCGACAACTTCGTCTCCCGCAGGGCAGCGCAGGGCTTCCATCGCAAGCTCTAAGCGGCTGTCAAGATTCCAGCCATCCGCAGCCTCGATCTTTTCCTGCAACTCCGCCTGCCTTGCGCCGAGCTTATCGTAGTCTGCATCCGGCTCTCCAAAGGCTTCACTTACCTTGTCAAATTCTGCAAGGAGAGCGACAAGCTCGCTTGCCCCTTCCGAGACAATTTCCTTGACAGTTTTGCCCGGCTCAAGATACGGCTCCTGCTCAAGAAACCCGATTGTAAACCCGGGGGTAATTGAAGTCTCTCCCGCAAACTCGGTATCCACACCCGCGAGAATCCTTAACAAGCTGGATTTTCCCGACCCATTAAGACCGATAACGCCGATTTTTGCGCCGTAAAAATAAGATATACTGATATCTTTTAACACCTGTTTTGTTCCATGCTTTTTGGAAACCTTATACATGGAGTAAATAATTTTCTTATCATCTGTTGACATAACCGGATTATAGCATATTTTTTGTAATTTTAGGAGGGCAGGGCGGGAGGTTTTTTGTACTAAGGCAAAATAATCAGAGACGGTAAAATAACTTCTTTACAAGTATTGCATACTGCACTACATTAGTTATAATGGGTATTACCAGATCGACAGTATGGGTTGGTCAAAAGCCACCTAAAGAGGCTATAAGAGAGGTTAGGAGAGCTGCACGAAAGCCAATATGCTACACACTGCTATTTGATAAAGAGGTTAGTCAATCAGCCAAAGGACAGACAAAGATTCAGATTTCTCGGCAAGTCTAATTTCCGGGTCTCTGGTAACGATAGTGGCGGCGATACTTTTTGCAGTGCCGCAGAGGAAAGCGTCAGCAAGGGACATAGGATAACGAGCTTTACACCGTGATGTTTCAAAGTAGATTCCATCGGAAATATCGCTGATAAACTTAATCGGCAGACTTTTTATCGGTTCCATTGCTGCATCAGCAATTTCGAGACCTTTAAGTTGTATAGTTCGATAGTAAACTTCAACCAAATTTACAAGACTCATACACAAAGTTATCTCATTTGTAACAGCACGCTCAAACAAGTCTTTGACTTTTTCATACCCTTTTCCAAATTCTCCATTAAGAAAAGAAAGCAAAGCACAAGCATCCAAAAGATAAATCATAGAGTGCTTCCGTCAAGCCGATTTTCCAATTCTTTTTCTTGCTGTTTCATAGCAAGAAAATCATCGCTTGAAAGAGGTATTTCTAATCGTTTAAAAATGCAGGAACAGCGTTTAACCGCTTCCGCCGGGTCAATACGGGAATCTGTGCCAATCCCCAATCCGCGTTCAACAGCTTCCTGCGCCGTTAAGTTTTGGGGCTTTTGGGTAATGGGTTTAAATAGAAGAACTACCGGTCCTGTCGGCACTTCTTTTGGAACTTTAATGTTCAGCCACCGATTTTCTGGTATTTCTACGGTTTGTGTTAATGTCATATAGGAAGTGTAGCATACAGAAGAGCAAAGAGCAATTAAGAGAAAGATATGAGTAGAGACAAGATAACTAATTTAAGAAGTATATTTTTTTCGGTTATAAAAATCAAAGATTCAATTCAGTTTGTACGTATTTAAAAAATGGTGAATTTATAAGAAAAGCGCTGGTTCCCCTTAAAAATATAACTTTTGTTATAGGTTTTTCAGCCTTTTTTCGTAAAATTATATCTTTAGTTATATATACAAATAAAAGATTTTATGTTGAAATTTTCTTATATATGTAAACACTAACGTGAAAACATAGGGGGAAAACAATGAAAAATAACGGGAATTCCGACAGTACAAAACGCAAAAACCAACGGGGGGGGGGGGGAGAAAACCCTTTTTCCCAGCTTTTTTTTTCGTGTTTTTTTCCCTTGTTTTTTTTTTTTTTTTTTCTTGCCCC
>Ga0099364_10007658_pt1 | contig 15362 bp, 17 predicted proteins | sample TergutTh196P3_FD_73070 | JGI IMG/M metagenome (GOLD analysis project Ga0099364, IMG submission 73070) | Microcerotermes parvus P3 segment gut microbial communities from Pointe-Noire, Republic of the Congo - Th196 P3 | ecosystem: Host-associated > Arthropoda: Insects > Digestive system > Gut ... | reverse complement strand
GCCGGAGGTCAAACGGGAGCGCCGCCAGGCGTTCCCGGCGCGGGTAGCGGGTCAGCGAAGCTGACATCTTCACATCCGCTACCCGTCGCATCCGCCGGAGGCTCATCTCAATGGGAGCTTGAGACCCCCAATGAGTAAAGTTTGTAAATCCCCCACCTATGGAGGTGGGGGTCTCAAGAGGACACTGAGATGAAATTCATCATTCAGCGCGTCAGTTCCGCTGATGTGGCCATTAAATCAGAAAACGGCCTTGCAGGGACACCGGTTGGAAAAATCGGGGCAGGTTTTTTGGTGCTGGTGGGGGTGGGCGGCAATGATACCGAGGCCGTGGCCGCAAAAATGGTCAAAAAGATGCTGGGGCTGAGAATTTATGCCGATGCAGAAGGGAAGAGTAACCTGGATATAAAAAACGTGGGCGGCGAATTGTTAATTATTTCGCAGTTTACCTTATATGCCGATTGCAAAAAGGGTCACCGTCCCTCGTTTACCGCGGCCGCCAATGCGGATTTTGCCGATCAGCTCTATCAATTTGTCATCGCGGAATGCAAAAAAGAAATAGAAGTAGTGGAATCCGGGGTGTTTGGGGCTTCCATGCGGATCAGCATGGTGGGAGAGGGGCCGTTTACGGTGGTGCTAGATTCTGATGCCTTGTTTGAGCTTTAGGGGGTTAGTATGCAGTTGATGCTCCTTGTGTTAATTGTCTTTGTCCTTTTGGTGTCCATCAGCACCTTTATCCGCCAGCGTCGTCGCCGCAAAAAAGATTTAAGTGATTCGGTTCCGCAGCTGACATATCAGCGACGGCTTAGGCGCGATGATGCGGGCAAGGAAAACGACTCGATAACCGGCTTGCCGCCTGGTATTAAGCATGGCAGTCCCGTGGATTACCGGGAGAAGTAGGATAAAAGAGATGTGTTTGACTATTCGCAAAAGAGTAGTTTAACGAATAGTTGCCGCAAAGAAACTGCGGCAACTATTCGTTAAACTACGGGGGGATCTAATAGTTGCCGCAAAAAAGCTGCGGCAACTATTCCGTTAAACTACGGTCTGGGGGGATTCGATAGTTGCCGCAAAAAAACTGCGGCAACTAATTCGTTAAACTACGGTCTGGGGGGATTCGATAGTTGCCGCAAAAAACTGCGGCAACTAATTCGTTAAACTACGGGGGGATCTAATAGTTGCCGCAAGAAACTGCGGCAACTATTCCGTTAAACTACGGTCTGGGGGGATTCGATAGTTGCCGCAAGAAACTGCGGCAACTAATTCGTCAAACTACGGGGGGATCTAATAGTTGCCGCAAAGAAACTGCGGCAACTAATTCGTTAAACTTGCTCACGGCAACTATACCCCCCGCCGTTTCTCAAATTCTTCCACATATTTAATCACCAACCGCGCCGTACCCTCTATCCCCAGCACGCTGCTATTTATGCATAAGTCATAGCTTTCGGCATCGCCCCATTTTTTGGTGGCGTAATAATTATAGTAACTTTGGCGTTGCTTATCCTTTTTTATGCACATTTCCTTGGCCTTTGCCGCATCCAGACCCAGTCTTTCGCTCACGGCGTTCACTTTATCGGCCTCGTTGGCAAAAATAAACAAATGCAAACAGTTGTTCTTTTCGCTTAGGGCATAGTCGGCGCAACGCCCAATGATGACACAGGGCCCCTCTTCTGCTGCTTTTTTGATCGCGTCAAATTGGGCGATAAAAACCTTATGGCTTATGGGCATGTCAACAAAGTGGGCGGCGTTATAGCCAAACGAGTATGTGTCCATGACCAAATTATAGAGAAAAGAGTTGGTCGGCTTTTCGTCATGGTTTTGGATGATTTCCTCACAAAAGCCGCTTTCCTTAGCCGCCTTGGTGATCAAATCCTTGTCCCAATAAGGGATGTCAAAGTGTGCCGCCACTGCCTGGGCCACACCCGTGCCGCCTGATCCGAATTGTCTTCCAATAGTGATTATCGTGTTCATATGCCACCTCTCAAGTTTATTATTCAAAAATAATATTCAAAACCAACCCAGCATCACAACATCATTTTAACATAAGTCGCCGTGCATGAAAACTCCTGATTAAGTCACCCGGCACCCTAGGATTAAATCGGTAAAATACCCCGGTAGCGGCGCTTCAAAGAAATGCCGTTCCCCGGTTGTTGGATGGATAAAGCTTAGGTGCTTTGCATGGAGGGCCTGGCCGCCGATGTCCGGCTGTTTTGTGTTGCCATACAGGGGATCGCCCAAAACCGGATGGGCGATATGTGCCAGGTGGACGCGGATTTGATGCGTTCTCCCGGTCTCCAGCCTGCACTCTAGCAAGCTATGTTTGTTAAAGCGTTCCAGCGTCCGGTAATGGGTGATGGCTTCTCTCCCATCCTTTGCTACCGCCATTTTCTTCCGCTCTTTGGGGTGGCGCTCTATCGGGGCAGCTATCGTGCCATTATCGTCTTTCACCGTGCCACGTACTATCGCCCAGTATCTGCGTTCCACGCTTCTTTCTTTCAGTTGACGCGATATATCCTGATGGGCAAGGTCGTTTTTGCATACAATGAGCGCCCCGCTGGTGTCCTTGTCCAGCCGATGCACTATCCCCGGCCGCAAGATGCCGCCTATGCCGGAGAGGCTGTCTTGGCAATGGAATAATAGGGCGTGTACCAGCGTATGGCTATGATGGCCCGGTGCCGGATGTACGACCATGCCCCGGGCTTTATTTATGACAAGCAGATCATCATCTTCATACAGGATGTCCAAGGGGATGTCCTCGGCCTCCAGGGGCAGTATCGTCGCGTCCGGTACCGAGAGTCTTAAGTTGTCGCCGGCTTTTATGCGATGGCTGGCCTTCACAGGGCGCGGCCGGGCATTAGCATTATCCACCAAAACCAGTTCATTCTTTAGCAGTTTTTGCACATATGAGCGTGAAAGGTCATCCAGGAGGGCGCTCAGATAGGCATCTATCCGTTCGCCCTCGTCTTCTTCCCCTACCATGAAGTTGTATTCTTTCATGTATAACCTCACTCCAACCCAGAAGAACGCAAAAATGCGTAGCAGTTTTATTTATACTCCCGGTACTTCCGCGGCTTAAAGCTCAAAAACTCAAAATCCGTGTCTTTGTAGACAAAAATCATCAAGATAATCAGGATGACGGTGGGAACGGTGATGAAAATGTCGGCGACATTGAATATGGGGAAGGGCTGGCCGAAGAGGCGGACCACGGGAACAAAAATAAAGTCTATCACATAGTTTAGTCTCAGGCGGTCTATCATGTTGTTGCCGATCGCGCCACCGGCTATCATCACCAGCAAGACATGGAGGCGGTTGTATTTTTTGTCGGCGGGGGTACGGGAGAGGAAAAAGGCGATGGCGCACAAAAAGATAATGGCGATAAACACAAAGAAGAATTTTTGGTTTGGCAGTAGGCCGAAAGCCGCCCCCACGTTTTCTAAGTACCTAAGCTCCAGCACGCCCTCAATGATGACAATGGGCGGCTGATTTTTAAGATGCAAAACAGCCAGGAATTTTGTGCATTGGTCGCAAAGTGCCACCAGTATCAAGATGCTCACATCCAATATGATGATTTTGGTCTTTTTCATCCCAATGTCTCCTGCGAGCAAGATTACTCACTCCGCGTCGCTTCGTTCAGAATAGGGCAAAATTGTTTCCAGGGCCGCCATCATTTCCTCATCCGTCACGCTTTTATCGATAAAGGACGCCCCCACCTTTTCCAGCAGGATATATTTAAGGCCGTCGCTTTCGACTTTCTTGTCGGATTTTGTGTAGGAAAGCACTGTCTTTGCGTCCAGGTTGCCCACGGAGATGGGCAAATCGAAGGCGACAAACATATCGCGTATTTCGTAGTACTCTTCCATCGCCAGATGGCCCTTTTGCCATGAAATATAAGCGGCGCAGACCATGCCGAGGGCGACGGCCTCACCGTGCAGCAACTTGTAGGCACTGGCCGTCTCCAGGGCGTGCCCGAGCGTATGGCCAAAGTTTAATAGTGCGCGCTGCCCCGTCTCATGCGGATCCTTTTCCACGACGGCTTTTTTTATCGCACAGCTTTTTTCAATCATTTGTGCAACAATTTCCGGACTGCGCTCACAAATTGCGTCCATATGCGTAAGCAGCCACTCATAATATGCGGCACTTTTTATCAGGCCGTGTTTCATCACTTCGGCAAAGCCGTTAAAATACTGCCTGTCCGGCAGGCTGTCCAGGGTTTTAGTGTTGATATAGACTAGCCGGGGCATGAAAAATGCCCCGACCATATTCTTGTAATCGTCAAAATCGACGCCCGTTTTGCCGCCGATACTGGAATCCACCTGCGCCAGCAGCGTTGTCGGCAGCCCGATGTAGTCTATGCCCCGCAGATAGGTCGCGGCCGCAAAGCCGCATACATCGCCGACCACCCCGCCGCCCAGGGCAACAAGTACATCCTTTCGCGTCAGCTTGTTCTCTATCAGAAAACGGTATAAATGGCGGACGGTGTCGAGATTTTTGTACTGCTCACCGGCGTTAAAACAAAAAAGCAAACACTCAAAACCCAGTGTTTCCAAGATACCCCGCACTTCATCCGCATACAGGGGCCCTACCAGGGTATCCGTCACAATACAGACCTTTTTGGCACATAGATTCAAAGATGATATTTCCGTTCCCAATCCGGCAAAGGAAGCGGCAAAGACAATCTCATAACACGGTTTTTTTTGATAGTTTACTATCAGACGCCTACTCATTAAAAGCGCTTATTGATCGGCACATCAAAGGTACCGCTAATAATCTCCTGGAAATCACCGGAAATATCCACACTGGCCGGGGTGATGATAAAAATATAATGTGATATTTTCTGTAGATTCCCGCTCATCGCATATGTCGAACCGGAGGTAAAATCGATGACCCGCTGAGCAATCTCCACATCTATGCCTTCCAGGTTTAAGACCACCGTACGGTTTGCCAGCAAGGTGTCGGTAATTTCGCGGGCATCTTCCACCGAGGTGGGCTTAATCACGCATACTTCCATGCCCGCGCCATTCTTTCGTGCCGGCCGCGGTTGAATTTGAGCGACTTTCGGGGCCGCCTTCCGGCGCTCGTCCGCCATCTCCGGCGTGTCCTTTGCAGCCTCCTTTGCAGATGGCTTGCGCGCTTCCACCACATCATCGTCAAAATCATCATCATCGTAGTATGAGGCATCGTCCTCGCTTAGCTTCATATAGTTCAAAAACTTATCCATCACTCCCATTGCCGGTCTCATGTCCTTTCGTCAAACGTTTTGCTATACAAAAACGGCCGTACCTATCCTCAGCATCGTGGCACCTTCTTCTACCGCAACCGCGTAGTCGAGCGTCATCCCCATGGATAAGTTGCTAAAATCAGCCATATTTGTATTATCAATGTTTTTGGCGGCGATGTCAACCAGTAATTGTGAAAGCAGACTAAAATAGGGGCGATTTTCCCCGCCCTGTGCCACGTAGGGGGCAATGCACATAAGCCCTGCGATGTTTATATGCGAAAGCTGCGCCAGATGCCGGACTAACATCGGCGCTTCATTTGGCGGTGCCCCGTGCTTGGTTTCCTCCCCCGCGATATTAAGCTCCACCAAAATATCCTGGACAATACTGCGCCGCCCGGCTTCCTTGCTTATCTCTTCGGCCAGGCGCACGGAGTCCACGCTATGAATCAAAGCCACCTTGCCCACGACATCCTTCACCTTGTTGCGTTGCAGATGGCCTATCAGGTGCCACGTAATGTCCGGAGGCAAAAGCGGCATTTTCGCAAGCATTTCCTGGACGCGGTTTTCGCCAAAGTCGCGAATGCCGCATTCGTAGGCGCAAAGGATGTCGGCAACCGTTTGATTTTTGGAGACAACAACCAGGCGCACATCCCGGCGCTCGCGGCCGCTCCTTTCGCAGGCCGCGCAGATGTTTTTTTCTATTAAGTTTATGTTATCTTTGATACTACTCATAAATCAACTCATTATCCGTCACCATTGCCGCATCCAGGGCGATATAGTCATAGACGGACAGGCCGTAGCGCGTGTTGGAGCGGACAATGGCGTATTCCTCGTTTTGATAGAGGATGATTATCTGCTTAAAATCCGCATACCCCCTGTTAATATTATAAACCCCAATCAAGGTACCCCGTCTGCTAAGCGCGTATTTCTCGCTAGACTCCGGCATGATCAAGTAATCGCCTATCCGCAAATTTGCATCATCCAAATAGTACTCCTCTTCTGTTTCGTGATATATCGTCGTGTCGATAAATTCGCTTGTGGGCACGCCTTCTTCCGTAAACGTTTCACGTAAAACGCCAAAATTGGAGTTTCGTCCGCCGCGGGTCACATATGCCTGGGGAACAATGAAAAATTCCTTCTCCACTATGGCGGAATTGGGAATCTTTAAGCCCCTTTCTTCCTCGGTCAGCAGTTCTATGTCGATAAAACGGTCTTGGCAGAAATTTATCATCGAATTAGTGAATAATAATTCGACAAAGGTATCTCCCTGGGCATTGCTAAAGGGCTGGACCTTGCCCCAGGATATGTGTTGATTTTTAAGGAACTTCACCCGCACATATTCACGTTCCACCAGCTCCATCGCCTTTTCTTCATCGCAGCTTATCACCACGGACCAATCCTCGCTAACGGACAGCTTGAACACGGGATCGCCCTCGCCCACCAGTTCATTGTTGATCAGTTGTGTTTTGTCATAATTTGCGGCCTCAAACAGCTCGCGCGTCATCTCCGTGGGTAATACATCCTCATAGCCATCCACGGAGTATATCACTATCCCGGATTGCGGCGAATAGCCATAAAAAATCATCTGGGTGCCGGCGGCGTTTAGCTCCTCGATACCGGCAATGACATTATAGTTGGCAAGCTTTAACACCGTGCCCTGTACATTATACTTAAAATCATAGGTACTCTCAAAGGCAGTTTTGTCAAAATCGTGGGCAAAGCCCAGTATTTCCGTCTTTAGCTCCGCCAAATCCGGGGCAGACAGCGCCATTTCCTCTGTGTCCATATTGCTGACATAATCCGCCAGCTCGCCCATCTGGTCTACCGCATAGACCGGGTTTCTCACCCCTGTTCTGGTACCCTCCCTGGTCAGATAGGTGATAAATCCGGCCCTCTCGGCCTCCACGATAATTTCGTCGCGCAGGGCGATGCCCCGATATATATTGGTGGATGAGAGCGAGCCAATCTTCACTTCGTAGGGTACGATATGTTTTTGGTTGAAGTAGCTAAAGACCGCAAAAACAATATACACCAAGATGACGACAAAGACAATCAAGCCAATGTTTAGGTTGACGGGGTAGCGATACTTATGCAGCTTTATATTGTTGTTTTTTTTTTGAGCCACAGCGTCACCTGAATTAAATGTTAAAGCGACACGATTATCTTACTGCCAAGCGATGCCGCCACTTCCTTTTCATCCACGGCGCAACTTAGGATAAAATCCACGCCGTATCTGTTGCTGACACGCTCCAGTCTGGCTATCATTTCTTCTAATTTTCCACCGATGTCGTCCGCGTTGCCTTCGACGTGGCCTATGGTCAAAAATGAGTCAAAATACATCTGCTCCAGGTCATGGTCTTGTGAAATAATTCCGTGGATAAAGCCGATAAACTCACTGCTATCTAGTATTTCGTAATCCGTCACATTGATCAGGCGGATTTTATTATTCAGTTCATACATATGCTTGCTGTTTTTGTCCAGATAGACGATGCTGCCGTTTGCCTTAAGGATTTCCTGATTGGCCCTTGCCAACAGATGGGTGGTTTTGCCCTTGCCTTTTCCCCCTAAAATTAATTGAACCATAAGCGTAGTCCTCCGTGAGTTGTGATAAGATTAAGTATAACGTATTTAATGTTAAAGTTCAAGCTGTTATGGACGGGGCTACCTATTTATACTCTCCAACAATTCCGTCGTCTGCATATAAACGGCCTCCCGGGTGTCGGCCTGCATGACGACGGAAAGGTAGGTTTGGCCGGCGTTGTCACTGGCGACGATGGCGAGGCAATGACCGGCGGCATTGGTGGTGCCGGTTTTGCCGCCCAGCACGGTGATGTTTTCCGGGACGCTTTGGGAGCCGGTCAAGTATTGGTTGGTCGTATTCACACTGATTTCCCGATAGCCGCCGTCGGCGGTGGCATAGGTGGTGGTGTAGGAGGGCAGGGCGATGATTTGGTTAAAAGCCTCGTATTTGATGGCGGCATTTAGTATCAGATACATGTCGTAGACGCTGGTGTATTGGTTTTCATCGGTCAGGCCGTGGGGATTGGCGAAATTCGTGCCCGTGGCCCCCAAAGACATTGCCTCGCGGTTCATCAACAACATAAATTCATCCAGGCTGCCGGCCACGCCCTCGGCCACGGCAATGGCGGCATCATTGGCGGAATTTATCATTGTCAGATGCAACGCCTGCGACAGCGTCAGTTGGTCGCCCTGCTTAAGGCCCACCACCTGCGCCCCCGCCTCTATCCCTTCTACCCGCGCACTACAAGTTATCAGGTTATCCACCGTTCCATATTTTAAGGCAACAATCGCGGTCATTATCTTGGTCAGGCTGGCCGGGTGGCGCTGTTCAAAGACATTTTTGGCAAATAAGGTGGTCTTGTCATTGGTATTAAACAGGGCGGCGCCGTCGGCGCTAATTGTGTTTGCGTCCACCCTGCCCACGATATTACCGGCCACAACACATAAATCCATGGCAAAGGGCAGGGACGTAGGGTACGCGTCGGGGATATCAAACATCGTAAAAGCCGGGTATGCAATATCCGTGCGATAGGCAAACGCCGGCGCGCTCCCCATGCACGAGTTCATGGAAAGGACCCAGACTAATATGGCCGCCAACAGGCGTCTTTTCAGCTTATTTATACATTTCACGCCACTCCATGTCTCCTCTTTCCAATGATTTTATCAATAACTCGGCACTCGCCAAGTTGGTGGCCAAGGGGATGTTATGCATGTCACACAGGCGCAACACATTGCTTAGGTCCGGCTCATGGCTTAATGCGCCTTGCGGGTCGCGCAAAAATATGACCAAATCTATTTGATTTAACTCTATTTGTGCACTGATTTGCGCTACCCCGCCCAAATGCCCCGCCAAATATTTATGCACGCCCAGCTGGGTCACGTCCTCGACCAAACGTCCGGTGGTGGCGGTGGCAAGCAAATCATGCTTAGATAAAATCCCCTGGTATGCAATGCAGAAATTTTGCATCAGTTTCTTTTTTGCATCATGGGCTATTAGGGCTATGTTCATCTTTTCTCCCTGTTCACGCTACTTTTCTTTGCTTTTTTTGCAAACCTACATTCAGGACAAAGCCGATACCGATATAAAGACTTACCAGCGATGTCAGGCCATAGCTGACAAAGGGCAGCGTCAGGCCGGTATTGGGCAAGATATAGGTCGTCACGCCCACATTAATAAAGCCTTGCACGGCAACGAGACTGCCCACCCCGGTGGCGATAATTGCACCCGCCATGTCCTTGGCCCGCTTGGCTATCAGCAGACATTCCAGGCATATCAGCATCAGCAAGACTATCACCGTTGCCGTACCGATAAAGCCAAACTCCTCTCCTATCACGGCAAAAATGAAATCCGTCTCCTGTTCGGCAATATAGTTGGCGTTTTTCACTGAGCTTAGGAGATTGTTTTTATATCCCTTGCCACTTAGCTGGCCCGAGCCTATCGCCATGACCGAGTTTTCCTGCTGATAACCCTCCGCCAGCGTATACGCCTCCTGGTTAAAAAAGGCGACGATACGGTTTTGCTGATAGTCTGCCAAAAACTCGCTTTCGGGATTGGTAATCAATGCCAGGACAATGATGCCCGCGGGTATGGCGATGGCCATTATCGCGCCAATGATTTTCAAGCTCAGGCCGCCCACATACATAATCACGCAAAATAGCAAGATGATGACAAAGGTGGTGGATAAATCCGGCTGCTGGAAAATCAAGTATGTCGGCGGCAGCAGCAAGGCCACGCACAGAAGGAGGTTTTTGGGCGTATTCAACTTATCCTTACAGCCCATGATAAACTGTGCATAGAATAAAATCAACAATATTTTTGCTGTTTCTGATGGCTGGAACTGGATGCCAAAGAGAATCAGCCAGCGTTGCGCCCGATTCACCGTTTCGCCAAATATGGGTACCATCGCCAGTAAAACGATATTTACCGTATATATCAGCCAGTGGAGGCGGATGAGCAGCGAATAATCAAAGAGCGATACGGTGACCATCAAAACCACGGCGGTCAAAAAACCGTATAACTGCCTGTTTTGCAAATATTCGGCCGCACTGCCTATCGCCAGTATCCCAATAATCGTGAGGGCAAACACGTAGATTAGCAGCTTGAAATTATAATCGCGGATGCGATAAGCTCTCAACATACTATTTACTATTCCTTGAGGGGGGCATACGGCATGATCTCCACCCGCCCCGCCCCCATGCGGGCAATCTTGGGCGCGAGCTTCATTTTATGTGACCATCTGTGTCCCTTTCCCACGAGCATATATTCGCTATCACCGATAAACAGTTGTTCGGGCGACATCTCCAGGGCAAAGACAAAACCTGCTGCTCCCGCCCGGGCCACGCCGTAGAGACCGCCCAAGACAACAATGCCGCCCCCGCTAATCAAGGCCGCGCCGGGATTCACGTTCCCCATGACCACTATATGCCCGTCACATTCCATGCGGCTGCCGCTCTTTAGGCCGCCGTTAATAAATCGCGTGCCGGTTTCGTTATCCACATCGCTTATGCCCCATAATGCCAGGGCTTTATCAAAATTGCCCTCATGGACATCGTCTTTTTTCACCACGCAGAATATTCTGATGTCGGAATGGGCGCAGATGGTGTCCAGCACCATTTTTTCCTCGGCCGCGCTCAGTATGCGCCCTTCGAATGACAGCGCCATTTGCGCGTCTTTGAAAAAAGAGGCCGCCTCCTCGAACTTGATGGCAATTTGTGGCAGCAACTCGTCAAAGGGCAGTCCTTCATCCAGATGCAGCGCAATACCGTTCCTAAAGCTTTTGATGATTACGTTGTTGTTCATGTTGTCTCCTCAAGATGTCAGTCTACCGCACTGGTGCCGCCCTGTAGTTGGGTCGCCACGCCGGTGATGATTTCGTTGCGTTCGGCCAAGCCGTAGTAGTATTTGATAATCTCACAGGCAATTTGCGAGGCGTAGTCGGAACTGTAACCAAAGGCGATCCTGGTGGCCAGGCTGATCTCCGGCACCTCATAGGGGGCAAAGCCGACAAACAGGGCGTGGCTGGGTCTGGTCACGCTTTCCTGGGCGGTACCGGTTTTGCCGGCCACTTCCACCGCCAGATCGTCAAAATATGTTTTCGCCTTTACCGCCGCCCGCATACCCTGCTTGATGACGCTCCATTCCGAGGCGGCCAGCGGCACACTGGAGCGCAATGCGGGCGGGTCATCGCTTATCAGCTGACCTTCATGGTCGCTGATTTTATCAATCAAACTTAAGTCGTAGCAGCGGCCATTATTGGCGACGGTCGTCACATAACGGGCCAGGCCAACAGTCGTATAGTTGGCATTGCCCTGGCCGATGGCCGAGCGCACCGGGTCATATGTCGATGAATGGGGCAGGGCCTCATCTATCTCGATGCCGCTAAAGTCGTCCAGGCCAAACATGTCTGTGTACTTGGAGAGCACATACATGCCCTCGTCGGCCGAATGTACGCCGTCGAACATGCCCGCCTTATAGCCGATGTCGTAGAAATATATATTACACGATTTGGTGATGGCATCGGTCAGGTTAAGGGTGCCGTGGCTACCGCCGGGATATATCCAGCAGCGCGGCGGCGGCACCACTTCATCGAAGATGCCGCTGCAAAGGCAAGTGGAGCCGGTATTGATGATACCCTCCAGGAGACCGGCGGCGGCGCTAAGCAGCTTGAAGGTGGACCCAGGCGCTGTCCGCTGTTGGGTGGCATAGTTAATCATCGGCCGCGATGCGTCATTTAAGAGCGACGCATAGTAGGCGGCATCCACGCCATTGGCCATTTTATTATTATCATAGCCGGGATAAGTCACCAAGGCCAGTACGTCGCCCGTGTTCACATCGGTGATCACCGCCGAGCCGCTATAGGGATCCAGTGCCAGCTGTGCGGGCGTCAAGTCCAGGCGGACAATCCGCTCGCTCATAAACTGGTAGGGGCTAATGCGTCCCGCCAAGAAATCTTGCTCCTCCTCGCTCTCCAGGGTGACCACCCCCTGCTCTAAGAGGATGTGGCAGAGGTCGGTGCCGCTTATAAGGTCATCGTATATCATATAATGAAAAATGCGCTTATCAAATTCGTGGCTTTGGCCGAGGGCTAAGATGATATACTCGCTGATCAGGTCGTATATTTCCTCGGCATCTAAATACTGGCTTTTCATGGCCAGTTTACTGACATCGACCCAGTTCATGGCGATGGCATGATGGATAAATTCCGCCAGGCTTATCTCCCCCTCGTCCATGTAGGCCATGTATATGGGATCTTTTTCATTCACGCGCTCGCCCTCTATCACGCCCCGGGAAAACAGTATCTCCACGCTCAAATCTTGGTAGGACATAAGTTCCCCGCTAAGCCGGGCATATGGCGTCATTTTATACTGAAGCTCCGCCTGAAGCTCGATAAGGCGCCCATCCAATCTATCGCCAAACAGCGCCTGCGCCGCCCGTTCATGGACACCGGCCTGCGCCGTGTCAAATCGCCTGATATCAATCACACTATTGTCAATCAAGGCATAGTAGACATCGTATATGGGAATGACGATGTCTGTCGCCGTGGCATGGGGACCTGGCAGGTACTCCTTGATATTGCGCAGCTTTGTATAGATGATGCTGGCGATTTTTTCTTCGAGGATGTGGTACACGGCTATTTGGAGGTTTTTATCTATCGTCAGGTGGATATTGTCGCCGGCGATGGGCGCCACGTAGTCGCTGGTGGACAGCAAGCGTCCGACATTATTTACAAAGATGGTTTCGTGGCCCTTTTGTCCTTGCAATACATGCTCCATGGACTGCTCTATCCCCAGCTTGCCTATCGTATCGTTCATGTCATATTGCGCGCCGCCGGGCTCGGCCCGAAATTGCTCCAGTTCATCCTGCGAGGGCTTGCCGGTATAGCCCAGGATATGCGCAAAATACAGCGAATCCACGTATCTGCGGGCGGTGTCCTCGCTGATTTGCACCCCGGGCAAACTGTCCATGTTTTCCATCACCGTGGCGACCGTCAGCTCATTTACATTGGCGGCCACGGTGGTGGCGATATATTTTTGAAAGCTATTTAAGCTCATGTCGTAACGTATGGTCATAAGCTTCAGGACTTCGCTCTTTTCGTAGCCCTTGCCGACGATGAAGTTATCGCGTTCCTCGGGATTTTCAAACGCGCCTATGCCAAAGCGCACTGGTGCCCCCAGATAATTTACCACGTCCTCGGCGCTGGCGCTTTGCTGACGGTAATCCAGCTCATCAAAACTTTTTTTGCCGTATACATCCGCCAAAAAGCGTCTCAGTTGTCTGTCCTCGCGATCCGGGGTGGTGAAGGCATAGTTATCATCGGCATCGAGGATGATGAAAAAACCGCTGACACTTTGGTCGCCGCAGCCCTCTATCATGCTTATCAGATTATGTATTACGCCATTTAACTCCTCATTTTTAGTGCGACCCGACTCATACATGTCCTCTATTGTCACGGAGTATGAGAGGTTATTATAGGCCAGTAAGTTGCCGTGGCGGTCATATATGTTGCCCCGGGTGGCCGGGATGCTTCTTTCCTTACGGATTTTTATTTGGAAAGTATCTAAAAATTCCTCGCCATGGACGATCTGCAAGTCGAAGACGCGGTATATGAGGACAGCGCAAGCCGCCGCTAATACCAAAAACAGCAGAAACAGCCGCGAGGTCACCGTATTAAAGAAATTTTCTTTCAGTTCGTCAAACATTGCGGCTCCTATTTCATGGTTACTCCGCTTTCCCTTCCCAGCAACTTCTCTATCCACAACAGCAACGGATATAAAAGCAGGGCCAGCAGCATCGTGTATATCACTTCGGGCGCGATCACATTCTTTAGGTAGAAAGCAAAGTCAAAGCGGCCACGCATGACAAAGAGTAACAGGTAGCTTGCAAGGCTTAAGAGTAAATTGGAAGATATTATCAGTACCAGCGGCAGTTTTAGGTTTTCCGGATAGTATTTGCCGGAAAATTTCCCGTTCAGGTAGCCCATGTGCATATAGAGCAGGGCGTATAGTCCTATCACGTTGCCAAAAAAGACATCTATCAGCAGCCCGCAAAAAAAACCGACGACCAGGCCTGTAATTTCCCCGCGCATGAAACCCAGCGAGGCGCAGAGGATGATCAGCAAATTCGGCACAATGCCCACAAAAGCCAGGCCGCGAAATACCGTCGCCTGGAGCAGGAAGCAAAATATTATGAGTATGGCGTAAATTATTATTCTTTTCATTTCCTACTCTTCCACGCTCTGCTTAAGCTCCATGATCACCAGCACCTCGTCCAGATACTCAAAATCAACGGCCGGGGTCAAGTAGCCGGACTTGGTCAGGTTATTGGCGTCGCGTTCGATGCCGCTGATATAACCGATCAGGATGCCGGGGAGGTATTTATCGCTGATGTTGGAGGTGACTATTTTATCGCCGATGACAACGCGGTCCGCATTATCCATCAGCTGCTCAAACTCCACCACCCCTTCGGCATACAGCTCACGGTTACCCTTCACTATCAGGGTGTCCTCGGTGGCCAGCACCTGGCCGCTGACATTGGAGTTATCGGCAATGATGGTCGTAACCTTGGACCAGTTGGGCCCCACCCTCACAATACGGCCCACCAGGCCGCTGCCGGCCATGATATTCATGTCCACGGCCATATCGTGCTCGTAGCCTTTATCTATGGTGAAGGCGTGGAAGTAGTTGCCGGGGTCGCGGGCGATGATGCGGGCCGCTTTCTTTTCATGGTCGGCATACATGGCATCCAGTTCGTATAGTTCGCGCAGATTGGCCAGTTCGTAGCGGTCTTGCTTAAACAAGGTATTTTCTATCATCAACTCGTCGATTTGCTCGCGCAGCTGTTCGTTTTCGGCCAGCAAATCCCGTATATGCGTAAGCTCCTCGGAACGCTTGCCCAAATAAGAAGCCACTTCGCTTATTCCGGCCTGCATGGGCACCATCAGCCTGCCGGCAACGGCAAACAGGGGTTTGGAGACATAGTCGGTATAGAGGGTGATGACGATTAGGGCGATGCAGAGGATGGTCAACGCAAACAGGAGATATTTACCGGGCAGAGTAAACTTTTCTCCTTTTTGTTTGACGAGAGGACTCATTTACTCATCCCTTCAATGGCATATGACACAGATTT
>Ga0099364_10007657_pt1 | contig 15363 bp, 14 predicted proteins | sample TergutTh196P3_FD_73070 | JGI IMG/M metagenome (GOLD analysis project Ga0099364, IMG submission 73070) | Microcerotermes parvus P3 segment gut microbial communities from Pointe-Noire, Republic of the Congo - Th196 P3 | ecosystem: Host-associated > Arthropoda: Insects > Digestive system > Gut ... | reverse complement strand
AGAACTCGGCGGATTTTCCGCAAAATAAGATACTATAGTCACAGAATGCTCGCTCAATGAACTCGTTGGACGATACAATTTTATTTCTTGCAAACGTGCTATGCCGCCCTCTAAATACTGATGAAAATAATTAAGAAGCGTATTATAATGAATCTTAAGTATTTTGCAAATAAGAGAGTTATCTAATCCAAAACTTTTTAGACGCAATGCATCCATTTTGCGCATCACTATGGGATGAAATTGGTTAAATATTTCTGTTTGAAATATTTTTTTATCTGTATCATTGATAGGTACTTTTACCATAATTTTAATTAATTTGATATTAAAAATTATACAAAAATAATAAAAATATAACAAAAATATAACAATCTATGACAGAGGAGAGTATAAATAGATATGTAATAGACAAGTTTTTTATAATCTAAAGTTCTATACATTCAAAAATCATAATATATAACAGCGGAAAGTATAAATAAAAAAATGCATAAGCATTTTTTCAAAAAAAAAACGTAATTTGCACACAAATATGAGCGAACTAAAAAAAAGAATTATTGTAGCATTAATAGGAATACCATTAGGACTATTAGCAATCTATATAGGTGGATTAGTATTTAGTGTTTTGATATTAATAATATCATCTATCGCATTATATGAATTCTACAAAATCACACTAAAACAAAATTATAAAATAAATATAATACTGGGAACAATCATAGGCACTATCCCAATATTAGTATTAATAATTACAGGAAGTTCTAAATGCACATTATTCCAATACATAACATCTTATCTCCCATTATTCGCAATGGCTATAATATATTTGTATCTAATATATATTATTGCAATATCCATAATCATTATTTTAATATATTTTTTATTTAATAAAAAAGAAGACATATTATTAAGAATAGGCATCTTTTTTGCGGGCTTTTTCTACATATCAATACCATTTTTCATATTAGTATTATTGCGGAATTTAGATAACGGCTTTTTTTACACTATATTAACATTTATATCTATTTGGATATGCGATTCGGGTGCATATTTTATAGGAAGAAGGTTCGGAAAACATAAATTAATGCCAAGTGTAAGCCCGAAAAAAACAATAGAAGGAGCAATAGCAGGATTTATCTTATCCTCATTATTTTTCATAATAACATCAATGCTACTAATAGAAAATATGTCATTATTATTATCAATTTTAATAGGCATAACAATAGGAATATTCGGGCAATTAGGTGATTTAGTTGAATCAAAAATTAAAAGAATAGTAGAAGTAAAAGATAGTAGTAATTTGATTCCAGGACACGGCGGAATACTTGACCGATTTGATAGCATTATATTTGTAGTGCCTTTGATATATGCAATCATAATGCTTTATTAAAGCAAGTTAATATTGTTAATCTCTAAAAACAAAAATTTATATTTTCTTTACCTTACTAAACTTATTTAAGCATCTCCTTATTAAGTTAAATACGAGCAAAAAGTTGTTCAGCATTATATAATTTTTTAATATTTTTTACTATTTTTGTGTTTTAATAAAATTGAGATAACTATGTTTGGACTCGGAACACCCGAAATAATTCTTATCGTTGTTGCACTTGTTTTGCTTTTTGGTGCTAAAAAAATTCCTGATTTAATGCGAGGACTCGGCTCCGGAATTAAAGAATTTAAAAAAGCAGCACACGAAGTAGATGAAGAAATAAAAGACCAACAACTTGAAAACAAATAATAAAAACGCTTATATGCTAAACCAAAACGAACTTTATGAAAAACTTTCACAAATAAAACTATTTGTTATGGACGTTGATGGAACTCTTACAGATGGCGGAATTTATTATTCTGTGGAAGGGTTGCAGTTAAAAAAATTCTGTGTTTATGATGGTATGGGAATATCATTGCTAAATCAAAGTAATATCAACACAATGATTATGAGTAGTGATGATTCAGAAATCCCTCTTAAACGGGCAGAAAAAATTAAAATAACTTATAGTTTGGTAGGGGTTAAAAGAAAGAAAACTGCTCTGTTGGAATGCCTTGAAACATTAAATATATCAATAGATGAAGTTGCATTTATCGGAGATGATATTAATGACATTGAGTTATTAGAAATATGTGGTTTTTCTGCTTGCCCATCAAATGCGATGGATATAGTTAAAGAAAAAGTTAATTATGTTTGCAATAAAAAAGGCGGTGAAGGTGCTGTCCGAGAAGTTTGTGATATGATTCTCTTAGCAAAGAACTATCCAATAACTTTGCAATACGAGTAAAAAGTTGTTAAAATACTTGTTATGCTAAATTTGTTTCAGCATCGCCTAATTATTATCAGAAGCATTTACATTTCAAATAAACTATCCACAAAAACATTAGGTTCAAAGGGCTGCAGGTCGTCAATTTTTTCACCTACGCCTATATATCTTACAGGAATTTTAAGTTCATTAGCAATAGGAATAACTACGCCACCTTTTGCAGTGCCATCCAGTTTAGTAAGAATTATGCCCGTAACATTAGCAACTTTGCAAAACTCTTTTGCTTGAAAGATAGCATTTTGTCCTGTCGTAGCATCTAAAATTAAAAACACTTCATCGGGTGCTTCGGGACGTAATTTTCGCATCACACGAGATATTTTTTCCAACTCATCCATAAGGTGCTTCTTATTATGTAACCTTCCTGCAGTATCTATAATAACTACATCTTTGTTTTTAGATTGAGCAGATTTTAGCGTATCAAAAGCAACAGCCGCAGGGTCGGCACCTTGTTGTTGCTGAACTATATCAACGTCTGCACGTTCTGCCCATATTTCTAATTGTTCATTTGCGGCTGCCCTAAAAGTATCAGCAGCACCGATTATTACTTCTTTACCAACATTTTTATAATTATAAGCAAGTTTGCCGATGGTTGTAGTTTTTCCTACTCCATTGACACCTATAACAAGAATAGTATAAGGTTTTTTGCCTTCAGGTATATCATATATTTTATCATTATTTGCAGAAGGGGACTCAATCATTATTTTTTGAACCTCTTCTTTAAGCAATTTATATAGGTCTTCGGAGTTTTCATATTTTTCTTTTTTCACTCGTTGTCGTAGTGCATCAATAATTTGCTCTGTTGTATCTACGCCGATGTCAGCAGTTATAAGTAGTTCTTCTATTTCGGATAGCAAGTTATCATCTATTTTTCTGCCGATACCAATAATTTTTCTTAAACCATCGGAAAAACTTTTGCGTGTTTTAGTTAATCCTTCTTTTATTTTTTCTATACCGAGAGCAGATTTAACATTGGACGTAATTTTAGAAAAGAATGATTTTTTTTCTTTAATCTCTTCTGTTTTAATTTCGGCAACAGGATTGTTGTTTTTTGAATCAGATATATCTGATGTTATTGGCTGTTTATTAGTATTTTCTTTTGTTTTTTCTTGTATTATATTTTCTGAAACTTCATTATTTGTTTCTATTTTTTGTTCAGGTGATTTATCTGTAAATTTGCTTTTTAATCTATCAAAAAAACTCATAAAATTAAAATGTTATATAAAGTTTATACAAAAATAGTATTTTTGTAACAAAAAAAGTTATTATTGTAAATTATTTTTTACAGAAGGAACAAATTATAATGTCTAAAATACAAAAACCTGCACATAAGATGGAAACAAAAAATGTAAAGATAAAAATAAAATCTTCCGCACCATCTAAAAATAGTGCTGATAAAACAAAAATAAAAGATGAAAATCTTAATAAAAAAGTAACTAAAGCAAAAGAAACAACTAATGCAAAAGCAAAAAATGTTAACCCAAAAACAAAAGAAGTTATAAAAAAATCTTCTGCTAAAGATTCATCTATTAAGAATAAAAAAAATGTCGCCGAAGTAAATAAAACTGCAGAACAATTAGTAATGCCGATGCCAATTGTAAAGAAGAAAAAACTGCCTTCTATTATTTTGAAAAAAGCATATAAAAAGGCATTAGTGAAGAAAATAGAGGAGTTAAAAACACCTGTAAAAAAATCTTCCCATAAGAAAGTAGTTGTTTCTACGCCGTCAATAAATAAGGTAGAATCGAAAAAAGTCGCTTCTTCGAAAAAAGTAATTGTGCCGAAGCAAGAAGTTAAAAAAGTCGAAGCAAAGCAGGTAGAATCGAAAAAAGTTGTTCCTTCGAAAAAAGCAATTGCACCGAAGCAGGAAGTTAAAAAAGTTGAGCAAAAGCAGGTAGAATCTAAAAAAGTTGTTCCTTCGAAAAAAGTAATTGTGCCGAAGCAAGAAGTTAAAAAAGTCGAGCAAAAGCAGGTCGAATCGAAAAAAGTCGTTCCTTCGAAAAAAGTAATTGCACCGAAGCAGGAAGTTAAAAAGGTCGAAGAAAAGAAAAGTGAGGTGAAAAAAATAGAAAAGAAAAAAATTATTCCTTCTGCTAAAAAAATTGATATCGAAAAAATTATTTCTACTGAACCAGAAATAAGCAAGATTGAACCTAAAACAACTGATATAGAAAAAGTTACACCAAAGAAAATAAAAAAGATAAAAATACAAAAAGTTGTTGCAGAAGAACCAAAACCGATTACTTTTATTAAACCTAAAACTAATGTTAGATACTCCGATGCCGACTTGGAAGAGTTTAGAATACTGATTGAAAATAACAAAAAAGAAGTAATAGAAGAATTGCAAACTCTTTATGACCGTATAGAGGATTTTAATAATATAGATTTTTCTGAATCCAGCACATATTCTATGCATATGGCAGAACAAGGTAGTGATGCAATGGAAAAAGAAAAAACCTATAATTTGATACAAAGACAAAAAGAACTTTTGCAAAAATTAAACTCTGCTTTAGAACGAGTAAAAGATAAAACATTCGGCATTTGTAGAGTTTGTGGCTGTTTGATAGCAAAAGAAAGATTATTAGCCGTTCCGACAACTACTCTTTCTGCTTCTTACAAATTAAGTGGAAAATGCCCCGATGATGGAATAGATGCTATAAGGAAGTTTTGATGAATAGATTGTTTTATTCAAATTCATTAGAGGATACATACAGTATTGCTGCTGCTTTTTCTAAAGAGTTGGAACGTGGCAATGTTATTGTATTTGAAGGAGATTTAGGTGTCGGCAAAACAGAATTTATTAGAGCAATATGCAATTTTATGGGCATAGAATCTCCGATAACAAGTCCTACATTTACATTGATAAACCAATATTTTAGTGATAAATTTGCTATTTATCATATAGATTTGTATAGAATTAAGTCACAGAATGAATTATTAAATATGGGATTTCAGGAACTATTTGACGACAAAGATTCTATATTTTTTATTGAATGGTGTGAAAATTCTTTTGATTTAATACCAACTATTGATTACAAAATATCCATAAAACATAATAATACCGAACTATCACGAATTATAGAAATTATGAGATATTAGTTGCTGTAAATTAGTGGTTTATATGTTATATAACATCTTAAAATGTCCTGCTGAATTTATTTCAGCATATACTTTAACACGGGGATTAATCCCCGTGCTAATTTTTGCTCGGAATTAACAAAAGAAGGGGATGCCGAAACAAGTTCGGTATGAACAGATTGTTTTTTTCTTATTTTTTTCTTATTTTTGATACAAATATGCATTTAAAACGATGATAGTATTAGATAAAATTAAGCAGTTTAGTTGGTTCAAAAACAAAAGTTTTTGGATTATTTTGTTTTTAACAATCTTTTTTTGGGTGTATATAAGTTTTAGTGATACTTATATTACAATGTTAGAAATACCTATAACAGTTGTTCCGCCGAAAGGACGGGCAATAGAACAAGAACTAAATAATTTTATCAATGTAGAAATAGAAGGAAGTGGTTGGAATCTTTTTAATTATATGTATATTAATAAGGGCAAGAAATGTATCGTTCATTTAGATAATATAGAAAGAAATAAAGAAGATACTGCTTCATATATTCTTAATAGCGTAGATTTTCAAAAAGGTTTAGAAAATATTAATAAGGTTATACCGAGAAAGTTTTATCCTGCTCGTCTTAATATAACTACCGATAGAATTGTAGAAAAGAAAGTAGATATAAAGCCCGATGTTATGCTTAAAGTTAAAGAGGGTTTTATTTTAGTTGGTGGTGTGCGGACTGAACCTAGCACAGTAGTTATTAGTGGTAATAGCAAGTCGTTAAAAAATATAAATCAATGGAAGACAACCTATAATGAGTTCAAAAATATTAATGCTTCTTTTAATTATATATTAGATGTATCTGACCATCTTGCTTCTATTATAAATGTGGAGCCGAATAAAATTAAAATTAATGGCGAGATACAACAATATGCAGAAATTACTTTTGACGACATAGAACTAAAAATAATTGGCGGACAAATACCTAATAATCATATTCTTTTGCCACATAATTTTAAAGTAACATTAATCGGCGGAATAGAACTACTAAATAAAATTACTCACGCCGATATAGAACTAACCATAGATTATGATAAAATAATGAACGATACGACAGGAATACTTGTTCCTAATTTGAAAATTCCTCCATTTACTAAAACTATGGACATTAGTCCAAAAGTTATTTATCATAAAGTAAAAAGTTCTAAACCAATTAAAAATAAATTGCAAGCAAATACATAGGAACTATTTGTTCGGCATCTTCTATTTGCTATTAATCACGTTCTTCTATTTGGATGTCTTTTATGTTAATTTGTGGGATATGTCTGCCATTCAAACTATGTGTTTCTAAATTATATGCAACAGAAAAAAAGTTGTTTTTACGTAATATATCTAATTTGCTATTTAAATTATATGCTACTGCGTCTATAACAAAATTACCTTGTATTGCTCTAAATCTAATTTTATTGGGTGATAGTTGCTTAATTCCATTATTAATTTGCACTCCTTTTGTAAGAAAAATAGGTTTAGGATTAGCAAAACCAAAAGGAGAAAACTTATTTATTATTTTGAAAAACGCTGGGGATAGATCATTGAAATTAATTTCAGCGTCTATTAATATATTAGGGAGCAACATATCTTTAGATAGTGCTTCTTTAGCAATATCTTCGAACGTATTTTTGAATTCGTCAATTTTATCTAATTCAAGTGTAATACCTGCGGCGTGTTTATGTCCGCCAAATTCTATGAGCAAGTTTTCACATTTTTTAAGTGCAGCATACATATCAAAATTATGGGGACATCGTGCTGAACCTCTTGCATAATTATCTATATTAGATAGTAATACCACAGGAGAATGAAATCTATCTACTAACCGAGAAGCCACTATTCCTACGACTCCCGTGTGCCATCCTTCACCATAAATTACTAATGAATGCTTGCCTGAATTATAATCTTTTTCTGCAATAGGCAATGCTGCATCATAAAGTTTTTGGTCGAATGCTCTTCGTTTCCTATTTTCATCTTCTAATTGTTGGGCTATTTGAAAACATTTAATTTCATTAGGATTAGTCATCAATTCAACTGACCTATTAGCATGTCCCAATCGTCCTGCAGCATTAATTAAAGGTGCAATAGAATAAATTATATTGGAAGTTGTTATATCATTCTGATTTATCCCCGAACAATATATTAAACTTTTGAAGCCCGTTCTCGGATTAGTATTAATTTTGTGTAATCCATAATGTAACATAATTCTATTTTCATCAATCAATGGCACCATATCTGCTGCTGTAGCAAGAGCAACAAAATCAAGATATTTTAGTGCCATATCGGGATTACCTAATTTAGTTGATATTGCTTGAATAAGTTTGAATACTACCCCACAAGCAGATAACGATTTAAACGAATAATTAGAATTATGTTTTAATGGGTCAAGTATAGCAAATGCTTTAGGAAGTATTTCAGCGGGTTCGTGATGGTCACAAATAATTGTATCTATGTTGTGTGATGCCGCTAAATCAAGCATTTCAAACGATGTTATTCCTACATCTACGGTAATTAGAATTTTCGCATTATTTTTAATTGCATTTTGTATAGACCTGTCATTAATACCGAAGCCATCGTGGAATCTATCAGGAATAAAATAATCTACAATAGCCCCACTCTCTCTTAAAAAGAGAGTTATCATAGATACGCTTGATGTTCCATCAACATCATAGTCGCCGTGTATCCAAAATTGTTCTTTATTTTCAATTCCTTTTAATATCCTATTTACTGCCTTATCCATATCGTCCATCAGGAACGGGTCAAGCAAATCATCTAAACTCGGATTAAAGAACTTATTAGCGGTTTCAATATCATTGATGCCGCGCCTTATTAATACTTTTGCCAATGTTGGCTGTATTGCTAATTTTTCAGATAATTCAGATACTTTTTCTTTATTTTCATTTGCATTTAATATCCAAAGATAGTTCAAAACAATTCCATAACATAATAATGTTTGCAAATTACTATTTTTTTATAAAAAAATATTAAAAATGTTAATTTTTTTACACATTTTTTTATTTTTCATATAAAGTAAAGATGTTATGCCGAATTTATTTCGGCATCTCCTAATTAAAAGTATTTTTTTATATTTTATAAAAACTTTATTTTTGCACAAAATACAATATCAAAATTATGTCTGAAATTATAGTAAATGTTCCTAAAAGAAAAAAAAATCTCCAAATAATTAAATCAGAAGAAGTGTTAAACGATTTCTTGGAAGAAAAAAAAGAAAAAATTAAACAAAAATATGGTGTTGTAGAATTTTTACCTGCCCCTATTGTTTATACTGCTGAAGGTTTAGAAGAAATAGAGTTAGAAGAAATAAAATTAGAAAAAAATAAAGATGAAGTAATTTTTGATATAGACCTGTCTAAAGAAAAAAAAAATATAAGCAACGAAATATCTGCTAACTTAACACTTGAAACAGAAAAAAAACCCGAACCTAATATTATAAAAATAGAAGATATTGAAGTTAAAGAGGAATATAAAGAAACTCCTAATAATGCCATATTTACTGAAATATATACTATTACTAACGAAAAAGAACCTATAAAAATTACAACTAATATAAAAGATGAAAACCTAATAAATGCAGAAAAATTTACAGAACATATACAAACAGCATATCAAAATGGATACAATGATGCAAAAGAAGTCGCTCTATTAGATGCGAAAGGTAAAATTATAGAAGCACATAATTTTATTAGAAGAATTGATAGTTTTATGCTCGAACTACGAAAACATTACGCTGAACAAATAAATAGTGCCAAAGATAAAATCACTAATATAGCAATTACATTGGCGGAAGTTATATTAGAAAAAGAAATAGAAAAAGATAATAACATAATTATACAGCAAGTAAGAAAAATTATGGACGAAATTAATAACGAAAAAGTATTTACTATCAAAATAAATCCTGCCGATTATGATGTTTTAATTGAAGCAAAATCTAATTTGTTAAATGCTAACAACGATGCTATTTCTTTTATTAAAGATGATAAAATTGATAAGGGTAGTTGTATTTTGCACACTGCGATTGGCACAATAGATGCAACATTTAGCAAACAATTTTCTAAATTAGTTAGCGAACTTCAAAACATAGAAAAAAATACTATGCCCACAAAAGAAGAACTAATTGCATCTGCTATTCCTGATATTACACCTATTCCTGCAGAAACTTTAATAAAATAAAAAAGCAATATCTAAAAACGTCTTTATATTTTCAACTAACATTCAATTTGGGTGAGCAGACCTATCTCTTCTAAAACGCTACTGACTTGCAAACATTCATCTAAATCGCCTTCATAGACGGCGGCTTTACCCGTATTATGGACTTCATTTGCTAAATCTGTTGCTCTATTTAAGTCGCAACCAATTGCTTTTATTAGTTGGTTAATAACCTCATCAAAACTATGTATCTCATCGTTAAAGAGTATAACACGCGTCCCAAATGCAATGTCATCAATTAGTTCTATTAGAGGCTCTTCTTGGTATTCTATTACAGCATTTTTCATAAATCATCCTATATTTTAAGAAAAATTAAACACTGAAGGATATTTTCTTAGAAATAATTCTATACATTTTCTTGCTCTAAATAAATTAGTTTTTACTGTTCCTAATTGCATATTTAATTGCAAAGAAATCTCTTCATAACTTAATTCTTCTTTATGTCTTAGTATAAAAATTTCTTTATATTTTGGTGGTAAATTATTAATAGCATCCTCAATTATTTTTGTTTTCTCGCTTTCTATTATACTATTATCAGGAATTAAAGAACTATCTTCAAACTCTTCGTCCTCATCATAATATAATAAATCTTTTTTCACCCTAAAAAAATCAATGCAAGCATTAGAAACAATCCGATATAGCCAACTAGAAAACGCATATTCCGAATTATACGATGCTAAAGAATTATAAACCTTAATAAAAGATTCCTGTATCACATCTTCGGCATCGTCATCATTTTTAATTATTTTGCGAACAAGCGAAAGAACAAGATAATAATATTTTTTTTGTAATATAGCAAATTTATTAATATCGCCAGATAGTATTAATGCTATTACTTTTTTATCTTCTTCTTTACTTGCTTTTTCTTCATTATCTTTTGATTTCATTAATATTACACGTTATTAAAAGTAAATATAAACTTTTTTTAATTAAAATTATATAACCTCTAAAAATAGAGTGACAATATAATTTAAATCTATTATTTATATTAAAAAATGTGTAATTATGTAAAAATTACTTGAATCGGATACTGAAAAAGCAGTCTCAAACACTGCTTAAGCAGTCTCAAACACTGCTTAAGCAGTCTCAAACACTGCTTAAGCAGTCTCAAACACTGCTTAAGCAGTCTCAAACACTGCTTATTCCGCATCCGATTAATGTAATTTTTACATAATTTAAGATTAAATAGCGTCTAAACATAGTAAAATAAGGGGTGTCTAAATGAGTTTAGCAGGATATTAGAGATGACTTTACTTCAATCTTAACCAACTAAATACTTCTTTATAACTTGCTTTTTTGCCGTATCTTAACATACCGTTTCTATATATTTTGCCTGCAATTTTTAAGCATAAAAGGAACGTTGCTATCTGTAAAACTATTGATAGTAATATTTGCCATATCGGGATGCTAATAGACATAATTCTCGCTACCATAAGTATTGGAGCAAAGAACGGAAATAAAGAAAATATAGCAATATAAGTGCCTTCGGGATTTAATACAGTAGGCGAAATCATCATTATAGGAACAATAATTATTAAAGTTAGCGGCATTGACATAGCATTTGCGTCTTGCATCTGGTCAACAGTTGAACCGACTGCAGCAAATAAAGTAGCAAATATAAAATAGCCCGATAAAAAATAAAATAAAAATCCAAATATGTGCCATATATTTATTGTTGGAATGCCTATATCTTTTACTAAATTTAACATATTATTATTTAATTCAGGAGATGATTCTACTAATGACATTACTTCATTAAGTTGGTCGGGAGATGAAAAAATGTTTCCTGCAAATAGCATTCCTCCCGCAATTAAAACTATCCAAAATACTACTTGTGTTAATCCAACAGCACCAAGTCCTACTACTTTGCCAAACATAATCTGAAACGGCGAAACTGACGATGCAAGCACCTCAACAATACGATTTTGTTTTTCCTCTATAACTCCCTGCATAACCATAGAACCATAAATAATCATCATCATATACATAGCCAATCCCATAATATAACTGATAATAGTTTTCATTTCTGTATCGTCTTTAAGAGTGCCTTTTTCGGTTATTTTATCTGTTTTTATATTAGCACTTGCATATATTTGATTTAGCGTTTCAACGTCTATTCCTGACTCAAGCAGGCGAATATTTTTTATTTCATTTTCTATATTTGCTCTTAAATTATCTAAAAAATTTAATCCTGATTGCTCATTAATAAATACTTGCACATTGCCTGTTGTTATTGCATCTTCATCAAGAAAAACTGCTGCTTGTATCTCATTATTTAGAACTTTATTTTTAAGAACATCAGCATTATCATTTGATTTAAAATACTTTTCTATATCTATTTCTATGATATTTGCTGCAATTTTATTTGTTTTATCATTTATTGCAATTTGCACATTATTATTTTCATTAAGCATTGAAAAGTAAGTAATTCCTGCTACTGCTACAACGAATAAAAGGAATCCAAGTGGCATAAGAATAGTGCCAATAATAAATCCTTTAGATTTAATTTTCAGCATATATTCGTGTTTAATTATAGTTAGAATTTTGTTATGTTTCATAGTTTTCATATAATACAGAATGCAAAAATAATGAATTTTATTATAAAACAACACGGGGGCAAGCCCCCGTGTTAAAATGTCTTGCAACCACCTCTTACGGCTGGGGTGTTATTATCAACCTGCCTTTTTTAACGTTAATTTTTTTGATGCGTGTTATTTTTCGGACTTCAAAAACCGCTGTTAATGTTTTGTCTTCCACTAAATTAAAAGTATAAGATGCACTGCTGGATACTTCAACGCCGCCTTGCATCCAATGTGAAAACTTATACCCTTCTTTAGGAGTTGCCGTTATTATATGGCTTGAGCCACAAACAAAATTGCCGTTGCTGTTGCTCACTGTTCCCATAGTTGCATCATTGCTCGCAACCGTCAAATTAAATGTTTCTTGGCTTTCAACTGCACCGAATGCTACTGTTCCTGTGCGAGTTTTGCCTGCTTGGTCTTTGGCAAGATGCGACAACACAAAAGCAGCCGTAACTCCTGCGGTTTGTATTGTATTTGTTGCCAATGCCGTTGTGGTTATACATAGCGGTGCGACTTTGCCGTTTGTTAGTGTTGGAGCGGCATCATCAAATACTGTAAGAAGCGTATTAGCATCGCTTTGCACTAAATTAGTTCCCACAACATTAGTAGCGTTAAATTGGTTTGTCGCAGTCGCAGTTCCGCCAACTGTATTACCAACAAATATACAATTATACGCAAACATTGTGCCGTTGGCTTGAACTGCACCATTCATATGACTCGCATTGTTTTCAATGAATGTGCAATGATAGAAGTATGCATTTGATTCAGCAGCCACCGCACCGCCTCTTCCAGCACTAGAACTATTAGCTTTATTTTTATAAAAAGTGGTGTTAATTGCTGTAAAAAAACTACCAGATTCAACATACACTGCACCGCCATTTGCCCCGCCGAAAACACCATCTATGACTTCATTATTAGAAAAAGTGGTATTAATTGCGATAAAGCTAGCACCACCCCTAATTACCACCGCTGCTCCAATCATTGCTACTTTTGAATTTTGGAAAACCAAAACATCTCCATTTACAGTAAGTTTGCTATTGCTACCATCAACAGCAAACACTCGGGTATTAAAACCAGCAGTAGTGCTACTATTCGTAATAGTTACTGTGCCTGTGACTTGGATTGTTAAATCGAGATTGCTAATGGCGATATGGTCTCCTGTAAGAGTGATAGCAGAAACGGTAGCAGCATCGATTGTAATAGTTTGTGGGATAGCGCCACCATCCGAAGCGGAAATCGCTTCATCAACTGCCCATCGCAGAGTTCCATTGCCAGCATTATCACCATTCATTACGGCGCGGGTGTTTTGAGCGTTAGCGGCAAAAGACATAAAAAGGAAAGCCAAAAAGAGGGTTACAGCGGCTTGTAGTAGAAATCTCCCCCCCGTGTAGCAGTTTCTACTACATTGCTTGTAGTAATATCACTACAAACGCTGGCATAGGAGGAGGTGTTGTTTGTCAGGTCTTTTTTGCCTGAAAATGAATTAAAATGTTTTTTAGTCATTTTATTAAAAATATATTATAAAAAAAAATCAATGTTATAGAATTACAAAAATAATGAAAATATTTTAAAAAAAACTTTTTTTTTTAGAAAAAAATATATTTTTTTCTTTGTCATACAGAACTCGTTTCTGTATGACCTAATATATGTTACTGTATAATTAAGTCAGCCCTTAATGCACCTTGTGCTTTTAGTGCTTGAAATATAGATATTAAATCACGTGGTTTAACAAATAAAGCACGCAATCCCGCTACTAAATCCTGAACATTTGCTCCATTATATTCTAAACTATGTGGTGCTTCATAATCTTCTATCGCTCTAATATCATATTTAACTGTAGTGTCTAAATAATTCCATTCGGGCTTTGGTATTCTTGCTCCGCCATAATAAGGAAACGATGCACTTCTTCCATATCCCCAACCTGAATAATAGCCATAATAATGATTGTTTGGTCTGTGGTTAGAATAGTATTTATCTATAACAATTTCTAAACCGCCGTGTGCAATTACAACAGGGAATATTTCAACATTTCCGCCAATTACTATCGTTCCTGTTCTTTCGTTAATAACAACTCTTGCAATAGGATTGTCTGTAATAACATTTATACTTTCTACTTGTGCTATATATTGTTGCGGCGGGATGCCATTAGGGACTTCTACTTGCACCGTTCCTGCATCAACAATTAATGCTCTTCCGCCCATTGCTTGTATTCCTGCCACTACATTATTTGCATTAGTATAATCAGGTTCGTTCAGGTTTATTAGGAATTCATTTCCATAACCTACATTTGGGTTTATATCTTTTTCTAATATAAGACCGCCTGCGACTCGTCCTGTAGTTGTTTCATTTTTTCTTATTCTTGCACCATAATGTTCGTAATCATAGCCGCCAACTGCTAATGGACCTTGTGCCATTCCTACAATATCTCCATTTTGGTCTGCTATCGGACACAAAACTAAAACGCCACCTTGTAATGATTTAGCATTACCTAATGTAGATATAGTTATATCTATTTTACTTCCCCGCTTCATATATTGCGGAACAGTAGCCGTGACCATAACAGCAGCAACATTTCTAATTCTTGGATTAGCATCTATCGTTGTTCCGAACTTTTTGAGCATACTAATAACACTTTGCGTAGCAGGTGAGTTTTGCATATTATCGCCTGTATTATTTAATCCTGTGACGATGCCATAGCCGACAACCTGATTAGTAATTGGACCCTCGCCAGGAATACTGATATTAGCAATATCTTTAATCCTTGCTGAATATAGACCACTTGTATTAAGGATTAACATAATAATAACCAAATAAATATATTTACACATTTTCATTATATATTCTCATATTTTCTATATAAATGTCAAATGCTGTGCCAAAGATTGGTTTTTAATATATGGCAAACTATGAAAATGTTATACCTAACTTATTTCAGCATCTCCTCGCATAAAATCAGGGGATTCTGAAATAAGTACGGCATGACAAAATATGGAAATTCTTAATTTTTAGAGGTTAGCACACATTAGTTCGTCATATATTTTGCATTGCCATTCGGGATAATCTTGTGATTCGCATTTAACTTTACCAACATAATTATTAAAATAAATAACTAATGTAGGAACGCGACAAACTTCAT
>Ga0099364_10007656_pt1 | contig 15364 bp, 14 predicted proteins | sample TergutTh196P3_FD_73070 | JGI IMG/M metagenome (GOLD analysis project Ga0099364, IMG submission 73070) | Microcerotermes parvus P3 segment gut microbial communities from Pointe-Noire, Republic of the Congo - Th196 P3 | ecosystem: Host-associated > Arthropoda: Insects > Digestive system > Gut ... | reverse complement strand
GTCCTTTCCCGATCAGCCGGCTTGCCAATTCGCCTGTAGCAGGTTCAATCAGGTGGTTGCCGAATGAACGCAGCTGTTCCATATTTTGCTGTGTGGCAGGATGTGCATACATATCCAGGTCCATTGCCGGCGCAACAAAAACAGGCGCTTTGCAAGATAGATATGTCGTAATCAGTATGTTATCGGCTATTCCATTGGCCATCTTTCCGATGGTTGAAGCCGTTGCAGGCGCTATCAGCATGGCATCCGCCCATAAACCCAAATCGACATGGCTGTTCCATGTGCCGTCGCGATTCGAAAAGAATTGACTGATAACCGGTTTACTGCTGAGTGTCGAAAGTGTCAGTGGGGTAATAAACTCTTTGGCGGCTTCGGTCATCAGAACCTGCACTTCAGCGCCTTTCTTTACAAACGAACGAATCAGATAAGCCGCTTTATAAGCTGCAATGCTGCCGGTTATACCAAGTATGATCTTTTTGTTACTGAGGTTTTGAACAGGAATAAACATATAACGTAAAATTAGGTTTTGAAGGAATAGACATATCAAACATTTTTCCGCTGCAGGACCCGCAATCTTATTTCCGTCAACATCTTTTTGGTATCCAACGCAAAATCACCATCCATAATCCAAGTATAATAACCCGGATCAATGTTTAATACGTCGGTCACTAAACGTCCTTTATATTTCCCAAAATTAATCACTTCCTCTCCTTTTTCATTATAAATCATACGGCCTGCAAAATCCACGTTGTTGTTGAAACTTGAAAATTCGGAAAGGAATTTAATATCATTTTTCAATTCAGGATAACGGTCCAACTGGGCTTGCAGCACTTCGTATGTTGCCTTGGTATCAACTTCAGCGCTGTGCGCCTTATCCAATTCCTTGTTGCAGTAAAATATATAGGCAGCTGCAAGCGTACGTTGCTCCATCTTGTGAAAAATCGTCTGGACATCTACAAACTTTCTTTTTTTCAAATCAAAATCCGATCCGGCACGCAAAAATTCTTCTGCCAGTAATGGGATATCAAACCGGTTAGAATTGAATCCTGCCAAATCACACCCTTCTATATGAGTCGCCAGCGATTTGGCTATTTTTCTGAATGTTGGACAATCTTTGACATCCTCGTCCGTAATTCCATGAATGGTGGTCGCTTCGGGAGGGATCGGCATTTCCGGATTGATACGCCGCGTTTTGCTTTCTTCTTTGCCGTTGGGATGGATTTTCAAAAACGAAATCTCGACGATCCTGTCTTTGCTGATATTGATTCCTGTTGTTTCCAAGTCAAAAAACACCAACGGATTGACTAAATTGATCTGCATCAGGAGCTTTCTTAATCGTTTAATACCATCGGCATGATTAGCATCAATAATTGTTCGTTTTCTTCATCTTCTGCCGGAACAATCACACCGGCGCGGGAAGGATCTGCTAAGGCTAATACCACTTCACCTGCATTGATATTACTCAACATTTCAATCAGAAAGTTGCCCCTGAAACCTATACTCATTTCCATTCCGCCATATTGACAATTCATTTTTTCCTCTGCTGATGTAGAAAAATCAATGTCCTGTGCAGAAACGACAATCAAATCGTTCGATAATTGCAGTTTTACCAAACTGCTTGCAGGATTTGAAAAGACCGTTACCCGCTCTAATGCCGATAAAAACACCAAACGGTCAATGGTCAACTTATTGGGATTATCCTGCGGAATAACACTGTTGTAATTAGGATAGCGCCCTTCAATCAGCCGGCAAACCATCTCAAAGGTTTTCGTGACTACATAAGCATTGTTTTCGTCAAATTGAATCTTTACGGGATCCGAAGTTTTTGCCAATAAACTCTTTAGCAGGTTGGCCGGTTTTTTAGGTAAAATAAAAGAAGCTGTCTCTTCCGATTGAACGCCATTATGACGTAAACGGACTAATTTATGTCCGTCTGAGGCTACAAGCGTCAGTCCTTCCGGTTGAATATCAAAAAATATGCCATTCATGATCGGACGAAGTTCGTCTTCACCTGCGGCAAAAAGTGCACGGTTCACTCCACCAAGCAGAATCTGGGATTCTAAAATAAGAGTAAATGATTTATCATTCAGTGGTTTGGGCTGTGGATAGGTGTCGCCTTTTTGTCCGATAAAATTATATTTCCCGTTTTCGAAGTAAATAAAAATCTCCAGATTTTCATCATTGATATCGAAGGTTAATGGTTGTTCGGGTAATTTTTTGAGCGGTTCGAGCAGAATTTTGGCCGAAACAGCAAAAAGACCTTCTCCTTCGCTATTCATGACATCAACGGTTGTCTCCAATCGGATTTCAGCATCTGAAGCAGTGAGGGTCAATTTGTTATTCTGCAAGTGAAAGAGAACACAATCTAAGATTGGCAACATGTTTTTCGAAGCAATTACTTTACTGATAGCCTGCAAGCGAGCTAATAAGGCGGAACTTGATACATCAAATTTCATACGGATTCTATTTTATTTGTTATTACTGTTTATTAAAATCTTTTGGAATGGGCAAAATTAAACATAATTTTTGGATTTTTCTCCTGAAATGAATAAATAAAAAAAAATGGGTATATTTGTCGTCAAATTTCAATCACATCATCATGAATAAAAAATACAAAATTATCACACTGATTGTTACAGTGTTGGTGTTAATATCGGCGCTTCCGGGGGATAGCCGGGCACAGGAACAGCACGAACCGTCAATCAGAGAGGGTTTGTCCGCAGTTCAGGATGTTCCTGAGGGATGGGAGTCGTTGTTTGACGGAAAAACACTGACAGGTTGGAAAATTGTGCCCTACAGTGGTGGAGGTGAAGCCTATGTCAAGGGTGGGTCGCTGATCTTGCCGAATGTGTCCGGTGGGCTGATGACCGCCGTATGCTGGATCGGCGATTCACTCCCGGAGAATAATTATGTCATTTACTACGAAGCAAGGCGTGTAACAGGTACCGACATCTTTGCCGCCCTTACATTTCCTTATGGAGATACATTTGCCTCGCTTATCTTTGGAGGATGGTACGGTACAGTGAACGGACTTTCCAGTATCGACGGTTATGATGCTTCGGAAAACGAAACTACCCAGTATTTTTCTTATAACAATGACCAGTGGTATCCGGTGCAATTACATGTTACAACCGACAGTATTCGCGCCATGGTTGGCACAGAGAAGGTGGTCGACCTTGCTACTAAAGGAAAATACATTCACCTGCGCGACGAAACATTGGCGACAGGTTTTACGTTGTGGAGCTACCGGTCAACCGGCGAAATCCGGAATCTGCGTATCAAGAAATTGCCTTCAAAGGATTAATTCGATAGATATATCTATAATTATTGCATGTATTTGGATCATAATGCAGAAGAGTTTGATCTTGACTGTTAACTCATTCAAAATATCCGCTCAGAAAAAGATACGAAATTTGATTGCTCAAGATGCAAAAAACATAAGAATTTGCGATTATAATCGCAAATTCTTATGTTTTTTCTCTGATGCTATCATTCCTTAAAACAAGTATTCCAATAATAAATACCAGCCGGTTTCTGTGATAAAGCTCGTTACGATTCCTATTCCAACCACCAAAAAACAGTACCGGGGATTTAAACCGTGTTGACCGGCCAATAAACTGGCTGTAATATGCGAAGACATTCCGGCTTCAAAGACGCTGATTTTAGCCGGATTACCGGTAGAGTGTAACAGGAAAGCCAATATCATGACCAAGGCGGGCGCTAACAGTAATTTATAGGAAAGCCCGGCGGTAACTAATTTCCACTCTTGTTTGATGGCGCCGAATTTTATTTGTAAGCCAATAGAAAACAAAGCCATAGGCGACAAGGTTGCTACTAATTTATCCATCAGTGGAAAAATCGGAGAAAAATCAATAAAATGCGAGAAAAATAAAGCAACCATACAGGCAATAAATGGCGGAAAGCTTAAAACCTTTTTCAAAAGATATGTAAAATTCAAGGTTTCAGTTTTTTCGGAAGAATTTTTCAGGATGGTTATTACGCCTAAAGTGGAAAAAATAATAAATGTGACTTGATCAAAAACGACTGCATAAAGAATTTCCGATTCCCCAAAAAAGGCTGAAACCATGGGTAATCCGAGAAAAGCCGTATTTCCCATACCGCAAGTCACTAATAATGCTGCCCGTGAACCTGCGGAAAGCCGTTTTTTTCGGTCGTATATCCTGACAAAAAACCAAGCTCCCATCCAGATTAATACAGGGCCAATCACAGGCAGTATCCATTGGCTATTCCATTCTATTTCAGGAAGATATCGAATCGAAAGCGCTGGCAAAGCCACATTGATAACCCAGGCATTCACACTTTTGTGAGAGCCATCCGGTAAAATTCGCAACCGCGAGATAATAACACCCACTGAAATACAAATCAGAATAAGTAAAAAATGGGTCACAACTCTTTACAATTAAAATTAATGAGGCAAAGATAGCTATTTTTAAAAGGATGATTATTGTTTCAAGATGATTATTTATCTTCATTCCACATACAAAACCAAACCTTTCAGGTATTCGCCTTCGGGGTGATAGATATTGATGGGATGATCAGCCGGTTGGGTCAATTGGTGCAGGATGCGTACGTGACGACAGGATTGGGCGGCTGCGCTGAAAACAGTCAGGCGGAAGTCATTTTTACTCACTACCTGCGAACAGGAAAAGGTAAAAATAATCCCTCCGGGCTTTATTTTCTCAAAGGCGATGGCATTTAATTTACGGTAGCCCAACAGTGCATTGCGAAGCACGTTTTTATGTTTGGCAAAGGCAGGCGGGTCGAGGATGATCAAATCGTAAGAGTTATCCATTTTGTCCGGAAAACCAAACGCGTCTTCGACAAAAGCCTTGTGGCGTTGATCGCCGGAGAAATTCAGTTCGATATTCTTTTGCGTAAGTGAGATGGCCTTCGCCGAACTGTCAACGGAATGAACCATCCGGGCGCCTCCACGCATGGCATATGCCGAAAAAGCTCCGGTATAACAAAACATGTTTAATACCGAACGATTCGAAGCATATTGTTCGAGCAGCATCCGGTTGTCGCGCTGATCAATATAAAAACCAGTCTTTTGACCTTTTATCCAATCTATATGGAATAACAAGCCTTTTTCTATGGCGATATGATCGTTGCCGGTATCTCCGCCGAGCAGGTATTCATTCTCATTTGCAAGCATGGCATTATAGGGCAAGGTACCTTCCGATTTGTAATATATATGTTGTACAGTATTTCCCAACACTTCAGTTAATGCCTCGGCAATCGTTTTTCTTGCATGGTGCATGCCGACCGAATGAGCCTGGATGACTGCCGTTTGTCCGTAAACATCAATGATTAATCCGGGCAGCAGGTCGCCTTCTCCATGAATCAGTCGGCAGGTATTATTATTGGTTGCTTCAATCAGTCCAAGAGTGCGACGTATCTCACAGGCGGCACGAATCTTTTCTACCCAGAAAGCCTTGTCAATTACAACCGGTTGAAAACTCACAATCCTGACCGCAATGCTTCCGATTTGAAAATGTCCAATTCCAAGAAACTTGTTTTCAGCGCTATATACTTCCACCAGATCGCCTTCTTCCGGTTTGCCTTTGATGGTTGCGATAGCTCCCGAAAACACCCATGGATGGAAACGAAGCAGGGATTCTTCCTTTTTAGGTTTTAAACAGACTTTGCAATAACTCATCATTATATCTCAACCCTGACAGGGCCTTTCAGTTTTTTATATATTTGTAAACATGCCCAGGCATCAAGCGCTGCATATTGTTTCTGGGCTTCTGAAAGTTCGGCGACCTCCCAATTGCTGAGACGCATTCGCTTGGATATTTTTTTTCCGAACAGAATGGCATATATCTTTTGCAGGCCGGCTTCCTGTATGCCATACAAAGGAACTATCTTTTGCAAATCAATAAAATTGAAGGGTTTAAAATCCATCAATTTACGGATATTGTGAAAATCGTCCAACAGAGACAAACCAACTTTAATCGTTTTGCCATTTTTCATAAAATCTTCCAACTGTTGTGGAATGCCTTTCAGCTTGTTTAATCGAAATAAATAACAGCGTTCGGATGTTGAAAGTTGAATCAATGCTATTTTGTGATGTTGTTTTTTCGAGAAATTAGGACGTGTTTCCGTATCAAATCCGACATAGTCGAATGCCGACAGATACAGGATGGCTGCCCGAACAGCAGCCTGTGTGTCGATAACAACCGTCTGCCCCGGAAATTGCTCGACCGGCAAAGACGACACGTCTTCCTGTGTGATTGATGCGCTGTAATTCATTTATTTATTTTTCAGTTTTTATCTCTGGGGTTCGCTGTATTCTTTGTGTCTTTGTGTTGACAATTATATTCCGTCTATTTCTTTCAGCACAGAGGTACAGAGAACACAAAGTTTCACAGAGAAAAATGCGTATCTTTTTTGCGACGATTTGAACTGCACTCCTATCATGCTGTTTGTACACTATTATTGATTTTTTTGATCAATCCCTGTAATACACTTCCCGGTCCTAATTCGATAAAATGATCTGCCCCGTCGGCAATCATGTTTTGAATGCTTTGTGTCCATCGTACAGGAGATGTCAATTGGGCAATCAGATTTTCCTTGATGGCAACCAGGTTTGTTTCTGCCTTGGCAGTCACATTTTGGTAAATGGGGCAAACAGGCGTATGAAATGTCGTTGATAGAATTGCTTCGGCGAGTTCGGCGTGTGCCGGTTCCATCAGCGGGGAATGAAACGCGCCGCCGACATTCAGCTTCAATGTCCGTTTGGCTCCTGCAGCACGTAATTGTTCACAGGCTTTGTCGATTCCCGTTTCTGTTCCGGAAATAACGACTTGCCCCGGACAGTTGTAATTGGCGCAAACCACCACATCGTTGACAATGCCCGCGCAGATTTCCTCAACCATTTCGTCAGGCAATCCGATAATAGCTGCCATAGTTGAAGGTATTGTTTTGCATGCTTTCTGCATGGCCATAGCTCGTTTGGAAACTAACATCAAACCGTCTTCAAACGAAAGAGCCTGAGCGGAAACCAATGCGGAAAATTCACCTAATGAATGTCCGGCCACCATACCGGGACGAAAATCTTCACCTAATGATTTGGCTAAAATCACTGAATGTAAAAAAATAGCAGGTTGAGTTACTTTTGTTTGTTTCAAGTCATCATCTGTTCCGTTAAACATCAGGTCGGTGATTTGAAAACCGAGGATTCCGTTCGCCTGTTCAAACATTTTCTTTGCCGAAAAGTTGTTGTCATACAGCTCTTTTCCCATCCCTGCGAATTGGGCGCCTTGCCCTGGAAATACATATACTTTCATTATTTGTTTTGTTAAATACAGTGCAAAAGTAATAATTTTAGTAAAAGAAGGCTGTAGTATCAATTCAATTTGTATATTTGCATCTCAAATTGATATTGTATTAACTTAAAAAATTAAAAAAATGAATCACTTATTATTTTTTAACTTAGGAACAGGTGAAATTATTATTATTGCCATCGTTGTGTTGTTGCTTTTTGGTGGTAAAAAGATACCCGAATTGATGAAGGGGATCGGAAAAGGTGTAAGAAATTTCAAGGATGGTATCAAAGGTATCGAAGATGATATCAAATTGGACGACGTGGAGAAATAAGTAATCATGTCACAGTCAAAAAGTGATGAGATGTCCTTCTGGGATCACCTGGAAGAACTTCGTTGGACGCTGTTTCGCAGTATTTTTGCACTCTTGATATTTACTGTCGGAGGATTTGCGGTAATGCCTTATCTGTTTGATAATGTAATACTAAAGCCTTGTTATGCCGATTTTTACACCTATAAGTGGATGTGCAAAGTGTCTAATATTTTGCCTTTTTTTCCAGACTTTTGCGACTCGCATTATTATGTAGAGATTGTGAATATTAAACTGGCTACACAGTTTTTTACCCACATGTCGACTTCATTCTGGCTTGCCGTGTTGCTGGCATTTCCCTATTTAGTGTATGAGGTATGGAAATTTATCAGACCGGCGCTCTATCCGAATGAAAAGAAAAGTACAAAAGGGGTGTTTCTGGGGGGTACTGTTATGTTTTTCATCGGATGTGCCGTAGGTTATTTACTGGTTTTTCCGATGACATTGCGCTTTCTTGCCACCTGGGAATTAAGTGAATCCATAAAGGAGCAGGTTTCATTAGAATCCTATATGGATAATTTCCTGATGATCATCTTTATTATGGGGGTTGTTTTTGAAATGCCGCTCATGTGTTGGCTGTTATCTCAGGTAGGATTATTAAAACGCTCGTTTTTCCGAAAATACAGGCGTTATGCGTTAGTCGGTTTGTTAGTTGCGGCTGCTGTAATTACGCCGAGCGGCGATCCGTTTACTTTAATGGTGGTCTTTATTCCGGTCTATGGGTTGTATGAGTTAAGCGCTTTACTGGTCAAAAAAGACCCGCCCGAAGATGATGATTAAATCTGTTTTTATTCATTTCAAATGCATAAAAATAACTGGCTATGAAGAAAAAAAAGATGATTGATGGAAAAATAACTCCTGCATGGCGAAAAAGGATTATCTATACCATTTGGGGAGGATTATTCGCATCTATCTGTATCGCATTTTGTATATTTACTGCTATTGCGAATGGATTGATCGGCTATGTGCCGGATGTAGAACAGTTGGAAAACCCGATTGACAAATTTGCCTCGCAGGTTATTTCCTCTGACGGAAAATTACTTGGAAGCATTTCAAGCGCCAAGGACAACCGTATTTATGTTACTTACAGCGAACTATCGCCCGATTTGGTCAAAGCGCTGATTGCTGTGGAAGATATTCGTTTTACAAAACATAGCGGGATTGATTTAAAAGGACTTCTTCGCGCCATTATAAAAACAGGTCTGCTGAGGCAAAAAAGCGGCGGCGGCGGAAGTACCATTACACAGCAGCTGGCCAAACAGTTATATTCTCCCGGAGCTTCATCATTGATAGAGCGTTTTCTCCAAAAACCCATTGAATGGGTTATTGCCGTTCAATTGGAACGGTATTACACCAAAGAAGAAATCGTTAATCTCTATTTAAATAAATTTGATTTCTTATATAATGCCGTAGGAATCAAATCTGCCGCGCGCGTATATTTCGGAGTAACACCCGGCGAATTAAAAACCGAAGAGGCAGCAACTCTGATCGGAATGTGCAAAAATCCCTCCTATTATAATCCGATGCGATATGACGAACGTACGCGCGAGCGTCGCAACATGGTTCTTTTGCAAATGAAAACAGCAGGATATTTGGATGCTGCTACTTGCGATTCGCTCAGTCAATTGCCTTTGGAAACTCATTTTACACGCATGGATCATATTGACGGATCGGCGCCGTATTTCCGCGAATATCTTCGCCGTACGCTGACAGCCAAAAAACCGGTTCGCAGTAATTATTTCGCATGGCAAGATCAGCAATTTGCAGATGATTCATTGGCATGGGAAACCAATCCTTTGTACGGCTGGTGCAATAAAAACAGAAAGCCAAATGGCGACCCTTATGACTTATACACAGACGGTTTGAAGATATACACCACAGTCAATTCATACATGCAGCAGTATGCGGAAGAAGCAGTCTCCGAACATATCGGAGGAACCGTGCAGCCGGATTTTGCCAGAGAATTGGCAAGAAAAAGAAATCCTCCTTTTAGCAATGACTTAACCAACGAACAAATTAATGGAATCTTAGATCGAGCCGTTACCCAGAGCGATCGCTATCGTGCATTGCAAAGAGGCGGCATGAGTGATGCCGACATCCGGAAGACTTTTGAGCAACCTGTTGATATGAGAGTGTTTAGTTGGAACGGACAGATTGATACAACAATGACGCCAATGGATTCGATCCGTTACTATAAAAGTTTCCTGCATTCGGGTTTTATGGCGATGGATCCCCATACAGGACACGTGAAAGCGTATGTAGGAGGAATAGATTATAACAGTTTCAAATATGATATGGCGACCACCAGCCGCAGGCAGATTGGTTCGACCATGAAACCGTTCGTTTATGCGCTTGCTATGACAAACGGCGTCAATCCTACTGATAAAGTGATGCATGTCCAACCTGTTTTGCTTGATGAAAACGGAATAGAGTGGGCGCCGCGCAATGCAAGCGCAACAAGAGTGGGCGAAGAAGTAACAATTGAATGGGGTTTGCAACAGTCGTCTAACTGGGTGACAGCAATCCTGATGAAACAACTATCACCCTATACGTTAGTACGGTTTCTTCACTCTCACGGATTTAAAGGAGATATTGATCCGGTTGTCTCCATGTGTTTGGGTACGCCCGATATTTCTGTCAGTGAAATGGTTAGCGCTTATTCGGTCTTTGCGAATAAAGGTATCCGGACGGAACCTTTGTTTGTAACCCGGATTGAAAACTCGAACGGAAATACAATTGCTACATTTTCACCGCAAATCAATGAAGTATTGGATGAAAGCTCGGCCTATAAAACATTGGGCATGTTGCGGAGTGCGGTAGATGGAGGTACGGCCGGTCGCATACGTGGCAGGTATGGTATCAGGGCTCCGATGGGCGGAAAAACAGGTACAACCAATAATCATTCGGACGGCTGGTTCATGGGTATTACGCCGAATTTAGTTGCCGGATGCTGGGTAGGAGGCGAAGAACGTTCCATTCGTTTCGACCGGATAACCGAAGGTCAGGGAGCAGCAATGGCATTGCCCATATTTGCCATGTTTATGCAAAAAGTGTACGCTAACAGAACGTTGGGATGTTCGGAAACAGATAATTTCGAGGAGCCTCGCGACGTCTCTTATTCATACAGTCCGGCTGAACAAGCGAACGAACCAAACAATCGTCCGCTGGAATTGGATGATTTTTTTGAATAAATTGTTTAAAACATCTTGATAAGTTTTTCCCGTTTGATAAAAAAATGCAAACAGAAAAGACTATTTTTGTCTTCCCTAAAAAATACATAGATTAGAAATGGCAGAAGGACAAGGCAAAAACGTGGGAAGGAAGAAACCGGTTGTTTTACAGGTTTCCGACATAGGAAGGCTTCAACCACAGGCAAGAGAAATAGAAGAAGCGGTATTAGGCGCATTAATGCTTGAGAAGGACGCCTATTATATTGTCAGCGAAACACTTAAACCGGAAAGTTTTTACGAAAAAATCCATCAGTTGATTTTTCAGGCGATCGTAGATTTGGCAGTCGGTCAGCGTCCGATTGACATGCTTACCGTAACGGAGCAACTACGAAAAACAGGTGAATTAGAAATAGTCGGTGGTCCGTTTTATATCTCCCGATTGACGGAAAAGGTGGCCAGTACGGCACATTTGGAGTATCATGCTACCATTGTTGCCGAAAAATATTTGGCAAGGGAACTTATCCGGTATACGGGTGTCATTCAGAGTAAAGCGTTCGATGAAACAATTGATGTGGAAGAATTGATACAGGAAGCTGAAGGAGAATTATTTAAAATTGCTCAGCGGAATATCAAAAATGAGGTATTGCAAATCAATCCAATTATCAAAGAATCACTGGATTTGATACATAAAGCAGCTGCTCAGAAGGAAGGTCTGAGCGGACTGCGATCAGGGTTTACAGGTTTAGACAAGATTACATCGGGTTGGCAAAATTCGGATTTGATCGTCATTGCCGCCCGTCCGGCGATGGGAAAAACGGCTTTTGTTTTATCAATGGCCAAAAATATGGCGATTAATTTTAAAATTCCGGTAGCAATTTTTTCGCTCGAAATGAGTAATGTGCAGCTGGTAAACCGTCTTATTGTGAACGTTACCGAGATTGCGGGTGAAAAAATTAAAAACGGCCAGTTGGCTCCGTATGAATGGAAACAGTTGGATTATAAGATTAATGAATTATTTGATGCCAGTATTTATGTGGATGATACGCCCAGCCTTTCTGTGTTCGAACTTCGAACAAAAGCCCGCAGGCTTGTGCGCGAACATGGGATCAAATGTATTTTTATTGACTATCTGCAGTTGATGAATGCAAGCGGAATGGATTTCGGAAGCAGAGAGCAGGAAGTGAGCACCATTTCACGTTCACTGAAAGGATTAGCCAAAGAACTTAATATTCCGATTATTGCCCTATCGCAGTTAAACCGCAGCGTCGAAAGCCGTCAGGGATTGGAAGGGAAAAGACCCCAGCTGGCCGATTTAAGAGAGTCGGGAGCCATTGAACAGGATGCCGATATGGTCTGTTTTATTCACCGTCCGGAATACTATAAAATTTTTGAAGATGAAAAGGGCAATTCTTTGATTGGTATAGCTGAAATTCTTGTAGCTAAACATCGGAACGGAAAGACAGGCGATCTTCGTCTACGTTTCAAAAACGAATTTGCGAAGTTTATTAATATGGATGAAGATGTGCCGGTACGTGAATTTGTTTCTACGATCAGTTCACGGGATGAGTATATTCCGGAACCTGTTTCTCCTGCAATCGACGATTTCATTTCCGGCAACGGAAGTAATCAATACGTTCCTTTTTGAATAGAAATCCGTTCATTTATTGCCAATATGTAAAATATATTTTGTATCTTTGTACACTGTAGGCGCAAGTCTCCGTAGACTTGTGATGGCGTAGCTATAGCATTAATTTTAAAGTTAATAAAAATGAAAACAAAACACTGCCTCTGCTATTTACTCATTTGTGTCATGTCTCTGTTTGTCGGATGTGAAAAAGAAAATGAGGGTGAACCGGAAAAAACGCCGGATAATATTGGCTCAGCGAATATCAATTCCAATGATTACGGCGACTATTTTTTATATGGATCAGGTACGGGTTGGCTGAATCATAACTGGTTAGATGAAGATGTTGCCGATATGCTGGTAGGCAAACCAAGTCGTGGACAGACTTGGGAAGGAGTTGGCGTGAACAGCCTGCGCCTTAAACTGCACGAAAGTTTTGTTGAAGCATGGGGATTCGATAACAAAGTCAATACGTTTAAGTATTATTGTACCGATCTAAACACAAAGCATAATGTAATCTTTATTGGTGAAGATCCATGTGACCGGCATCGCGATGGAAATTCAGGAACATTCAAGAACCTGTATGAGCCTGTTTGGGTCGAAAACGAAAACGGAATAACCGTCAATGAAAGGAACTATTACGCATGGTATGTCTATAACCTTGTCATACGATATAAAGACTATGTCACATTCTGGGAAATCTTTAATGAGCCTGATCAGACAGGATCTGATTGCGGCTGGAATCAAAACAGCGATTGCAGTTGGTGGAAAAAAGATCCGTCGCCGAGTGAACTTATATGGTGGAGAGCGCCCATTCAAAGTTATATCCGTATGTTGAGAATCTCATACGAAGTCATTAAATCCGTTGACCCTGACGCATTTGTTTGTGTCGGAGGTCTCGGTTACCCAAGTTTCTTAGATGCCATCCTGCGTTATACGGATAATCCGGACGGCGGAAAAGTGACGGAAAGATACCCCCAAAAGGGAGGCGCCTGGTTTGATTGCCTTAGTTTTCATTGTTATCCGATGTATTATCTGACTAACAACAGACATTCAGATGCTGCCGCCGAAGCCTTAATCAACCTGCAAAGCGAGTTTGAAGAAGTATTGAGAAAATACGGATACGGCGGAGAATATCCTGCAAAAGAAGTGATTGTGACCGAAACAAATGTGCCCAACAAACAAATAGGCGAATCAATCGGCTCTCCCGAAGCACAACGGAATTATTTAGTCAAAGCAGCCATTCTTGGACAGAAAAACCGGATAAGAGGGATTTATCCGTATTGTCCCTGGGACGAAGTAGAGCAAAATGCAAATGGTTGGGAGTACGATTACATGGGTTTTTACAAACCGTTGCCTGATACACCCACCGGAGGCAATCTGCGCGTAAACGATTCGGGCATAGCCTGGCGTACGGTTAGCAACACGTTGCGCGAACGGAAGTACGATCCGGCTGAAACAGCCAAATTAGCCCTTCCTTCCACGATCGAAGGCGGAGCGTTTCATTCAAGCCGCTCAAACGACTATGTATATGTCCTTTGGGCAAAGACCTCGCGCGACCTGAACGAAACGGCTTCGGCAACCTATTCGTTCCCGACTGCAATCACCGGGAATCGTTTAACCCTCACATCGTGGAATGGTACGCGCTCCGAAACAAACGGCAGATCAATCACGCTCAGCGGAAGCCCTGTGTTTATTCAATGTAATTAAGTTTGCCTCCCACCGTCATTTCGACCGTAACACGCGGAACGCCAGTCGACTCCCTCTCCGAAGGAGAGGGAGGAGGTGAGGTTGGAAAAATCTGTACCGCCTTTTCATAACGGTGATTGATAAATTTGTATTTAAAAATTATTTCGTACTTTTTAATTATTCACTATAGAAAGACCGTAAGATGTGTAAAACTTTAACTTTCAATTATTCAATTAATCGTAATTCATAATTGATTTTACGGGATTAGCCATTGCCGCTTTAATCGCTTGAAATCCAACCGTCAACAAGGCAATCCCCAAACTCATACATCCGACAATGACAAAAAGCCACCAGGGGGTGTTCGTGCGGTAAGCGTAGCCTGTAACTACCATCGAAAAAGAATTGTTTACCAACAATATTTTTCCCAATGGATCTTCATTCCCAAAAAGACGGTTAGCGGCTTTTTCGATGAGAATAATTGAATTCGGCTCATTCAAGGCAGATTCCCTGTCGCCTTGCACTAATGGAAAATCGAACATTGTCAGAAAGTCCGGATCGGTGACGACACATGGAATTTTAAATTGGGAATCTTCGTTGGCACAAAGCAACGACATATTCGCAGTCATTCTTGCTACTCCCGTTATTTCCGGATAATCAGTCTTGAGAACTGTTTCTAATACCTTGGGTGTCCAATCCCAACATATCAATTCGTCATTATACAGTCCGCGTTCGTAAACCACATAAAGGTTCTTTTCCTTGGCATGGAAACGATCATACGACCACTCGTGATATATCCATGCCAAAATCAGAATAGCAGCCGCCATGCCAATAGCCAAGCCGCCGATATTGATGACGGAATAGATTCCTCCGCGTTGCAAATTGCGCAACATGATTTTGAGATGATAAAACATATAATTAATGATAAATGGTTAATGATAAATATAAATTCTGTTTCATACGGTCTTCAATTACTCAATTCAATTACTCAATTAATCATAATTCATAATTGATTATTTATCAGTTAATCACCATTCATAATTGATTTTACGGGATTTGCCGTCGCCGCCTTAATCGCCTGAAATCCAACCGTCAACAAAGCAATCCCCAAACTCATACACCCAACGATAACAAAAAGCCACCAGGGGATGTTTGTACGGTATGCGTAGCCGGTCAGCCACTGGTTCATTATCCACCATGCAATGGGTGAAGCAACTGCCACAGA
>Ga0099364_10007655_pt1 | contig 15365 bp, 7 predicted proteins | sample TergutTh196P3_FD_73070 | JGI IMG/M metagenome (GOLD analysis project Ga0099364, IMG submission 73070) | Microcerotermes parvus P3 segment gut microbial communities from Pointe-Noire, Republic of the Congo - Th196 P3 | ecosystem: Host-associated > Arthropoda: Insects > Digestive system > Gut ... | reverse complement strand
AACCCTTCTCAACGGTCGCGCAAGTGCATTCCGCATTACAAAATGATGTCCTGAACCGTGCCGCCTGCGGGGATCATGGGGAGAACATGGTACTGGTAGGGTACGGTGACGTCAAGCAGGAAGGGGCCGTCGGATTCGACCATTTCGCGGATCGCGTCGGCGAGTTCGTCCGGCCTGGAAATCAGTCGCGACTGCCAGCCGTATCCTCGCGCAATCATGCAAAAGTCAGGAAACCGTTCTTCCGGGCCGATACCCACACCCTTGCCAAAAGCTTCCGGATGATCGACCGGACCGAGGTAGGTGTTCCCGCGATTGGAAGCGTGAAAGCGGTCTTCCCACTGCATCACCATGCCGAGGTGCTGGTTGTTGAGTAGCAAAATCTTGATCGGGATTTTTTCACAGAAACAAGTACCTAATTCCTGGATATTCATCTGCAAACTGCCGTCTCCGTCGATGTTGATGACCAACTTGTCCGGGTGCGCGACTTTTGCTCCCATTGCGGCGGGGAAGCCAAAGCCCATCGTTCCCAAGCCGCCGCTGGTCAGGTGCGTACGCGGCGTTTTGAATTTGTAAAACTGGGCCGTCCACATCTGATGTTGCCCCACACCGGTGGCAATGATCGTCTCACGGTCTTTCGTCGCATCCCAAAGTACCTCAATGACTTGTTGCGGAGCGATGGTTTCAGTACCGGTTTCGTATTGCATCGGAAAACGCTTTTTCCAGTCATCGATTTTTGCGTGCCACGGTGAAAAATCGGCGTCGGGTGGCGTCACCACGCGGTTGAGTTTCGTCAAAAAGTACGCTGCGTCACTGATGATGGCAACATTGGCCTTTTTGACTTTGTCGATTTCGGACGGATCAATATCAACGTGTACGATTTTCGCATTTTTCGCAAAATCGCTCACTTTCCCAGTCACACGGTCATCGAAACGTACACCAATTCCAATAAGCAGGTCGCATTCCGCAATCGCGTAATTGGCATAGGCCGTCCCGTGCATCCCCGGCATTCCCAAACTGAGACGATGCTCTTGGGGAAAGGCCGTGAGTGCCATAAGCGTTGTTGTGACCGGAGTTTGTGTCTTTTCAGCAAGTTTCATCAATTCCGCTGACGCTTCTGCCGCAATGATTCCGCCGCCGATATACAACACCGGACGTTTCGCCGCACGGATGGCGTCTGCAACGGTCTTGACATCTGCGTCACTTGCCTGCGGAATCTCGCCCGAATAGCCGGACAGTTCCATTGGAACATCAAAGTTCGCCAGACATTGCGCCGTGAGCACGTCTTTCGGAATGTCAACCAGTACCGGACCAGGGCGGCCGGTGGTCGCAACGTAAATCGCCTCTTTCATGGTTCGCGCAACATCTTTCACGTCGGTGATCAGGCAATGGTGTTTTGTGATGCTACGGCAGACTTCGGTAATGGGCGTTTCCTGAAAAGCGTCATTGCCAATGGCACCGGTTGTGACTTGAGCGGTAATCGCAAGTAACGGTATGCTATCGAGTTTCGCGTCGGCAACGGCTGTCAGCAGGTTCGTCGCACCGGGACCGCTGGTCGTCATGCAAACGCCCAGTTCGCCTGTTGATCGGGCAAGCCCCTGTGCCGCAAAACCACCCCCCTGCTCATGCCGGGGTAGCAACACTCGAATTTTGTCCCGATATCGAGTGAGAGCCTGATGAAGCGGAATGCTACACCCGCCGGGGTATGCAAATACGTTCGTAACCCCATGATTGACGAGTGAATGGACAACGATATCCGCACCGCTCAATGAAGGGTGAACGTTCCTGGTTTGCATGTCCGGTGGGGGGTTGCCTGACTGGCTCACGATTGCTCTCCTCTTCGTAAAATCTTTTGTTAAAAATAGTTAGCGAATCTGCCACGCAACATGGTTCACCTGAATGCCCGGTGAGGTGTGCAGAATCGCTCCTATTAAAAATGTATCATAATCCAAACGCCATTTTTTTCAAGGATGGAAATATGGATTTTGCGGTAGCATCATAAATATGCCCTGTCCAACGCGGAGGTGTCGTGCCATTGTGGTTGTTTCGTAGTGGAAAATAGGGTACAAATGAGGTTTTGTCAATCATCCGCAATCTTACGAATGCGGCTCTGATTTCGGCGGTCCGGTGTGATTGCAATACCTTTTTTGCGCATGGTATGCCATGCGGCCAGCATGATATCTTATGTCGGAACACATCACATTGTACGGTGTTCGGGTGCATAACCTGAAATCGGTTCATCTTGAGCTGCCCTACGAAAAGCTGATCGTCTTTTGCGGACGGAGTGGTAGCGGCAAGAGCAGTTTGGCCATCGACACACTGTTTGCCGAAGGGCAACGGCGGTACATCGAGAGTTTTTCGGCCTATACGCGGCAATATCTCGAAAAACTCGAAAAACCGGACGCGGAACGTATTGAGGGCATCCCGCCGGCCATTGCCGTGACAAGCAAGCCGTTTCACCAAGTCAGCCGCTCGACCGTCGGAACGGCGACCGAAACGGCGGACTATCTCCGGCTACTGTTCAGCAAGATCGGCACGCTGATTTGTCATGGATGCGGTCGCAAAGTGCGCAACGAAACGCCCGAAACCATCGTCAAGGCACTCAAGCAACTTCCGCAAGGCACACGAGCAATGATCGCTTTTGCACCGAATGTGTCGTTCGTGCCTGCCGACCGTGAGGAATTTGAAAGCGAATGGCGTGAGTTGGGTTTCGTGCGCGGCGTGATTCTCGGTCAATCGTTCCGACTCGACGAAGGTGGCATTCCGCAAAAACTGTATGACAGACTCGTCGCTGCGATTCCCACTTCGGCGGGCAACAAACGCGGTACTCCTGACGGTAATGCGAAAAACGGCAATGCTTCCGTTGAAGATGAAAACAACGAATCGCCCGACGAATGGGAGGACATGACCCGCATTCGCCGGGATGAGGAGTTGGCCGTCCGGGAAAAATCGATCGAAAAAAATAACGAAACCGAAGAGACGGAAGACGCCGACGAACTTGAGACCAAGAGCGTTGACCATATTGTGCAGGATGGTGAGGACGAACCGGCCGAGCACCAGCTTGAAGAACACGGACAGGTCTTTGAACCGCCGAAGTTGTTTTTCATTGTGGATCGCATTGTTACCGAACGAACCAACGACGAACGTTTGCGCGAAACACTCGAAGACACCCGATCACACGGCGATGGGCGTTGTTGGATTTTTTACAAACTGTCGCCGGATGTATCAAGCGATCAAACACCGGAGTCTGTCCCGGAGGAATCGCGCGACCTGTACGGGTTGCCGTATTTTCTCGACGGCGAAATGTGGGCTTTGGCCGGATTCAGCCGCCATTTCGAGTGCGAAATCTGTGGCATCCGCTACCCGCAGTTGGAGCCGAAGCTGTTCAGTTTTAACAGCCCCCTGGGTGCGTGCCCTAAATGTGAGGGCTTCGGCAACCTGATGACCTTCGATCTCGATCTGATCGTGCCGAACCGGTTAAAGTCGTTGCGGGACGGTGCGATCGCGCCCTGGAACAGCCCGTCGTACAAGAACAAACTCGAAGAACTGCTCAAACTGGCTCCGGTGATGGGCATCCCGGTCAACGTTCCGTTTTCCGAACTGACGCGCGAACAGGCGTCGCTGCTGATCAACGGTTCGTCGAAACACAAATACCAGGGATTGAACGCCTTTTTCGGGAAGTTGCAAAAGCAGAAATACAAGATGCACATCCGCGTCTTTTTGAGCCGCTGGCGCAGTTTTCGTCCATGCCCCGCCTGTCACGGCGCGCGCTTGCGACCGGAAGCGTTGGCGGTGCATATCGGGAATGCAGAATGCAGAATGCAGAATGCAGAATTCCATGCAGAGCGGGGAATTCAGAATACAAAATTGTCTCATCATCCTGATTTTGGCCATTCGAGCCACGAACCACACCATTCTGCATTCTGCATTTTGCATTCCGCACTTAACATCGCTGAAATCAGCGTGCTGAAAATTTCTGACGCGCTCGTGTTTTTGCAAAACCTGAAACTTTCACCCTGGCAGAAGGAGATTGTGCGCACACCGTTGCGTGAGGTGATTCAGCGATTGCAGTTTCTCGAACAGGTCGGACTGGGGTACCTGACGCTCGACCGGACGATGCGGACGCTCAGCGGCGGTGAACAGCGGCGCGTCGGCCTGACAACGGCACTCGGGTCGAGTCTGGTCAACATGCTGTACGTACTGGACGAACCTTCCATCGGACTGCACCCGAACGATACCGACATGTTGCTCCGCGCGATTGAAACTCTGCGTGACCGGGGAAACACGGTGGTCGTCGTCGAACATGAGGAAGCGATCCTGCGTGCCGCCGACCGCATCGTGGAAGTCGGACCCGAAGCGGGAATCAGCGGTGGACATATCACCTTTGAAGGCAGTCTCGACGAGATGCTGAAATCGGAAACGAGCCTGACCGGCAGCTATCTTTCCGGGCGACGAACCGGCGGCATCCCGTCACAGCACCGTTCGACCGAACACGGTTTTCTCGAATTGACCGGCGCGACGGGGCATAACCTCAAAAACCTGAGCGTTCGCTTCCCGCTTGGGTTGCTCTGTGTTGTCACCGGCGTAAGCGGTTCGGGCAAAAGCACGTTAATTCAGGAAACATTGTACCCGGCCTTGTGCAAAAAACTTGGCCACGAAAACGCGAAGAAAGGTTTACCTTGTGACCAGATGCTCGGTACGGGGCAACTCGACGACGTGATCCTGGTTGATCAAAGCCCGATCGGACGCTCACCGCGTTCGAACCCGGTAACGTATCTCAAGATTTTTGACGAAATTCGCAACGTGTTTGCCGATACGGTTGATGCCAAAACCCACAATTTTACCGCCGGTTATTTCAGTTTCAATGTCGATGGTGGACGTTGCAACGTTTGTCAGGGCGACGGAGTCATTGTGATTGACATGCAGTTCATGGCCGACATGTATATGAAATGTCCGCAATGCCACGGCACACGATACCAGCGGGAAATCCTGGAAATCACGTATCGCGGCAAGAACATCGCCGAGGTACTCGACATGACCGTGCGCGAAGCGTTCGCGTTTTTCCGGGGACAGCCGAAAGTGCAGACGCGGCTCAAACGGCTCATTGACGTCGGCCTGGACTACGTCAAACTCGGCCAGCTGGCCAACACGCTGTCGGGCGGCGAGTTGCAGCGATTGAAACTCGCAGCGTATCTCTCGCAGTCGCGCAAAGGGCACTCACTCTTCCTGCTTGACGAACCGACAACCGGCTTGCACTTCGCCGACATCGTGCAGTTGCTGGATTGTTTCGACGCTCTCATTGACACGGGGCATTCGCTCATCGTCGTCGAACACAACCTGCAAATGATCCGTGCCGCCGATTACGTGATCGACCTCGGCCCCGGCGCGGCGGAATATGGCGGCCAAATCATCGCCGAAGGAACGCCGGAACAAATCGCCGCGTGTGAAGCGTCTGTTACAGGTAAATACTTGCGGCCGTATTACGTTGAGCCGCAAATTTCGGATCGGCATGGGCAGGGCGTTCACACCGCGATTTACCAAAACTCCGCACGAAAATCTTGACTTTCCTGTCATTCACAGCTATAATGCTGAAATTGTTTGTTTCGCTTGACCAACCTTAACTTGACCAACCTTAACAAGACATCTTCTGACTCAACGACAATTCGTCTCTTTCTCCCAACACTACCTTTTTATTTTGGGATTTGACAGAACAAGTCGAAAGATGCATTCGGTAATCGTTCTTGATATTGAAGGACGTTCAGTGGACGACGCGACAAAATGAATTGAGAAAATTGCATTGGTTATCACAGCATGACTGTCGCATCAAGCGCGTCTCAGGGTGACACAGCCAACATCCCTTTTATCCCACCATGAGAAATCACCAAATCCTGATCGACGAGATACGCGGCACGTTTGCTTCGGACGAACTGATTTCGCCTGACTTGTACCGTTCGCTTGCCGAAGATTACGCGAAAGCCTGCAAGGACATGATCGGGCGGTTGAAAGCCTGTGTCGCATACCTTCGTTCGGGCAATACGGCTGAGGCGGTGCGGCTGGCCGACGTTGAGCCGAACCTGTTCGACATTTACAACTTGCTGGATTTTCCGGAGCGAGAAGAGTGGGTTTGTGTCCTGGAATCGTTCGGCTACAAGTTGCCGCCGCCGTTTCCCAAGGAACTCGCCCGGCAACTGAACGACGCCTATTGCCAGTCGGCGTCGCTGGAACCTCTGCAAAAGCGATACCGCGTTTTGGCCATCGAACGGGCTCCGCTGGCGGAGCGATTGCAGGTGTTGCGTTCGATCGCGGCGGCTGATCCGATCAATCCGTCATGGCGCAAGGATTTGGAAGCCTTCGAGGAAGAGCGGCTCAAGGAACTCGGACACGACATCGACCGAGCGGTGGCAGACAACAATTATGCCGGGATGCGGAAGCTGCAAAAGGAGATTTCGCAAAACTGGTGCGTGCCTGTTCCGGCGTACCTGCGGGACAAGTTAAACGTCAAGTTGCGAGGAATCCACTTTCAATCGCTCAACAAACGGCTCGAGGAACTGGTCGGGCAACTGCAAGAGGCTTACGACGACCGGGATATCGAAAAGGGGCAGTCGCTGGTTGACGAAATCCGCGAAATCGTGGGCGAGTCGGGCATGGCGATTCCTGCGGAATTATCGGACAAAGCGGAAGAGGCCGTTCGCTGGCTCAACGACGAAAAGAAACGCCGTAAATTGCTCGCGAGGTACGAAGCAACGCTGCGTCAACTCAAAAGTGAATTGCACGGCGAAACATCGACCAACGAACTGGCACGCACTCATTCCGCGCTTTCGCTGGCCGCGCAGATGATTTCGCAACCGATCCCGGAGCTGCTCGAAGAGGAGTACCTCGCCGTGATTCGTTCGCGCGAGCAACAGTCGAAACACAAGCGGCATGTCAACATCGCCATGGCCGCTGTGGGATTGGCACTGTTGGTCACAACGATGGTCGCAGCCGTCACTTGGCTGCGGGAAAAGCAGCAGGCTGATCGCATCATCGCGGAGTTGCTGGAAAAGGTTGAATCGGACGTGTTGCCATCTGACGCCGAAACGTTTCAAAAGAACCTCGAAGCGAACCATGCCGGTTTGCTCAAACGGCAGGATATTGAAAAACTCAACGCCGAACTGTTGCAAAGAATCGTAGCTGACGGAAAACGCCGAAGCCTGTTTGATGAGTATTATCAGCTTGCAAAAAATTCGACCGCCGAAGGCAAAACGCCCGACGTGTTAGCGTGGCAGCAGGCGGAAAAGCTGGCATTGCGGGACGACGAACAAACGCAGATCAACGCGATGCGCCCGTTTTTCGAGAAATACATCGCTGAAACGCAACGGCAGGTTGATGGCAAGGTTGAAACAGAGTTGGCCCGGTTGTCACGCGACGCCATGACCGTGCAGCGCGACCAGGGTGTGACGTTTCGCGACCGCCAGGACAAGTTGCGTACAATTGCGACGGATTTGGAATCTCTGTCGCGGATGCCGGGATTGAGTGCCGGTTTGGTGCAACGGGTCAAACGGGCAACGGCCAATGTGACGCAGGCGATTCAGAATCTCGAAGCCGAACGTGGGCAAAGTGAGCGGCTTGATGTTTTGCTCGCTGGTGTCGGAAACGCCGAATCGTTTGTCAAGGCATTGAACGCTTACACGGAGCAGTTTCCGCAGAACTCTGAATCCGCAGATTTTTGCGAGGTGGTCGCCATGTCGGAGATTTGGGGATCGCTCCTGCACACGGAGACGTTCCGGCAGGCATTGGCCGGTGTGATCGGTCCGGATGCAACCGACGAAACGGCCGCACGGGCACTCGATTTGTACACTCGCCGCTACGCGGGCATTCGGAATTTCGCAACGGAGGATTTTGTCAAATATGGTGTGCCGTATCTCGAAACGGTTGCGCTACGGACAAGCGACCCGCTGGCCGAACGCAAACCGTTTGAGAACATCAAAGCAACGTTACGCGTGTTGTCGCAGCGTGAGCTATGGACGATCTATGCGTCGTCCGAGTCGCCGTGGTATTATGTGCTTCGCGAACCGGCAGGCCGCGGAAGTTACCCCTGCGTGAAGAGTATTTATGCACAGACAAGTACGCGGAGTTTCGACGATTCGTACTTCGCCGCCGTGCCGAAAGTCAACCCGTACAACTACGCGATTGACGCACTCAGGAAGCTGGATAATATCACGCCTGCGCAATGGTCGGAGATTTGTTACACGCTGACACAAAAGCTGTTTGAAGCGGACGGTATCGACCCGATTTTGAAGGTTGTGTTGCTGAAGCAGATGATTGCCGACTTTGCGAAATGTGACTCCGTGTTCGCCGAACGCTTTCAACAGATGGCGGCTCTCCTCGACGACGACACGCCGAACTTTGACGACGCTCCGAACTGGATGGACGGCGAAACGATACTCAATGATCCCATGCGTGCCAAGTGCCGCTCGATTCTTGCGCGAATCACGTTTCCGACGACAGAGGAAATGCAAATTGCACGAGATCGTGTCAATGCCTGTCTTGTTGAACTGCAACGGGAGTACCACTGGATCGGTTTCGCCTTGCGCCGCGACGAGCGTTGGACGCTCATGGCCAAAAACTCACCCTTGCCGCCGGGAACACTGTATGTTGTACGGCCGCTTGACAGTATCACGGGCTTCCGTTGCGAGCTTGACGCGTGCGGACAAATCGATCCGGATGGCACAGTAGCTCTGACAGTGGAAACGCTCGCCCGTCAGGGTGAACCGGTCTTCGTCAAAAAGTAAGGTGGTTACGCCGGAACCGCCATATTGATTTCGCGCCGGACTTTGCGATAATGTTATTGTTGAAAATTTCTTGTACATTTCGTCAATTCAAACCAAAAATCCCGCTGAAGTGTTACCGCAATTCCGTTTTTTCAGAAACTCCATGTACTCTCAATTTCAAGGAACCCAACAATGAAACGAAAAACTTTGATAACAATCACGATCGCCGGCATATTGTTCGCGGGCGCATCGCACATTTATGCACAACAGGCAAATCCAACGTGTACGCTGACGCCGTATCACCTGCGGGTGGAGTACATGGTCGAGCCGCGCGGCATCGACGAATTGCAACCGCGATTCAGTTGGAAACTTCAGTCCGATGTGCAAGACGACGAGCAGACGGCGTACAGTATCATTGTCGCTTCAGTAGATCAAGAAGGTCAGGTTATTCTTGGTGATACCGTGCGCACACCAACCGGAACACTAACGACAGCTACAAAATCCATGACCGTGACATCAGCTTGGGACTCCGGTGTGGTCAAAAGCAGCAACAGCGTCAACATCGAATACGCTGGCGACAGGCTCAAGCCCGGAACAAACTACCTTTGGTGGCTCACCGTGACGGACAAAAACGGTGTTGAGTCGAAATCGGTTACCTCGAGGTTTTCGACTGGGCTGTTCCCCTCGACACTTGACGCCAATCCGTGGGGTGATGCCCAATGGGTCGGCGACGACACGGTGCCGGAACAGCCTGCGACGCCCGGTATTTCCAATGCGAATTGGTTGTGGAGCGAACAACCGGACGCTCGCGGGAACAGCCGACTCGGAAGTGCAACGTTCCGCAAGACCTTTGAGTTGCCGAACGATGAAATCACGTATGCTGCCAGTGCGTTTACCGGTGACAATGGATGCAAGGTTTTCGTCAACGGGCAGAAGGTCAGTGAAGGAACGAATTTCAAGAGCGCGGCGGTTGCCGACATCGCGAAGTTGCTCAAACCGGGACGCAATCTCATTGCTGTTGAAGTCGATAACTTCGGTGACGCACCGAATCCCGCCGGAATGCTCGGAGCGTTGAAAGTACAATTCAAAAACAACCCGGAATTCAATCTCGTTTCCGACGACAGTTGGAAAACCTCGCCCAACGTGCCGGATCGCTGGAACCTCGACGGCTTTGACGATTCCGCCTGGCCGAAGGCCGTGGTGCTTGCGAAATGCGGTGAAGGTCCCTGGGGGGCAATTACCGTGGACCAACCGCGCCCCGATCTCCCGGCGCGGTATCTCAAGTATCATTTCGATACCAAAGGCGTTCCAGTCCGTGCAACGGCGTACATTTGCGGACTTGGATATTACGAGCTGTATTTGGATCAAAATCAAATCGGGGATCACGTTCTTGATCCGATTTTGAAGGAATATGACGTGAGTGTGCCGTATGTGACACATCAAATCGACACGAAATTCTTCAAACGGTCGAATGATATTCAGGTCATTCTCGGCAACGGTCGTTACTACGCACCGCGAATCCATGAGCCGACATTCACACGAACTTACGGATATCCGAAACTGTTGTTTAAGATGGTGCTTGAGTATGCCGATGGGACAACGCAGGAAATCGTCAGCAATGAAAACTGGCAGATGACCACGGACGGTCCGATTCGCGGAAATAACGATTACGACGGCGAAATTTATGACGCCCGGAAAGAGCGGAATCTCCGGAACGATTCATCATGGTCCAACGCGAAAAAGGTGGACGCCCCGAAAGGGAAACTCGTCGCGCAGAACATGCCGCCGATGCGCGTGACGGAAGAAATCAAACCGGTATCGCTCAACGAAGTGTCGCCCGGTGTTTGGGTGTATGACATGGGGCAGAATATAGTCGGCTGGTGCCGTCTCAAGGTCACAGGAGAGGCCGGGACTGAAATTCAATTGAAACACGCGGAAACACTGGAGGATGATGGCAATCTGTACATGGCTAATATTCGCGGGGCGAAAGTGCGTGACATTTACACCTGCAAAGGCGATGGCATCGAGACTTACGAGCCGCGATTTTCGTATCACGGGTTCCGTTACGTCGAAGTAACCGGCTTTCCCGGCACTCCGACACTCGACACGATCACCGGTTGCGTTGTGCATACCGACCTGCCGTTTGTCGGGAAATTCGAGTGCTCGAACGCAACGATCAACCAAATTCACAAGAACATCTTTTGGGGCTTGCGCGGCAATTACCTCAGCATTCCGACCGACTGCCCGCAACGTGACGAACGGCAGGGCTGGCAGGGAGACCGCGCCGCCGAATCGCTTGGCGAAATGTTCCTGTTCGACAACGTGACGCTGTATTCGAAGTGGTTGCAGGACATTGAGGAATCGCAAACGCCCGAAGGTAATCTCTCCGACGTCTGTCCGCCGTTCTGGCCGCTGTACAGTTCAAATGTGACCTGGCCGAGCGCGTTTACCATCGTGCCGGAAAGCATTTTCAAGCAATACGGCGACGACCGTCCGATCCGGCGTCATTACGCGGCAATGGTCAAGTGGCTTGATTACCTTGACCGCTTCACAAAAGACGGCATTACTGAAGCTGACAATTACGGCGATTGGTGTGTGCCGCCGGAACGGAAAGAGTTGATTCACTCGCAAGATCCGGCACGACGAACGTCCAAGGGAATTCTTGCGACCTCGTATTACATCCATAACCTGAACCTCGTGGCACGGTATGCCGAAATGCTCGGAAAACCTGACGAGGCACAAGCCCATCGCGACAAAGCAGCCATGATGACCGAGGCGTTCAACAGGAAATACTATGACGCCGGAACCGGAAAATATGACAACGGCACACAGACATCGTGCGTGTTGCCGTTGTATTTTGGAATTGTGCCGGAAGATCAACGCGAAAAAGTGTTCGCAACGCTGATGAACAACATTGAGACCGTGACGGACTATCATATCGGCACCGGTTTGATCGGCGGGCAGTGGCTTAACCGCGTGTTGACCGATTTTGGCCGGGCGGATGTTTCCTACCGCTTCGCGTCAAACACGAGTTACCCGAGTTGGGGTTACATGATCGAAAATGGTGCGACCACGATTTGGGAACTCTGGAACGGCAACACGGCGGACCCGGCCATGAACAGCGGCAACCACGTCATGCTTGTCGGTGATCTCACGATTTGGCTTTACCAAAATCTCGCGGGCATCAAGTCGGATGACGGGTTCCGAACGCTGGACATGGCTCCGCTTCCAGTCGGTGACTTGACGTTTGTCAACGCCGAATACGACTCGGTGCGCGGCATGGTCAAAAGCCATTGGCGGAGAGTCAACGACCAATTCCTCTGGGACGTGACCATTCCAGTCGGCTCAAAAGCATTTTTGACCGTCCCGACAAGCGATCACGATTCGATTCGCTTGAACGTTGTCCAACCCGAATTTGATGCAGACGGCAGGCTTGTCCTTGGTTCCGGCACTTGGAACGTTTCGGCCAAGTGGTGATTGATTGTTTTTTGCACACAGATAACATTGATGAAACATGATTTCCACAGATTGAACTGTGCTGATCTGTTCCATCAGTGTCATCTGTGTGCCTTGAGCTTTACAGATACGTACTTTTTGAACAAGCCCTGACCTGTCATTTTTCCCGTTTCATTACCGTATCTGTCATCATAACACGACAGTTTTCGGGGAAGGTGTGATAAGCCCGAATGCGGACGCGCTGTTGCCAGGTTTCGAGTGCCAGATAACTCAGACCGCCGAGCGCAATGCGCCCGTTGGAACCAAAATGGTAAAACAGCCCGTCCAGTTCGTTTGCTTTGGCCAGTTCCGATTGCACCGCCATGAATGTTTTCCTGTCGAGCGTATCGCACTCAAACGTCGTTTCGACGTCAAGGATTTCCGAAATGCGGAACGTTTCGTGCTGTTTGCTTTGAAATCGCAACTCGGAAACCGGTGAGCCGGGCATCTCAAGGTGTGCTGAGGTTGCCACTTCCGTTGCCATGAGCGGTTTTCCGTCGGTGGCATTTGTCCGGAACATGGCGACATGTCCCGTACTGGTCAGGTGCAGTGTGAGCGAATAGTTTCCGCGTTCGACAGTGCGCGAGGCGACGATCCGAAAAAACTCCGGGTGAACCAGCTTTGCATAATGCAAAAGCGTCAGTTCGGAAACACAGGGACGTGTGGTAATCATGCCATTTCGTTTTGTCGGGCCAACTGCTGGAGTGTCATCATGGGCGGCTGTCTTTTCCATGCAATCATGGCGTCTCCACAAGCTATGAGGTAAATCTTTTGACCTCCGTCGTGTAAATAATTCCGCCTCCGGTTTTTTTGAACATCGGCAAATCTTTCACCGCGTTAAGAATGTTATCCGCCAGGTCTTTTTCCGCCACAATGATAAGCATCTCTTTTTCCGACCCCAACGTGATTCCAAAGAACTCCGCGTCGTCTCCCCGAAGTGTACCGTGAGCGTTCAGAATCGTTCCGCCTTTTGCGCCCGCTTCTCTCGCGGCCGTCATGATATCGTAGGCATCACCATGGCTGACAATAAAAGTAATCAGTGTTTCGCCGGATTCCATGATTTTCTCCTAAAGGTAAAAGTAGATCGCCAGCGCACCTGTGAGTGTCATTGCAATCGTATAGGGCAGGGCGAGTTTGAACATTTGAAAATACGACAGTTTTAACAGCGGGGCAAGTGAGGATGTTAAAAGGAAAAGGAGAGCCGCGTGTCCGTTGGGAGTGGCCATCGCGGGAATATTGGTTCCCATATTGACGACAACGGCGAGCTTTTCGTACTCCTCTCTTGTCATCCCCGTTCCCTGTGTGTAAATATTTTCCACTTCGTTGATAAATACCGTTGCGATAAACACGTTATCACTGACAAAAGAGAGCGTTCCGTTGGTAAAATACAGCGCGATGAGCTGCTCCTTCCCGCTGAACGTAAACACCCATTTGACCAATGGAGTGACAAGATGTTGCTCATGCACGACTCCGAGGATGGCGAAAAACACCACAATCAGCACGGCGAAAGGCATGGCGTTCGTAAAAGCCACTCCCAAATCATGCTCTTTGGTGAGTCCCGTGAAAGCCGTGACAATAACAATCAATCCAATGCCAATCAAGCCAACTTCGGCCACATGAAAGGCAAGCGCAAGGACCAACAACAGAAACACGATGATCTGAACAACATAGACATAAACATTGTGGCCGGTCAATTCATGAATCTTTTTGTTGTAATCTTTCAGGATTAACTCGCGTGCTCTTTCCGGCATTTGATATCGGAAGCCGGGACATCGGAAAAACTCCAGCGAGAAGCAGACAAGAAACCCGGCAATGGCCGACGGAACCGAAACTACCGAACAATGGGCGATAAACTCCATGAAATGCCACCCCATCTTGGTGCCGATCATCATGTTGTTCGGCTCCCCCACGATGGTCATTGTCCCTCCAATAATTGTCCCAACAGTCCCGTGCATGATCAAATCCCGCAGAAAACCGCGAAACTCCTCCATCTCTTTGTCATTGCCGCTGTAACTTTCAACCCTGTGATAAATCGCGTAAAAATTGAAACACACGGCAATCGCGATCGCCACAAGCGTCAAAGCGTCCAAAAAAGCCGACAAGGACGCGCAGATGAAACAAAAAACCAAGGACAGGATGTATTTCCTTCTGATCACAAGAAACAGTTTCGTCATCGCGATGAAAAGCACGTCTTTGATAAAGAAAATCGCCGAGACCATGAAGATCAGCAACAGTAGCGTGGGGATGTTCGCAAGAACTTCCTGAGAGACGGTCTGGGGATTGGTCAGCCCGATGACGAGGGCCTCGATGGCCAACAAACCGCCCGGCTGGAGCGGATAACATTTCAGGGCGCAAGCGAGAGTAAAAATAAACTGAACCAGGACGACCCAACCGGCCACAAACGGACTCAGGAAATAGTAGATCAACGGGTTGACAACCAAAAAAATGACAATGGTGATCTTGTACCATTCCGGGGACTGCCCCAAAAAATTGACGGTCAGTTGATGAAAGAGACTTTTGATCAAGTATTACCCCCCAACTTTGCAATGGGTGCAAGCATTCGCGAAAAAACGAGTTGTTCGATCCATCAGAGCCGCGACGGTAACGGAACGGTCGAACCGGGAAAACCACTCCGTCAGTGAATATCCGGTTATTGGGATTCAATGTGAGTGTTGGTAAAAAAACGGTCTTGCGTTGCTGAGGTCATTTGAGTTGAGTTCGTTTTTTCACGGATCAACTTTTCCCTCCTTACAACAAAGGCCACAATTTATATTACCCCAAATTCCCGGCATCTGCAAGCCCCCAAGTCTCAAAGTACACGGATGGCACAGATCGAACGGATCTATCGGTGAAAATCCCGTTTCATCCGTATTATCTGTGTGCAAAAAATCATTGATGGTGGACATCAATTTCGACAGGTGGCTTGTGAGCGAGTCCTGACCTGTTTTTACCTTGACAAAACAATTTTTTCCGGTTATAGTCACTTTATATTGGTTTGGAGTCAATCCTACTTGAGTAAACCGGCCATTGTGATTTTTCAACGGCATCCCGGAGCGCAAGCGACGGGTTTGGTGGGTGTTTATTTCGTTTGAGCGGTTATTTCACTCGATAACTCTCGCCACT